>Ga0065711_1044467_pt1 | contig 14083 bp, 8 predicted proteins | sample Hoacrofraction12_FD_59098 | JGI IMG/M metagenome (GOLD analysis project Ga0065711, IMG submission 59098) | Hoatzin crop microbial communities from Cojedes, Venezuela - Epithelial fraction 12 v2 (version 2) | ecosystem: Host-associated > Birds > Digestive system > Esophagus > Crop | place...
GGGGGGGGGGGGCAGGGCAGGGCAGTCGGAGGCTTTTGGCTGTGGGTTTGGGTTTGCTTGTGCGTTTTGGATGGATTGATTGGGGTATTTTCGTTCCACTCCCTCCCCCCAGACACACCCCCGCCGTTGTTGGGGGGCGCTGGGTGTTGTGGTCGCTGCTCCGGCGGAAGGGAGTGCCGAGAGGTTGGTGTCCGTCGTCGTCGTTGTTTATAAAGCGCTGAAGCAAAGCTGGCCTGTATTCGGGGTGCGGGTGGGTTTGTGATGGGCCGGAGAGAGGCGTGTCTGGTCTCCTTCCAAATCCTTGAACGGCTTTCTATTCAAAACGTCACTGATGGAAAGCAAGCCTCTGTGAGGGTGCCTGCGAGCAGGGCCTTCTGCAGGTATGCCTGGGCTTGGCTTAAATTGCCTTTAAAATTCTGCTTTGACAGAAAATCGGCTCTTAGGATCTGTGTAATGGAAAAATGGGATGGAGAGAGGTGCGATTAAGTGTCCCCCTGAGGGAAGAGAGGGGAGCATGCCTGTAAGTGTGCAGAGCAGAAGGGAGGAGTACAAATCTGCTGCTGCTTGGTGTGTAGGGGAAAGGTGTCTGTCTGGGGTCACACCTCAGTGCTCAGCCTTCCTTTTTGACTGGGAAATGTATGTGATGGCAGTTTAATATTAATCTGAGTTAGAGATCTAAGTGTATGATGTGGCAGGAATTGCCTGGGGAAGGGCTAAGGTCACTGTAGTTGGTGTGACGAAATAATTCTATTTTGTCCACCTGTGTGTATCTGTAGATTACTTGAGGCTACTTTAAAAACAGTGGTAGTAAGATTTCATCTCTAACAGATGAAACTGTATTTGGAGAGTTTTTAAATGCAAATTAGGATGATCTAACTAAGCTTATATTGGGATAACCACACCGAATTGGAAGACTCTTTATGTTGATGACTTCTAACGTAAAAAGCTGCGGAGAAAATTATAACAATTAAAGGAGGCCACTTAAATGCAGAGTTTCCTTAAACTAAATTCAGATGATTTAGATTCCTAGCAGTTTAAACAGGGGCCTTGTATGTAAAATTCAAGGTTGTTAATCTTCCTCAGAGCAAAAGCTGTCAAGTGTTTTTTTTCAGAACAGATTCGCAGTTCCTTAGGTTTCTTCAGACTTCACTCTTGTATATGTAGAAGAAGGCTTATAAAATGTGTGGTGTATAAGTTCAAGGTTATGTGAATGCTCTTGTGCTTTGTCTGGTTACTCCAACTATTTACTGAAAATTTTCCAGTGCCCTGGTATTTTTATGTAACCTGCATGTGTAACATAATTTCACCAGGTGTCATATTTAAGACTTGCTATTGTATCTACCCACTATTTTATTAAATTATTGTTTTCATTAATTTAGCTAAAAGTAGTGTAAGATTTTTATTCTTATGTCTTGCAGTCGGTTAACACATTTGTTCACTCTTGTTTTCAGTGGAATTCAGTAGAAGGGAATACAAGAGACACATTCAAGCTCTTAGGTTTCTTAACCTATGTTTAGAGATGTGGAGTAACAAGGTTTAAGGTAGCAGGAGAGAATAAATTAACTACTGATTTCCCCATAAGCTTGTCAGTGTGGGAACTCTGATGGAACCTTTGATGGAACCTTTCTGTTCAGACTGGACAACAAACCTGTCATGCTTTCAGTGTCTACAAGAGCGACAAAGATGTAACTTACTTGTGAAACAAATAAAAGGTTAACTTTCACTGTTTAAACTAATACTGATATTTCTCAAATGTTTTGTCCCTGTCCAGACTGCAGCTATTTGGAAGACATAGTTACTTTCTCCTTTATGAAGATGAAAAAGATGCAAAAGTAACTACAGCTTCCAAATAGCTGCAAAGGAGCTCAAAGTTCCCCCTAGTAGGTGATCTATGCAGCTTTCAAATAGCTGTCTAATGGAATTTGAATCTTTTTCCTTTAAGGGAGCTCCAAGTGTTGCCAGCTAACCATGAGCTTGTGTATGCTGACTAAGATTCCCAAAAATACTTGAGAACGCTCTCTAAAGACTTTGTGCTTTGCAGACACTTGTATTGGCTTAAGTTCAGGTTTTTCCGTCTTCAGAGTGGTGAGCTAGATATTTCTCAAGAACAAAAAGTAACAGCTGTTTAGGTGAACAGATTCTTTTGACTTGTCAATCTAAGAAAATGTTCTTGTTCTGAGATGGGAGTGAAGCTAGACACTAAGTGCAGCTCTTAACCTTTATTTCTAGGCTTAAAGTTGGACCGAGTATCAGTTGCACTGATATGCAAAGCGCCTGGCATTCTGAATTTCAGTCTTAATTTTGGTTTTGTTGGACTCGTTTATCTCTTTGTAATGCTACCGTAAGGGCCTGATGGTTTTAGTTTGCCTACAGCCCTTTCAGATTATGAGTAACATTGAAACATGGTGTGTGGTTTTTTTCTGAAAGATTTTGCACAGGTAAGGAATCTTTATTGTAGATGTTGCTGAAAAATGAAAATGCAGTTGTGTGCTGACCATGCTCAGGTGGATGTACAGCATGTGATTTCAGGTGGATATACAGCATGTGATTTCAAGATAATAAAGTAACCTAAACTTCGGGGGGATACTTATGTAAATTTAGACTGTCTGCCTTTGGAAATGCTTAATCTTCTTACATCAATTCTTGTTTCTTAGGCATATGTACCTACAATATCCGCAGCACTAAATAATGCTTCATTCTCTTACAGGTTTATGATATTACTGATTTGGGAGTGATGCTTGTCTTGCCTGTCTGTTACAGGCTTCAAAAAAAGTTTTAGTTGATAACAATTTTTAGTGCTTACAACTCTAGTTGATTGTGAGCGAATGAGCAGCTCACACTGCTCATTAATTCAAAGGTTGGTTGTCACTTCTGTGTTGGTTAGACATATTTTTGACACTTGGGTTATCAAACTTCTTGATCTGAGTGTTAAATGCTTCTATGCAATGTATGCCTTTGAATATAAGAATTACTTTCTACATTATTTTTAAAAATCTGATGAAAATACTCTGATTTATCAAAAGTCTGTAAAGCTTTTCATTAAAAAAAAGTCAGCATACTACTTGTAGCAGCAATTGTAAAATATTTTAAAGAGGCAAAAGTGCTGCTTGACGCTTTGGCTTTGCTGTAGTCTCTGTGAAACTATAATATTGAATGACTTTTTCAAAGCAAAATATTCTGTATTCATACGAATATCCAGTGAATTTTCAGAATCCAGTAGTATAAGAAAATGAATTATCGTACAGTTCCTGGTAGCTCTCCAGAATTTCGTTTCAGGGTAGCTGCTTATTGTAGGCTCTGTGTTTTGCATATAGAGGTTCTAGCGCAGATGGCAGAAAAAAAAGTTTTTAAGAAAATAACCCTTTTAGGTGCCTGACAGCTTGCCAGTAGATGTATGGACTTTTCTAGAAATTTGCTCAGTTGGACTGTTTTGCAACATATATGAAATACTATAGCAAATGGCTATTTAGTTTATCTTTTGTAAATGCCAGAGAAGGGACAAGAGAACTATAGATTGAAAGCTGGAGTACTTGGTAAAGATAGCCCAGTTAATTAGCACTTAGTTTATGTGGCCCACTGAGAAAATAGCAAGGCAGGGCTCTGCTGTCATTGTGCTGTAGATTGTGGTGGCAGTGGAGCTGGGAAGCTCTGAATCCTGTGGTTTTGGTGAAGTGCCATCCAGACTTAGGAGTTCAGGTCAGGAAGACTCCTTGTCACTGCCTGAAGTGCCTCATGAACTAAAACCCAACAAGATCTGCATCTGTTGCAAACATATGGACTCCTGCAAGAAATGCTTATTCTTAAATATGTTAGATCTTTTTTTTGTGCACATACTGCAGAGCTGCTGAAGTGATTTGGCTTATGCAGGATGATACCTTATAAACTCGCCAGCTGTCTTAGCTGACAGATACATCAACGGGAGTCTGTTTTCAGTGTTCGAGAATAGCTTTATGCTTATCTGGTAATGAAGTACTTCAAGTCATTTGTCACTCAAGCTGTTCTGTTGCAATAACAGTATTATCTGCTGTTCACACTGGAAACTAGGAAAGCTTGCTTTTCTGCTTTGTTTTGGAGGTGGTAGTGTAGAAATAGTTTCTATTACAATATTAAGTGTACTACTGGTAACCCACTCCTCCACTGAAAAATCGGGAAGTCATCTCCTCTTGGGTTGGTGAAATGGATCTACACAGAGGTGAAGCTGCTTTTGCCATAGGCTTGGAGGACGAGACAGTTCTTCATTTCCCTCACTACTTTAGATAACTGTCTTCCCTTTTCAGTGTCACCTTAAGAGCTGGACAGAGGGAGGAAGCATTGCTTTTGTTTGTTCTCCAAATGTTTCTGTGTATATTCTGTTCCAAGATACTGTTCCTTTGTCCTTGGGCTGTATTCTTACCTGAAATAAAACCCAACAGATATATTAAACAAAGGTCTATCTCTTCTCATAGAACCTAATGCATTAAGACTTCTTTGTACTGGACAGGGAGAGCGTTCAGCCTCTTGAAGTCTGACTTCAGTAGCTTGCTTTCACTGAATGGGGACTGGTGCATCAGGTTACGGGTAAGCAAGTGGGGGTTAAAAAAGGCTGGTTCATGAAAATAATCATGTGATGATCACACTTTTGACTGGATGGTAGAAAATGGAGCGCATTAGCTGTGTGTGTGGGAGGGGCATGCACATGAATTAAATGACGACGTGAGTATGTATAGAGTTATTTGTTCTTGGTGAGAACAGCCACATAGTGAAACAAACTTCCCACAGGATGAATTGGGCACATACAGCTTGTTTTAGTGCTCCATGTCAGTAATACATCTTTCAGCGTGTAGGCTAAAGCTACTGCATTGCTCCTCTGAGGTGTAGGTTCTTATTTGCATTGGGTATAGTTTTAAAGTAGGACTTGAGTTACTTCTGTAGAAGGTCAGTGACTCTTCTTTATTTGTGTTCTTAGATTACTTATCTCTGAAGAAATTTGAAGGCAAGGCATCTTGATTTACTCTCCTATTTCTCTTGCAAGGCTATGGCCACTCATCTAATATGGACAGTTTCTGGCCTGAAAAAAACGTATGATCAGCATGCTGCTTAGAGCTATAATAAGCACTAAGTCTTGCATCACTTGCTGCTATTTGCAGGAGAGTGATTTAAGGAAAACAAAATTAGCATGAGATTAATCTGAGGAGGATGAGTAAAATGAACCTAGTGTTCTGCCCATGTTTTCTTTGTCTTAGCTTTCTTCTGCTCATTTCATGGAACTTTGAGGGACTAGGTTTTGGTGGTTTTTTCCACTTTTTGAATTTGTGCCTGTTTGGCAAAGACAAGAGGAGAGTAGGCAAAGATGATAATAGATGGTAGTAAAGAGCTAGAATCTTTAATGTGACATCCAGCCTCTCCATTAGAGACACTGGAAAACAGAACACCTGCTGAATTTGAAATCCTTTGGATAAAGGCTGCCCATCAGGACTGGTAAGAGGAAGTTAAGGACTACTGCGGAGACTATTACATATCTGCATCAATTAATGAGCTCATAAAGGGTTTGTGGTTTTTTTTGAGGCCCCTGAAATAGTAGTTTAGAAGTGATAGTTAAGCTAGGGGACTTTGGATAAGCCTCAAAATGTTCTTCTATTACTTGAACTGAGGTGAAAAAGAATCCACAGTGACCTGTACTAAATCAGCGCAAATACTGCCTTACCCTGTTGAAGGGATTGTAACTGTACAGTGTGAAAATACGATTCAAGGAAATGAGAACTTAAATGCTGCTCAGTCAAGGAAGGAGGAAGACTTGCTTTATGTAGTAGCCTTTCCTTGCACTTCTGGTTTTGCATATCTTCTTAACTAAAAGCTTCTCTTTTGGTAGGATTCAGTATTGTTTTGTCAACTAAACTGCCAAATAGATGTTCTCTATGTCATAAAGTTGTTCAGATATGAGCATCCAGTAAGCTTTCAGTTCATTTGGGGAAAGAAACTTGTGGTGCCTAGTTAGAAAAAACATCCATGGTTAGGCACCTAAAATTATTAAACTTGTATTAAATTGCTGAAATTAGAAGATCTGAATTGTGATAGGATTTGGAAGATGCTGTGTGCTCTTTTGCATTTGTTTCCTTTCCCTTGTGAGGACAAGGAGGCCATGGATTACTAAATTACAGTAAAGCCTATGACACCTTACTGCTTCATGAGAAATGTTGTTATAGGGGTAAATGTGTAACAGCAAAATTGGGGAAGTCAGTTCTGTGCATAGTAGTTCACTTACTGTGCAGAATATTATGTACATTAATATTATTATGTACACTACAGAGTTCTTAAATGTGATCAGTAGGTCACTGATCTCTTTGTCTGTAGTAATGGATATCTAATCACAACAGGATGTCCCAAGGCACAACAGTCTTCAACTGTCTTTGAGACATTCCTGATCTTCAGAGTGACTAGCACTCTTTTCCTCTGATCAAACATATCTTGTGAAAGGGCAGCATGCACTCATGTTTTTGTTCATAACAGGATGTTAATACATTGTTAAGCAAAAAAGCTTCTTGTTTTGCAGCCTTGAACTGGTCAATTTATGAACAAACTAAAAGAGGGTAGATTTAGACTGGATATAAGGAAGTAATTTTTTTGTGATGAGGGTGGTGAAACCCTGGAACAGGTTGCCCAGAGAAGTGGTAGATGCCCCATTCCTGGAAACATTCAAGGTCAGGTTGGACGGGGCTTTGAGCAGCCTGGTCTAGTTGAAGATGTCCCTGCTTATTGCAGGGGGGTTGGACTAGGTGACCTTTACAGGTCCATTCTATGATTCTATGAAAACTGAAGCCATACTAACATCTTGGTGAAGGCACAGTATTTTATAGTAGTCTCTTTGGATTAGTTGTAAACAATAGCACTAAAATCCTCCTTCAGACATACTCAGGTGGACCTGGAACTTGCACTTCTATTGTAGTATGCTAGATAGTTTAGCCAAGTGAAGGAATTTATGCAGACAAACTCACATAGTGTGCGGGCAGGCATACAGCAAACAGACCGCTCTAATGTATTGCTTTGTAACCTGCCTCCCTTTTGGCCCTCTTCCCTGCTGTGCTAAATAACCAGCTGCCTGCGAGATTAGGGAGAAGTGAAGGATGGATCTGGTGTTTTACTTCATGAAGCTGATGATATACATAGCAAATGGCTAATCTATGCTCTAGAGCTGTAACGTGAATGTCTGTTCTGCTGGGAGGTAAAAGTAGTGGTTTAACGATATGAGATGTAAGTACTGTACAAGCTCTTTCACAAAGGCAAGAATGGATGCACTGGTTCATTCTCATGTATATTTTTGTGTAAGTATTTGCACCATTTTACTGTAGAGATGCTAGTGTTTGTTTTGATGTGGGCCCCTTCTTTCAACCAGTTTCCTTCCCTCTTTTCCCTGAAAGCAGGGTTTAAGAATGCAGTGTAGTCTTAGCATCAGTCTTGTAAATTCTAGCAATAGGAAAGGCAAGTGGGTAATTTGATTGCTTCATGCCAGCTAAAGTGTGTTTGGATGGTGAATGGGATGAAATTGCTCTCTACCTGGTCATGTATTCTGCAGTCTTCTGCTGACATTTACTTTTAGTAAAGCTGATATGACTTACCCTTTGGATATTAAATAAACCAATTTTGCATTTGGCTGTTTGGCTCCGTAAATGACCTGCACCTGTACAAAGCGGTAGCAGGAATGTGTATGCCAGGAGGAGAGCAGCGCTAAGGAACAGTCTGGAGTTGTTGTCTTTTAAGAAGTATAACCTTGAATCAAACTGATTATGAAACTATATCAACATATTTTGCTGAAGGGAAGCTAGTAGTAGTTTGACTGTTGTGTCTCTCCTACCTAACTCACCAGTCAGCTTAGATGCTTCTAATGTAGAGGCTAATGAAAACATAACAAAACAGAAAAATTCTTCTGTTTGGAAAATGATGGCTCACAGCTCTCAAGGAAAACATCTAATAACATCTTTAAAATTGAGAATTTATCTTTCGTTTAAGAACTGTGTTCTTACCAAGTAAGTGTTCCTAGCCACTTCGGAGTTCAGAGGAGAAGCTGCTGCTCTTAGCCTGGGAAGTATTTGTATTATTGCTCTCCTAAACAGAAACCTAAAGTTGTCCTGTCTTCAAGGCCTGTTTGCTAATTGCCAGTAAACAGAGGGGCAGGTTCTTTTAGAGAAATGCTGGTGCCACAAATAGTAACTGACACTACTACTTGCCTTCAAGAAGCATGACAAAATGTTGGCAGGCTTTTTCTTATGCTAATAGAGCCTCTTAACCAACGTGTTTTATAGTTCTACATGCTAATAATGGCACATCTAAATCATAGTTTTGTCAGATGGCCACAGGGCAAGTAAGGCTAAGAGGTAACACAATGTAACAGTTCTGACCTGTGAGTAAATTCAAAATAAGTGAATTATTGTGTGAGCACAGTTACATTGGCTGCTGGCCATAAGGAGATTGGAGCCGGATGAATATTGGGAACATCTGAACTTTTGTGAAGCAATTTTTTTTTTGCTTTAAATGTTGCAAATACACCTGTTTCAAGAACTTGCCTGCAAAAATCTTCTCTACTTAGTATTGTGTAGAGACTTGTACAGAACAAGTGCTTCTGTGTTCCTTTGGGAAATAAATGTGTAGACTTGGTCAGAAATATGCTGGAATCTAGTTAGTTTGTATGAAATTTAAGAACTTGTAGCAGTTCTAGTTAATCAGCACGGATGTGCTTTGTGGCTCAGACTTGGCTACAGTTTACAGTTAATATAGCAACAGTTAGTTACAAAGTTCATATACAGTTAGTCTACAGTTAGTATAGCAACAAGTCTACAGTTAGTATAGCAACAAGTTAACGATCCTGGTGGAGCAGGTCACTGTCTAAGTAAGCCACAGGCAGCCCACCAATTCCAACCTTGAAGCACTCAGTCTTGCAGTGCTGCTGCAAAATTAGGGTAGGTCAAATGTTCTCTTCAGATGAACGGGCTCAACAAATCCCTTTCCCGTAACTTCTGTTTTCCCATTCTTCTGTAGATCGTAATGCAAAACTCCAAATGAAGAGATGGAGGTGTTATTTGTGCAATACTGAAGTTCTGACTGTAGCCTGGATTACTAGGAGATTTGAGGGTAGTAATTGGTTCTCTGAAGATCTGGATGGCTTTTAATGTTCACTAGTCTATCTTTGTTAAACAAGATGGTAATTAAAGATAATAGTGCACTGCAGACTAAATTTACTTTGGCTAATAAAGGCAGTGGGCAGCATGGTGGAGTTTGAAGCCTGACAAATGGCCAGATATGAAGTAATAGCTCATAAGTGCCCCTGACAATGTTGTGGCTCGGTATCTGTTTGCTCAGGCACTCTTCTTGAAGAAGACTGACAGCAGCCATATACTAGGGCTGTAAGGCTATAAACAGTATATGTCTTTTCTGCAAAATAGTCAGCCAAAACTTACTAGCTTGCAATCACCTCTTTTCATAACTTGTTATGTATATTTAATCATTGTTTTACTAAACTGGAAAAAGTGAAAGTGAGAAGGATGTGGCCTGAACTGATGTGGGACATAATCTTGTTGTGCTCTGGCTTAAATAATGTCCTACCCATCAGTTTGTATATATGACATGACCTTTACTAAGCCTCTCCAGGTTTGAATAGTTTGGCTACAGCACGTTTTGTTGGAATACAGCTCAGATAACTTCTTGAAAACGGGGGCTGTGTAACAGCCTGGAAGTGAGGCAGGCCTTTGCAAGCTTTGAAATGTAAACCTCTAGTTCTGCAGCACAGCACTCCTTCAGCTGTCATCAGTAGTGATTTTACCTTCCTTTTTAACCATCCTTAAGGTTACTTTAGTGTTTCTAGTGACTGTCAAAATCAAATGTGCTTGCAGAAATACTTCAGTGTTAACATGGCTGAGTATTGTGATGAAAACTTCTCTGTTAATCAAATGCATTTTCTTTCACATCCCCTGCCCTTCCCCCTCCCTCCCTTAGTGGGACAGAAGCTCTAGCTAAAAATTGGTCCTTGGTTTTTGATACTTTTATTTTACTCTTGTGCATGGAACAAACTGAAGCTACCTGACACTGTGAGGTTATGTTTTGCTTTGTTATCCTCTAATGTAAACAACAAATTAATTTTGAGTAAAGTTACCTTGCAATATAACTGCTGGAGTCCAGGAAATTTGTTTTTAGATATTTCAGCTTGATTTTAACTCATGAGTTATCCTAAGCATTGTTATGTGACTATACTCAGTGACATTTGACACCCAGTGTTCTAGTGCTGTTCTTTATAACTGCAATTTCAGGCACGTATATACTATAATCGGTAATAAGGAGATAACTTAAGACCTAATCATTGAACTTGATTTCTAACATATGGAGTTAAACTTGTCGCCAGCTAATTGCTATGTTATTTGTGTTTGGTCGAGGTCTAGATGAGATTATATACTGCATTCAACAGTCTGAAGGAATTATCTGAAACAGGCTTTTGTTCATATGCTATGCAAGTTTTTAACTTTGAGAGAATAAACCTTAAGATGTGAATTTGCTGCTTAATGTGGGTGTTCCTGTCAAGTCGCTGCTACAACTGTGTGTACAGGGGGTGGGATTTTGATTTTTATGTTGCTGAGGCTGCAATCCATTTCTACCAAAGGTGCTGACTTCACAAATTCCTTAAGTATTTTAGTCTATCTTTAATGCTTAGACTTCCCTTAATGCTCTGTTGCTTGCATAGGGCACAAAGAACCCAGTTTATAGCCGTAACTGATAATCTGTGAGCATAATGGGTAGATAATGCTGCTTGAAAGGTTTGCTGAAAGGTTTTGGTGATTTTTTTTTTTAATTTTTTTTTAAATTATGGCCTTGAGTTCGTCTTGGGTTAAGAAAAACTGTCTGAGATGTACTTACTCTTGCTCCCCTTCCTCCTTCTGTTTTTAACATCAGTGATTATTGCCATGATGTCGAGGTCAGAGAAACAATAGCTAATATTTCAAAAAGAATATTGCAATACCCTTTCCTTAAAAACAGAACCTAAAGATATAGAACAAGGACCTAGCTTCCAGACTCAGTTAACTAAATATCCTACTCAGGTTAGCAATATCCCAGACTGAGGTCAGTTTAACTGCCCTGTTAATCTAAATGAAGTACAAAGTCTCCAGACGCAGTGGTAATGTTTTGGTGAAATGTGCCCTTCACTTGCTAGAAGGGAAAAGAAATTAATAGTTTTAGAAATTAAAGTTTGCATTTGGAGCAGATGAATTGCTGAAAATAAGGGGAGTATTTTCAAGTCTTTAAAAACTAATGCGATAGCTTAGCAAGATTGGAGCGTTGTCCATTTACATAAACACTTGCATCCCTTTGGCAAATGTAACTATGGCCTTCTGTTTGGAGTATGGACCCAGTACCAAAAGAGTTGCTTCAGTCTAGTAGTGAATTCCTGATGCTGGTGAGTATCTTGGACATGAACACTTCAGTATCTCTGGCATGTGCCCAGGACAAATAATCTAATCCAATGAAGACATTTCAGAGAAGAAATCTATAGTAGAAGACACTTCAAGCCCTAGACTGTACGAGCTGCTGCTTTTTATACAGTAAATAGCGTTACTGCTTTAAAACAAGCTTACTTTGTCAGCACATTAAATTAGAAGAAAACCCATAGTGTGTTGCATAATGTATTATTGAAAATTGGTTAAACTTTTTGATCGCAACAGATGCATCTTATAAACTGAGGGAAGTATATTGTAGTATATAGTCTTGTCATTCTAGAAGTTAATTGGAGTTTCTAGGTTGAATTAAAACTGTGGACATCTCTCCTTCTTTATCTGAAAACCAAGGTGCATAGAGATAGCAACTACAATTTATGTTTCAGAACAGGTATTGTGAATTCTTGACCTCTGAAAATGCCTAACTTAAAAGCAATAAGTAGATGAGTAGGCACGAGTAAGTAGTTGCAGGGTTGGGTGTTGGGGGGGAACTGGGGCGCTTTTTTTTGCCATGGGGAGTGCCTCCCAAGGCACCCTGCACTTTAGTGTTTTGAGCAGTGCCCCTTATTGGGCAATGGGTAATTGAGGGCAGTGCTCCTTATCGTAGAGTTGAAAAATTCCATTTTAAGCAAACCTGTAGGTATTTTGTTAAAATGACAAGGCAAACCAAAGTAGTTGCTTCTATTTTGGGCCTAACTTGTTTCCGTTTGTACAGTATGCTAGTCTTGCTATGTGTCTGTACTCTTATGGCCATTATTACAGGCATATTAATATAAACCAGTCTTCTGCATCTTATGCAAGAGTTGGTTTGGGAAGTGTATAACTTCAGTTTCTTTTTTTGGGTCTAAATCGAGAAGTGACAAAATCTGGATTAATTTGTATTTGGTGTGGGATTCACTTACACTTTAAATACTTTGCTATTAACCTATACTGAGGCACTTGTTTCCTTGAGTTACTTGATCACCTTTCATCTGGTCTGCTGTCAGATCGTGTTTGGAATGGTAATGGGGTAATAACGATCCTTGGGTGACACAGGAAGTTTGCACATGCAGATATGGTAGGATGTTTAAATGCTGTAAGTGGCTGCTTTGCTTATGTGGAAGAAAGGGGTGAGATTGAAGGTGCGTAGGCATGCTGGTCCTGATCTGCTCTTCAAGCCTTGCACTGAAATGACTGTAGTCATGATTGGAGTGGTGTGGGGGAAAGTGGAGTGTGAAAGCAGGGCATCTGATCTCCACTACTCATAAGGTTGGACCATTTTCAGTCAGGGCCAGGAAACTCTTATCCCTTTACTCTGCATCACATATATTTGGCTACAAGGTTGTGAAGCTGTCTTTTTCTGCTGCTAGTTGATGTTTTAGAAACTGCTGGAAAGTTTGAGTAGGTATAGGTCTGATTTTTCCAGCACAAGTAGATAACTATTTGTACATTGCTGAAGTGGACTTCGTTTGCTTCTCTCAAACTTCAAGCAACTGAATATAATGCCTGAGTTGGATGTTTTACCCTACTGTGCTCACTCATGTAGGAGATAATGGACCCAGACCTCTATAGAATCTCAATCACCAGTAACTAAAATGCTAAAGAGTAATAAGCTGCTTTGGTTTGGACAATGCAAATATTACTTGCATAAGTTTGCATTATCAGATTTTAACTGCAGCTTATTTCTCCAAATGTCTAACTTGAATTGGCACTAGCTATCCTAATACCTGTTCTTGGAATCAAAGGTTGATATGAAATATAAACTGTGCTGAGAAGCCTAAGGTTGTAAAGTCACCTAATAAAAAGTGAATTATAAATATTTCTGTTTTTTCAAGTGACTTTCATGGGGCACATTAAAAGTCTGAACTTATGCATGTATTGTATCTGAGGTCTTTTGATTCTTGGGGCTACTTTTAAGTTTACTGCTTTTCTTCTTCAGTATCTGTTAAGAATGTTTTTTAAGCTGTTGACCTGAATGACCATTCACAGAATCACAGAATAGTAGGGGTTGGAAGGGAGCTCTGGGGATCGTCTGGTGCAACCCCCCTGCCAAAGCAGGGTCACCTAGAGCAGGCTGCACAGGACCTTGTCCAGGCAGGTCTTGAATGCCTCCAGAGAAGGAGACTCCACAACCTCTCTGGGCAGCCTGCTCCAGTGCTATGTCACCCTGAGAATAAAGAAGTTCTTTCTCGTGTTCAGACCGAACTTCCTATGCTTCAGTTTGTGCCCGTTGCCCCTTGTCCTGTCGCTGGGCACTACTGAAAAGAGTCTAGCCCCGTCCTCTTGACACCCACCCTTGAGATATTTGTAAGTATATATTAGGTCCCCTTGCAGCCTTTTCTTCTTCAGGCTAAACAAGCCCAGCTCCCTCAGCCTTTCCTCACAGGAGAGATGCTCCAGTCCCCTCATCATCTTCGTAGCCCTCTGCTGGACTCTTTCCAGTAGCTCCTCATCTTTCTTGAACTGTGGAGCCCAGAAATGGACACAGTACTCCAGATGAGGCCTCACTAGGGCAGAGTAGAGGGGGAGGAGAACCTTCCTCAAGCTGCTGGCCACACTCTTCTTAATGCACCCCAGGATCCCATTGGCCTTCTTGGCAACCAGGGCACACTGCTGGCTCATGGTTAACCTGTCGTCCACCAGGACACCCAGGT
>Ga0065711_1044468_pt1 | contig 14083 bp, 8 predicted proteins | sample Hoacrofraction12_FD_59098 | JGI IMG/M metagenome (GOLD analysis project Ga0065711, IMG submission 59098) | Hoatzin crop microbial communities from Cojedes, Venezuela - Epithelial fraction 12 v2 (version 2) | ecosystem: Host-associated > Birds > Digestive system > Esophagus > Crop | place...
GGGCGGGGGCGGAGAAGGAGATGTAAGTGATTGAAGTAGCCGTTTGTAGACTTGTAGATGAACAGTTTCCTTTCCACTGTGAACTGATTTTTTTTTTACTTAGCAATATTTCGTCATTTTTAGCAAAGTTAAAATCCAAAATGATACTGAAATACTGATTGCTGTGGCCAGGGGATGGGAGGATTGTTTGAACTACCAGACAGCAATGATTTTCAGGAACTTTTCTCACCCTCCTGGCATGGGATGGAAACGAAATCATATTCTGAATTCGTGAAAGACAGGAGCCTTTGTTCTGCTATCTGTATAACTGCCTGCACTTGTGTTAAGCCTAAACCACTTTTTTTTCCTCCCGTACGTCTCTACCACACTCATTGCACACTTCCCAGACTCAGTAGGTCTATGGACATCACCCTCCTAAGTTACTCAGCCTCAACTCATCCTCAGCAGTAGACCATCGTGCATCCAAAATGAAGCAACAGTCCTCCAGGGAGAAAAAAAAGAAAACACGCAATCGTGTAATGAAAGGCTGTTTCATAATATATAAGTACCAGGTGTGGGATTGAACCTGCCTAATTTAAGCTCCCAATTTGTAGCTATAATTTAAGTGCCTAGCAACCCAGTCCTGGGAGGGAGGGCTGAAAATCCCTGCACAATCCGCAGAGAGAGGTAGGTGCCTTTGGACGTCTCCAGAGGGAGATAAAGGCTGCTGCAATTGGGTGACTGTGGTGGGCTGGTGCTGGAGCCAGCTCAGCCTCCTCTCTCTGCATTTAATGTTTGATTTTCCTCTGGGTAGTTTACCCTGTGGTGTCTGCAGCTGGGGCTCTGGTTTGAGCACGGGTACAAGGCTCCTGGAGATGCAGATGTCCAGAGCTAGCTGAGACTGCCGACGATGTGCTGCTCGAAGGCACTCTGAAATCCCATGTGGTTGTGGTCTTCTTATGCAAGCACATCTCCAATTCTTGGGTGCAGGGAGTCAACCAACCTGCTGCAGCAGCCTAGCCTGAGAGAAGGCATCCAAGCCATTTATGCAAGACGTCATTAAAAGCCACAAAAAATCAGGGATTTGTGATAAGAAAACAGACAAGATCTGAATTAAATGCAATATACAAGGTGATGTGCATTTGTTTACAAAATATATTCTTACTCAGAGAAAAGAAAAGGTCTTGGTGCATCTCTATCTGTAATTCTTGTCCTAATGTGCACAGGTGAGACCATGCACAGAGAGACCCCAGCAGTGACCCCTTCTCTGTTATTCCTAACTCCGTGACATTTGCCTCTTTCTTAGAGGCAGATGGAATTAATTTTTCAATCTCTCTCCACCATGGGCCCCTTCAGGCTATAGAGGGTCTGTTGAATTGTTGTGGGTTTTGTTATCCAGCCTGTTTGACACCTCAGGTCAGATCTGAACCATAGACAGAGTGAAATTGAATTTTTCCTCCTGAACTTCCCCTTTCTTATTTTTCTGCAGGTCTCCATTGTGTTCAAGTCATGCTTCTACCAAGTGCCATAGAGAATCTAACACTTCATGGACATTAACTGTACTTCCAGTCGCAGACAGATGAACCATCATATGAGAAAGGGCTGATTTAAATTCTATGCTATAATGGAGTGCCACATCCATACACTCAAAATCCGGAGTAATTTTCCTTCCCTAATGGTATCAGCTTAAAAATTGCATTAGCAGTAAGGTTGTGTTTTGTTGTGTTTGGGTTTTGTTTTTTTTTTTGTTCTGTTTTGTTTTTTTTAATCTGCATTTTGGAATTTCACGTTTGAAGGCTTATTCCTCAAGAACAATGGTTGGGAACTTTAATCTCATGTCTCCCAGTGCTCAGGTTTGTTAAAAAAAAAAAAAAGAGGCACAAAGCTGAAGGGCCCAGATGATGTGTCAAAAATACATGCAGTTCCATACTGCTGTACATTTCACCAAAGAAAATGCCCAACATACATGATGTATAGTCCACACTCTGTGCTGCTGTGTTCCGTAACAGACTATATGGAGCTGTCACAGCTGTGTCGGGGACAGGAGGGCTTTCAGCTCTGTAGTGAACTTTCATGTATCACATATTTTAGCCCAAGTCCTTATTCACCAGCCCATCCTTCCCCTAGTTCTTCAGTTATTGAAACCAGCATTTCCTATTACATTCATCAGTCAAGAGCACTTCAATCTGTTGACATCCAGATCTGATTGTCTAATGTGACCTCTGAAACCTTTGGAAAGTCCTTGACAACTTGAAATGTTGTATAAAGCAAAAAAAAGGGGGAATTATGCACCACTTCTGTGATAAGTGGGGTAAAAAAGAGCAGAGAAGATGCAGTAACAAATGGTTTAGCATTTGCCATCTTATGAATTAGAGGCCCTTGCCATGCTAAGCTCATGAGCATCTCTCACATGCCACTTAGGCTGAGCTAGTACAGATGTGTTGTCTTGTATTATTACATCTGTGTTCTGGAGTGGAAGAGCTGGGATCCTCTTCTCTGCACAACAGAAAAATCATCTTGTAATCAGACTATTTAATAATGTCACCCTATCATACAAATAATGAGTTTTATGGTAGAGTCACCGAGTTTGATGTTTTTGGCCATACTTCCTTAGCAAATGGTGTCACCCAACAGCAGCGGGTCTATAAAGTGAAACAGTTGCTGCCAAGGACCCCTCTTAAACACCAGAGTAATTTCAAGGCATTTACTCCAGACTAGCTCTTGCCACATCCCATGAACCATCTGGTCCATCAATGTTTGGAGCACATTAGGTGTGTTCCTGCAACGCTTCTGCAGCATCTTGCACTTGAGGTTCACCTGGAAGAAATCCAGGTCATGTGCTCCAAGACCAATCTGTGGAGACAATGAGAAGATGCACTCCAAAAGAGCAATCCCCATGTAAAGTAAAACATGACTTTACACGTACTGCTTGTTGGCAAGGTACAGTGGTTGGCCTGGGCAAAGAGGACTGGCTCCACGCTTGTGGTTTGTGGCAGAGCTGAGAGGGTTGTGCTCCTTTCACTTGGCAATACCTGTGTTGCTGGTCCTCAGGCTGGTTAGAGAGGCTGCTGTTCCCTCCTCAGCATCTGTCACAAGTTGAGTGGTTCATGGCTTCACAGTTGAGAGTTGCTAGAGCAAGGTGTCACTAATCAACAGGGACTGTCCCACAAATCTCACTGAGAATGAAGTTACTCAGGTATTTAAAAACAGCCCAAAATAGGCTAGAAAAGGGAAGGGAGTCAAACCAAAGGTACGAGAAATCATCCTGGTCGGTTGTCCTAACTGAGAAAAGCCCATGAGCTCCATCCTCTGCGCTGGCTGTGACATTGGCCATGTAGTCAGCCAAGGGGCATTAAACAGGATAAAGTTCATCTGGACTGATAAAGACCATGGTCACCCAGGATGACTTGACTTGGCAACACCTTCAGGCAGCTGTGAAACTTCAGCTGACCTGGGCATGGAGGAGCATGCTTTCTCCATCCACTCCAGCTGTTGATATAGGTCTTAGCACCACCACAGAGTTTTTGGTAGCCAGTATGGTCTTTTTAGAGGTATGATTTTGAGACATTTTTTAGGTTTTTTGCTTTCCTGAGTCAAATTTACTGACCGGAGGAAATAGGTTTGTCATAATCTAGTTCGCAAATATGTTGCTTCTGCTGATCCTACTGTAAATACGAACGGACCTTTATCGGTGGTTTATAGCAGTATGGCTCTGAAAGCTATGGTCATTAAAGATTGTTAAAGACAGAGGGTGTGCAAGGCAAACCCTACAAGATGCAGCACCAGGACAAACCAACAGTCATGTGAAATGGACGTTCAGAGTTTGGCAGTGATTTTCCAGAAGGGAAGGAGAAGACTGATCATTGCATGGCTGCTTTGCTAATTCAAAGGTGGATGCAATCTCAGAGATGTAATCTGAGCAATTTTACGATGCCCTTGCTATTGTTGGGCCCTACCCCCCTACCTTAGTTGCCTTTACAGATCATGTGGATGCCCATAGACTATCTCAGTGTGCTCTCAGTCAGGTTTAATAACATTTTGGTCCATAGCAATCTTGAGTTGGCCAAGAATTATTTTTAATCACATGTGGTGCCTCTCATTACAAGTGATCCATGCAGCCCCAAAGATCAGCAGGCATCTGTCATCCGCAAACTACTCACATACCGTATGAAAAATGTAGCTCATGACCTCCTGCTCCCTGAAGAACAGTCGATATTAAAAGCAATCCCACAATATTCAATGGTACAGGCAGAGGTCAGATCAGGCTGGCCCTTGCTAATGCACTGTGTCAGTATTTCTTTAGTGACCTCATCAGTCCTCTCAGAATTATCTTTCTTTAAAAGATGCCATGTCTGTCTCCTCATGAAGAAAACCTGCTGGATGAGATTTGATCTTGCGTGTTCCTGCATCTAGAAAGAAACAATATCATGGAAGAGGCAGTCTGACCCCTTTAACTCAAGGGGATTTTAACTCTGAAGTTTAATGACGCTTTAATTACTACCTGTCCTTTAAGAGAGAGAAATACAGTCATTCTGGGACTGTGGGTTTCTGACTGGTGTGTTAGGGAACTACCAGGAGATGTACAGGTTCAAAGACGCTAAAAATGTGTCTGCAAGCATCTGAGCTGAGATTCAAGAGCAGATGGTCTTCTATGAGAATGAGGGATCAGCAACTGCATCACCAAGTCCACGTGCAGTCTTTGTTGTAGCGAGAGTAAGTGATTTTCACTGAGATTATATTATTCATCAGAGTGTGTGTACACGTGTGTTTTTAAATAAAACATTATGTTTCCTTGGGTTTGGTTTTGCATACTTTAAAGCTGAGTATCTTTCATCAGTTGGTTTGGCTTTCAGACATTGGCATTTTAACTGAACTAAATAAACATTCTCAAATTTTCTTAAAAGTATATGCAAAAATGCTCAAAAAGTTTAATTTGCCATAAATGTCATCTTTCCACAGAGTTCCAAGCTACCATTTTAATTTTCTTGTCATGTAAGCTGCCAAACTCTGCAACCTAAATCCTGAGGGAAGAGGATAGCGGGTAGGAAAAAAGTTTGGAGGGAGTTAGGTCTGCTTGTTTGCTGCCATCTATTTGTTTGGGTTTTAGATTCATGCAGATATTTTCATTTCTTCCTTGCAACAGTGAGACACTTCTGTCTGTAAAAGTGAACCTTGTATTCTCTGGAGCTTTCAGAGAAAAAAAATATGAAATGCTGTAAGATTTTCAGTATAATGATGGAAGCTGGCAGATCTCAAGTAGTATGAAATTGTTTTAGTTTAGTCTCGTTCTTCTGTATCTCCCGCTCATCCACCACCCTCCCTTAGTGTCAAGCATTATCTGTGGCTTTTTCTAACATTCCTCTGACACTTCTGCTCTCCACTTGACAAATGCAATCAAACCATAGAGCAAAACAGAGCTAGTAACTTAAGGTACTTAAGACAAGGTTTGCTTTCGGAAAACAGCCAGAATTTTGTCTGGTTTTCAGACAAAACCCACTGAAGTTCATACATGGCTTTGAAGACAGTGTTGCCAGATCGTTAGAGAAAAGCCGCAGTTGTGGGAGAGGAAGGAAATTGTTATGCTTGTATTTCTGTCATTGTATGGCTTGGATTTCCACCCCCCACCCCTCCCAAGAAACAGTGTGAAATTATTTAATTACTGCTAATTTTCTATTCACAAGAGAGATTCTTTGTGGAAACACACCTCTTCACACCCTCTCCTACAATACAGACATTACGAAGCAGTAATTGCACAGAAAACCACTTCCTATTTCTCTCAGGAACAACAGCTCTGGGGAAGACACAGAGTGCAGCCCCTTTGATCATGTCACCCTCTTGGATTCAAGCACAGCTCTGCCCCTCACCACCCTCATGACCAGGACATTGTGCAACCCCTCATGTTCAGATCAGCCTCTGCTCCACCAGTGGTCAGCAATTTGCTTTTGCAAACCTGTTGGAGCAGGTCCAGAGGAGGCCATGAAAATGGTCAGAGGGCTGGAATGCCTCTGCTGTGAGGAAAGGCTGAGACAGCTGGGGCTGTTCAGCCTGGAGAAGAGAAGGCTCTAGGGAGACCTTACAGCAGCCTTTCAGTACCCGAAGGTTACAAGAAAGCTGGAGAGGGACTTTTTACAAGGGCATGGCATGATAGGGCAAGGGGTAATGGCTTTAAACTCAAAGACGGTAGATTTTGATTAAATATAAGGAAGAAATTCTTTACTCTGAGGGTGGTGAGGCAGTGGCACAGGTTGCCCAGAGAAGCTGTGGCTGCCCCCTCCCTTGGAAGTGTTCAAGGCCAGGTTGGACGGGGCTTTGAGCAGCCTGATCTGGTGGAAGGTGTCCCTGTCCATGGCAGGGGGGGTTGGAACGAGGTGATCTTTAAGCACTCTTCCAACCCAGCCCGTTCTGTGACTCTGTGCTTCTGAGGATGGCCTTCTCAAGTTGACGGACCTCAGATGTTTTCAGGTTGCTGGCTCCTCCTTCAGACCCTGAAGGGATGGCATTGCTCCTAAGGGGTGACTTGGAGGCAGACCTTATAGCAAGGGGTCCATAGGGAGATCCCAGGTTTTTGTTTCATGCCATTGGAAGTGACTATGAGGTTTTTGCCCATAGTATCCAAGGACACTATAGTCTTGTTGTGAGGAGGTGGGACAACAGCCTTCACCAAGCTCTAAATACATCAGAGATGAAAAATCCTTACAAAGGCAGCTTTAAGGGCAAGACAGCTTGGGGCATCTGTAATGAGGTGTTGCTCCTGTGTTCGGGGTGGAAACTGCTGGGTAAAAAGAGCAGTTGGTATCAGGCATTGTGAGCCATGGAGAGATCCAATGCAGACCCATCATGTCAACTGTTTAAGCAGTCTTGTTCATGGAATATGGCTTGATGATTTGAGGAATGTTTTGTACGCTGCGAATGTTAAATGACCCCTGATAAATAATGAAAGCCTATTAAGAGGCTGCTGTGAAAGCAATCAGGCTTAATTATCTCAAAATACAGGGTTTTGCCAGACTATAAAAACCAGTTATTTATTTTAAAAGTTTTGAAAACATCTGTAAGTTAAATATATTTGAATGTGTATTTGTATATTTACATGCCCATGTATGTGGTGATTGTTCAATGAGAATGGACTTCTGCTGCTCATTTCTGCTACTTCATCTTTTCTCTTTTTTGGCTCTGGTTGTATTTTCTGACTATGGCAGCTAAATGCTTGGTGTCAGCAAAATGCATACTCTTTCTCCACATTTTCGGGCTTTTGAAGGAAGATTTGTTCTCACTCTGCCAAAACAACATCGTCACCCCCAACCTACATGAGAAGCCCTTTGATGTCCCCTTACTCAGTAAAAAGATACAGGACTCTAGACCTCAGCCCTCCTCTGTTTGCCAGTTCAGGCACTAATTCTCCCATCTAATAAAACTCTGTAAAAGGACAGAGTCAAACATCACATCTAGTCATTGATTAGACCATAACAAATCGCATAAATTGTATTAACACACTTGTGCTTTTATTTCACCGTGAGCGTCTTTATTTTTTTTTCTTAGAACGGGGGATAAAATGTAGCACAGTTTTTGTTGGTGTTACGAAGGGTAGGGAGTGGAATTATTTCAATTTTTTAAAAAAACAACCCAAACATTGCCTTTTCCAGCTGCAGGATTTGCATATATGAAATGAAAATTCTTATCTGATGGTTCATGCTGAGTTCGGCATTGCATGCAGTCATTAATGATCAAAATCTTTCTAATTCAGGTGTTAAATTTTAATTAAGGCACTGTGTTGATTAATACCAAACAACACAAGGCAGGAATGAGTGCATTTTGCTCATGAGGGACTGGCTGCTGTGCAGATCTAGAGGTGTCAGAGCACCCTCATTAAATGTAGCTCAGCTGTGCTGCATTACCCTCCAAAATCCAGTGACGCAATCACCATTTCCAGCCTTATGCATCAATTTGCCCTGTATTCAAAGCACTGTCCTCTGTCTTGCACAGGAATAGCTAAAAGGGTTGTCAAGTCTCATCTTTCTTCCTCTTTGTTGTTGGTGGTGGTTTTGTGAATGAGAAATATTTTACATGTTCCTAAAGGTGTACAAGGTAAGGAAGAAATAGCTACCGCTGCCTTTCCAGCTTCTGACCTTCCTATGGCAAATAAGTTGCCTGAAATTACACATCTATTGTGTTAATTGCATGCATTTTATTAGCAATGTTAATCCCAAGAAGCAGGTCAAGAGCAGCATTGAAAGCTGCCACCTTGACCGGCTGCTGCTCTGGGTCAGTAGAGGCCATCAGACTCCTGTCTCCCCTTTATTTACCCACCTGCTTGAGCTGCCGTCTAACTGGATTAAGTGAGACAATCCATCATGTTTGCAATGATCTCACTGCAGCAGTTGATCGGGAAAGAGTAGATGAATGTAGTCCCGTGAGCCCCAGTTTGCTTTGGCTCATTGTACGGCCACTTGCTCCATGGCTGTGGCCAAGCACTTTTGAGACGGTGGATGTTAAGGCTTGTTTCCTGCTGCCTTCAAACATGCTGCAGAGCTTGCCAGGCTGACAGCACTCGCTGGAAGATACTGCTGTTCATATGCCTGTGGTTGCTAGTCACCAAGGTGTCAAACATGAGGTTGAAAATAATCTGGATGCTCTTTGGATACATATATATGTATAAATATTATATATAAAATACAACATACTAAAGAGAAGGCTAGTCATGCCTTAATCCACAGCCTGAATATTATTATGCTACCCCAGCATAATGGAATCCTTCATATTTACCTATTTTCCCTAAAATGCCTTTAATGCCCTGTTTGTTAAGCTGCAAATAGATAAAACCATTTATTTACTGAACACAAAGTAGGCAATACAGGTGCAAAGCTGGTAAGAACAGGTGAAAAGAAATAAAAGATCACTTAGATTATCCTTTGTGTCTTCTCTTCTACATTACCCACTCTTAGTGCCCTGTCACCTGGAGATTGCATTCTTTGGATAGACCCCCAAACGAATGCACCCCATTTGATTATACAGTCTGGATCCACCACCAGAGGTTATCCAGGTTTGACTCCCCTTCATCTCATTCAGGTCACAGGACGCTTGTCCTTCCCATTCAGGGCACAGGACACTTGTCGTTCCCTTCATCCAGCCACCTGTTGCCACCACCCACTTTGGTTGTACTCATGTCTCTTAAGCACCGGCCCAAGCAGTTCAGCCCTGCCCGTAAGGGCAGGAAGTGATTTTTCTGACCTAGTTTAGGACATCTAAAAATTAAACATCTAATTCTGGGCTGTTGACCCTATTGTCTCCCTATAGTCTACGAAAAGTAGTAGGTGCCTCCAACAGGTGGTTCATCTCATCCTAAAATTGGCATCTAAGATCAGATGAGTGGCCTCTGGACACCTGTGGCTAGGAGGAAGCATAGTGTGGGGTGACTAACTTAAAATTAGGCATCTGATTTTGACATGTCTGAGTTCAGATGAGAGGAGTCCTTCACTTAATGACTATTTTTACTCAGAGTAAGCCTAACTCACACCTTCAGGCTGGACTTGGGAAAGCTCTGTCTTGGATGTCTGAAGTCTTCATGGAGCGTATTAGGGATATTTTCAAAGCTGGAGGATGACTGCCTCTTTTTTTGGATGGTGTAAAGGGAAAAGAAAGTTTGAGAACCTGCCCTTTTGTCCCATTGCAGTGCTGGGTTTCAGCAGTGAGGGTCTGGGAGGTCGGTCAGGGTCCCATGAGAAAGACAGATCCTTCCCCCAGGTAAACTGTGAGGTCCCTTGGTGCTGTGAGGGGCTCCTTTCTGCTCCGTTGCATCTGTAGAGCCAGATGGCTTAATGCTGCTCTGTCTTGGCACTGTAGATCAACTTCACCATCACTGAAAAAAACAGTTTTCTGGGAGCCCCTGGGCCGTCATGAAAGGCCATGAACTTCCTACCTGATAAGCAGCGATGACAACCTAGCTGAGGCAGCAGCTGTACCTGATTGCTGAGTCTAAGCACACCTGACTGCAAGAGAAATAATCCCAGGCAGTGAATACACATGGCGTGGAACTGATTATTCACCATGTGTAGCAGAACAGGTGGTCTGCTGTCGAGCAGAAGGACAAGTGCTTTACCCCCTTGGAGGCTGGAATCCAAAAAATGACATTTCTTTTTCTTTGGCCGCTCCGGCAGAGAGGATTTTTTTGTGCTCCCTTGGGGGGTTCAAAATCAGGGACTATGGATGCCCTTTGCACCCCTGATGCTTCATCCAGTGCAGAATACAGCCAAGGCTCAGTGTTGTCCCAGGGTAGAAGTGGCAGCACTGCCATCCATGCAGGCAGCAGCAGGGGTGGAAGAGGGCTCTGTTGCCTGTCCTGCCTTCTCCCCTCTCTGTACACCAAGCGCTGCACAGCATCCAAGTTAATACATTTTTATCAAATGCAAGTGGTAATGTAGGTGAAAATGGTATGGCTGAGGGCTGGTAGGCTTGCACAAAAAAAAAATTTTTTAAAAAGAAAGCCTGTCAGGGTTTAAAATTGAAATGGCTTTTAATGTATTTCTCATCCCAGTATTTAACTTTCATGTGTTGAAAGCAGCCAGAAGCAACTGTTAAAGGTGCAGTTAGTGGCAATTGTCAAATTGTAAATCAAATGGGAAAAGCAGAGTGGGTCAATAAAAATAAAAAAGAGGGATGGTCCCCTGGGTGGGACAGGAAAGCCACTGCTTTTGTTAGTCTGAAAATAATCTATTTCTCCCCCAATAATCAAAGGTATTCCATTATATAGAAAAACACAGGTGAAATAATAGTGTAGTGACTTAGCCTGAGATTGCTCGTTGTCCAGTGCACCACAGTGACTCCACAAAACCGAACTGCTACAACACAAACAGCAGGAGAGGCTCTCCTGGGTGCTGCTCTCCACTGTCCCCTGACTGGAACATGCCACACTCAGGAGCATTTTTTCCCCACAAATGTTTTATTAGTCCTACAGGACTTCTCCCAGATATTCAGATTTCTTAATAGTGCTTACCTTCTTCCTGGTCAGGTAGTCTGGTAACACCACTGGAGTTTCTCTTCTCTAAGTAGAGCTCCTTCAGTCCCAGTCCAAAACCTCACATTCACTCCAGGCTTTACCTCTAGAAACCTGCACCTCTCCCAAGAAAAGGAGCTGGCTCATAGCTCACTACGTACCAGGGTGAACTCCCTGAGTCGTTTTCACTCCTTGGTGCAGACAGATTTGACCTCTGGCCTTTAAAGATCAAAGGTTACGGTCTGACACCATTGAACCACCTAACTTCCACTTCATTTGATCTGTTTATAAGGCCACTATTTTCCACATCATTGACAAGGCACTGGATGTGGGTTTTGTCACAAGGTTGACATTTATAGACCATAATGTATATAAATAGCCTCTGTTTTTTAAGGTAATCAATGGAAAAATGAGGATCAGAGTCTGAAAGGTTACGAATATCTGTATTTATTCCTGCCTTTTGCAGACACAAGGGGCAGGGGTCTTCACTGGAAACTGCCACGCAAAACATTTATTTCATGGGCCGCCTGTGAGCCAAGTCCTCAGCTAATGTGAGGGAACAGCAGCTCTATTGGTGACACAAGGGCTGTCTCTTTATTCCAGGCTTTATTTTGCCTTCACAGAGAACTGTGCTTTGCAGTTGTGCTGCCTCCATAGCATAAGGTCTATAGCATGTGCAGGTGTATGAGGCACTCCACAACTGTGGGGCAAATAGCCATGAAGCCCAATGTACAGTGTCACCTAATGGGTACTTACAGAGAAAAGTAAGGATGTATAGCTTAGTACTTCCCAGGAACGAATAAACAGTCTTCCTAAGCTAAACATTGCAACTGGACCCTTGTGTTTAACATCTGTGACAGGGCTTTACCACGCTAAAATTATCTGTTTCCTTTTGAATCACTTACACCTTGGACTCCACAGTATCTTTTGGCAATAGATTTCAGTTTAACGACATACTGTATGAAAAGTGCTCTCTTAGGTTCATTTTAAACTAATTCTTGGTGATATCGCTGCATGCCTAATAGTTCCTATAGCACGAGGAACAAACCAGTATTATTTTTCTGTTCTTCTTTGCCACACTATTTGTGATTTCACTGACCTTTATCTTTAGCTCCTCTTTACCACTTTTCCAATCCCAGAAGTTCTCTGTTCAGTTTCCTCCGTTTTGAGAAAGCCCTGCTACACCTTTGATCATCTCTGCCTCTCGTCTCTCTCTCTTCTCTAGTTCTTCAAGATGAAGTCATCAGAACAACACAGAATCTTCAAAACACAAGTGTGCAGAGATTTCTGCAGTGGTGTAATGAAGTCTGCCTTTTATTTTCAACCTCTTCCCTTAGATTTCCTAATATTTGCTTTGCCTTTTCCATCACCATTCTGTTTCAGCCAGTGTTTTCAGGAAACTACCCACAGTGTCTCCAGCATCTCTTTCATGACTGATATCAGCACTTTAAAAACATCATTATGTACATGTAGTTAGGTTTATTCTTTCCACCACGACTCTCTTTTCACTAATTGACGCTAACTTTCACCTGCCATTTTAATGCTATATAATTCAGTGTCCTGAGATCCTCCTGTAGCCCCTCACGGTTGGGTCTGGAGTTGGCTCTCCTGAATGCTTTGTGTCACCTGCAAGCTGTGGCACCTGAGTGCCTCTCCCATGTGGGGTCAGTTAGGAGAAGGGGGATAGCAGGGGTGCCAGCACAGACCCTGCCATTGCTGTGAATTTGGCCTCTGCTCTTCTCCAGCTCTATATGGAGGAGGTTGGGTTTCCACAGGGGGTCAGTGGAAGATTCCTTAGTCCGTGGAGACAAAAAAAGGGAAAGCGACACTCACGGCATGTGGGCTGCAAGAGGGGCTGTTACATAGTGCATGCACACAACGGGCTTTTCATGACCTCCTTACAGTCAATGGCAGCTTGCCATCTGCTTCAGCAGGGGCAGCATCAAGGTATAAGAATATTGTGCGCTGTTTAGATGATGCCTTCTCCTGAGCAGTGGCTGATCCTTGCTGTGATCCCCAAACTAGGTATGAGTTATCACTTCTGTTTTTCAGGAGGGAAAGCAGAAACTGAGAGTAATGTAGAGATTTCAAAGATCATGACTGTCTCATCTGGCCATATGTGTCTGAGCAGAGGGAATGAGAAGCAGACAAGGGAATTCGAGGCCACCTGTGTTATGTGATGTCCCCCATCCCCAGTTGTCCATGTCTGTCTGGCTTTCTGATCTCTTTTCTCAATCTTACAACTGCAACACTTCACAGTGAGCTGGGAGTCTGCCAGGAAGATTGTGAGCTAACTAGGTGACAGCGATTGTGAGACACAATTGCAGAAGCTGTAATAAGCAGTATTGATTTTGAATAAACATATGAGTAATATTGACTTGGAGGAGCTGTTTCTTATCAAGTGGAAGGACTGACTGACTCCAAAGGATGGAGAAGTGAAAGTCCCTTTCTGGAACTGGCTAAGGAGGGTTTCAGTCACAAATCTGCAAGCACAGTCTCTTTTCAGATTCGTTTTTCTCAAATCTGTTGGGAGATAAAGGGAGAAGAACCACAGGGCTTTGTAAATGAATAAAGAACAAAGCAAGTGGTTTAGATGGATTGCTAGAGGAGATGGGACAATAGACAGAGAAGTGTAAGCAAGTGGTAAGCAAACTATGGTCCAGTGCTTGAGAAGAGCTTGACACCTGAATGGTACAGAATTGTTAAAGGGAAAAATAGAAAGGTTTTAGTGAAGTATAGCTGTGAAAATCTGGGAAAGACACACAGTGAAAATTTAGGACTGTGATTTTCCGTCCATGGTTAACCGAGTCCTGTGTAGATCTATGGCTTACGGATGGATCCCCGGCAATCCTCAGGGGCCTTGTTTTGGCAAGAGTCATGTCTGAATAGTGAAGCCTGAATGCCCTCTCCCAAAATTTCTTCAGCGGACCCACTCTTTCCCATTTACAATGCAGAAATCTTCTCTCTTTTATTCAGAGTAGCACATGCCATAAGTTCACAGAATATCACAGAATAGTAGGGGTTGGAAGGGACCTCTGTGGGTCATCTAGTCCAACCCCCCTGCCGAAGCAGGGTCACCTACAGCAGGCTGCACAGGATCTTGTCCAGGCAGGTCTT
>Ga0065711_1044469_pt1 | contig 14083 bp, 4 predicted proteins | sample Hoacrofraction12_FD_59098 | JGI IMG/M metagenome (GOLD analysis project Ga0065711, IMG submission 59098) | Hoatzin crop microbial communities from Cojedes, Venezuela - Epithelial fraction 12 v2 (version 2) | ecosystem: Host-associated > Birds > Digestive system > Esophagus > Crop | place...
CGGCCGGGCTTCGGGAGCGCCGGGAGGAGCCCCGGCGGGCGGGAGAAGGGCTCCGGCAGCGGCCGCGGTGCCCGGCTGCTGGGCTCCGGCCGCCCCGCCGCTTCCCAACCCTGGCAGCCTGCGGACTTCAGGGTGTTTCAGGGGCATCTGGACTCCCGTGTGAATTTACTGCGAATAAATTTGATTTTTCTGGTCGCATCGTCGTGGGTGTTTTCGTAGCAGACCCTTCCAGAAGCGATCCCGGGGACACAGGTTGCCCTTCCGCTGTCACGACTGGAAAACACGACGGCAGAGTGTGCAACACTGCTGGTGTCCTTGGAGTCCGTGCCTCTCTCCAGCATGGGAAGCTCCTTCAAGGACAGGGCAGCTTGTGTCCGTTTTTAAGAAGTTGCTCATAACTTGGACTTAGGTGGACGCAGTGATTCTTCACCGGGTTTTATGAGCCTGCAATTGCTGGGGAGGCTCAGGTGCCCCTGCCTGGGCACAGCACGTGCGGTGGGACCTGACTCTGCAAGGCGGGGTTCGCGGTACCAGACCTGGGTGAGAGTTTGATCTTTTCACGTATTTTTTTCACGGCTGTAGTGGAGCTCTTCAGCAGGGTGGGCTGACAGCGACTTGCAGTGTCACTTCTGGAATCTGACAAACTGGAAACCATGCTTGGTTTTTTTTAATAATTTTAAGCAAAAATGATGTGGCAATGTGTATTTATCATATTTAATATAATATGTACTATAAATGGCATATAACACATAAATAAATGCCCTATGTACATTTATGTAATCATATAAATAAATCTGTATAAACTCATAGCATCCGTGTTGCTAGTGCTTTACATTATCACTGGTCATAAAAGAATCTTACTGTAAATGAAAACTGTCATGAATAAACTGTAAACAATTTGTGCTCTGACTTCTCTAGATAGGTTTTTGTTTGAGAGTGACTTTCCAGCAGCCTTGCAATATTATTTAACTCCCAACCTGGCATTCTGCTACCACCTTCACTCAGCTCCATTTATCCTTTATCCACAGTGACCTTTTTAACAACTTCACCTGTGTAACAGCAGGTTTGTGAACAAGGCTTTGTAACACTTCTCCTTGGAGAGACGCATCCAGCCACGGAACTCATTTCGGGAAGGAGAGTCACACTTTCCTTCCACATGTGACTTGACCGTGTCACTCTGACAGATAGCCTTAAACCTGAAGGCTTTAAAATATTACTCTGCCAAAATAAAATGAATTATGAGATACTTCATGTGTTGTCCCTACAGTGCCATAACAATACCCATTTTTTACTGCAGCATTCTTCAGGCAGATGGTTTCCCCTGTCAGGTTCCTTGTGCAACTGCATAACCACCTGCAACAAGGCGGCAGAGGAGACGGCAAGGGGGCAGGACAGGGTGGCGAGGAACCCGGACTGCCAAACAGATCTAAACACTGAACGCCAAACCACAGCCTTCAGGAGAGCTCCGGCTCCGTCTTTGCTTGCGCTCAGCGATAATGCTGCCTGAATCACCAGCAGTGCCCATCTCTTCAGCCTCTTGTCCCCGCCCTTCTGCCATCTCCTCCATTACACAACCACAATATGTTTGTGGGGCTATGAGATGAACTGCATCAGAAAACTGACTTTTTGGAAAAGAAGAAGTCAAAAAAGATTATTTCCCAGTTGGATCAGGACTAGTTTCCTGATGAGATAAATGCTGTGGCCTACTACACACTTGTGCCTGACCGAGAGAGGGGGTGATGCAGGGGCAGTAATAAGAAATCAGCAGTTGTTTAAATTGGCACTTCTGCCAAAAAAACGCCTGCTGGGTGGTAGCCATGGAGACAGGGAGGGGTACATCGATTCTGTTCCCTGCGAGACGTGTCGCTCCTCTGTCAGAGGGCTCCTGTCCTCACTGCTGGAACAGCTCAGTTGCTTGTGAAGCACCTGCCGAAATTCTTGCACGTTGCAGCTCAACATATTCAGAATAAATAAAATCTATGCCAGTTTACTTCTGGTGCCAGTAGCCTCAGGGGAAACACAGGAAGCCAAAAATTATAATTAAGGAGAGCATGTGGGGGTTAACATGTTTGTTATGAAAGCTGCTGTGCCTTCTTGGTATTTGTGGTTCAAACATTAAAAGGGCAAACATGGTTATTTTTTTACCCTAATGATTTTCATTGTGCTGGTAATGTGTTGCTCATGTATGTGTTTGACAATGAACGGTATCTATCCCTGGTGGAAGAAGTGGGACTGCCCTTTTGTCCTGCTCCATGCACAGATTTTTCAAACACTTTTGAATGAAGAAACACTTTACTTAAAACCTTCATCATGATGGTGAATGACAGGGTCTTTGTTTTAAAAATCTTTCAGTTGAAGACAGATGTAAAGAGAGAGCTGAGGCTGGAAACAGAATGGAAAGTGAAGAGAAAGAAGAGCAAAGAAAAATTGATTTTGGTTGAACATTTCTGTGAAACCCTTGGGGTGTTCTATTTTAATTCCAGCTCTTGCATTTATCCATTAGCATTTAGTTTCGGACTTCAAGTATGTTTTGAATACATATGCTGCAATCACTGGCAAAACTCAATTAAAAAAGCTTAAAAACAAAAATTATTTTCTTAATATTATTGCAACGCCAAAAGGGTTGAAAGTGTAGAATTACATATGTCTGCTTAGGTTTATTTGTCTCGCTTTTTAAGCTTTTATTTTATACATATCACAGTTACCTAGAAAGAGATCAGGTTTTGCTTGGTAACAATAACATCAGCCAGTGGTACCTGTCTCTCCAAATCTGCTGTAGGCAGAGCTACAGGAATGTTCTCAAAAATGACTGACCACTGAAAAAAACGAGACCAAAATGACCCGCAGTCAGGATAAAATTATCTTTCTTTGTATACAACATCAGAACCAGTCTTAGCAAGTCTTCAAAGTCTGACAAGAGATTTTTTTTTTCTGGATGTGACATGTCCTACAATAAAGTCATAAACTGAGAAGCCTTCACAGATATGAACTGTAGACACAATGACAGAGAAAGTAAAACTAAATAAAATGTAAATTGAAACCCTAGAAGGCATAATCATTCTCTCGTCTGCACAAATAGTACAGGTCACTCATGTTCTGATATGTCTCAATCAGACTTCAAGAATCTGCCTTTATTTGGATCATGTCAGACTGTTTGTCCTCACCAGACTAACCTCATACGTGCCACTAGCATGATCAGTTTGACCCTGAATGTGTGTGCAATTCACATCAGCCAGAAACCTAAGAGGAATTCTCTGCTTGTCGTGAAAGTACTGGTCTACTCCTCTCCTTTCCTAACTTAGGCTACCGATGTTTCAGTGAAAACCAACACTTGCCTACTAATAAAACAGAAGAGAACAAATTGGCTAATTGCATTTGATGGGCAATTCCTTCATGACCCTACAGGCAACTGATTTAAAGAAGTAAGTGTGCTATTTAAGATTGCCCTTTTCCATGTTGCAGAGCAACTGGTAGTGTTATTACTAATATTGAGAGCAGTGAAAGTCCTTGCTACCCTGTGGACAGAAGAATAATTGGGATGGAGAGGATGGGAAGAATCAGGAGGGTTTATATCATTCACAAATGTACAGTTATCAAAGCAGGAAGAGACACTGGAGTTACCTAGACTGACATTCCTGCAAGCATATATTTTTTCCCAGACTCTAACCCCACATTTAATGTACTAAACCCTGCAGAGGTTGTGAAGGTTGAGGTGCATGCAAGAGACAGCCATAGCCCTGGGAGAACAGCCCTTTCCTCTCATCTAGTGACTGATCCCTGTTTACATATGGAGCTCGCACCACACTTACTCAGCAAAATGCTAACATGCCTCCGCAGCATTCCCACAGCAAGCAGAAAAGCCCAGTACCACAAAAAGACATGACACAGTATAGACGTTCCAGCTGTTCCTGACAGTTACTACTCTGCTCCCCCCTGCAGACAAATATTTCGCTCTCTTTCCGTTTACAAGGACAAATTCAGCAAAGTCACAGGGGATAATTGAACCCCTTCTCCTCCTTTCAGTAGCCTGTCCTCACCACACAAATTAGGTCCAACAGAGGAAAGCCCACAGATCATCAGAGCAACATCATTTGTTGTTGTTTAAACAATTAACTACAAAAATTGGAGCCTGACCACTGGCACAGGACAATGCCAACCCTGTCTGCGCTACACTGATGAATATATTCCGCCTGAACTGGGCTGCGGACTCGGTCACCCACAAGGTCTCAGTGGCAGCAGGACCCAACGGTCAAATACCTGCTTTGGAAGCAGGAGCCATTGTGAAAATAAAAAAAGAAAACAGACAGTTGAACGTTGCTGTGGTTTTGCTCCAGGAAGTATATGAACTATGTAAGCTGCATGTGGGTATGGCCTTTATTGTTATGGACAAGGCAGATTCTAATTTTACCAAAAGCTCTCATGACACATAGGGAGAACGCTGTCAATCCATTCCAGAAAACAGACCAACGCCCTCTGGCACTAATCTCCTCTGGGAAACAGCAGCAGACATTCAGCATCTCATAGGAAAGCCTCCCGTTCAGGAAAGAAACTGGTGGAAGAGCTGGCGTTCTGCTGAATAGTGTATTTATTTGCAAATGCACTACTGCCTTTTTCTGAAGTGGGGGTGGTAACAAACAGAGCCCCACTTTGGTACAAACCACTGGCCTGGCACTTTTGCCAGAAGATAGGTTTATCTCTTCTCTGTCATCCATAGAAGCACACATCAAAAACTGCACTTTTGCTACTTCTCAGCTTCTGCTCGTGGATTAGTAAACAATCTTCTGACGTCTGCATAGCTGGTTAAGCAAGCCACGGCTGTTACTCTCTATATATGTGGTATCAACCCTTTTCTGAGGATTTCTTTGTGAGGTGATTTTATCAAAGACCCTTCAAGGTCAGCAAATAATCCTGGCAGCTGAGGGAGGAGATATAGAAGCAGAGAAGATAGCTTTTTTAAAGTGACAAATTTTCTTTTCTAATTTTCTTAATTGCCTTTAGAAGCTAAGAAAAATCTAATTCCTTTCTCATAGACAACAATGACGAATACTACTCAGTCTGTGTGTGAGAGGGTCTACTGATTAGATTTGCATGGAGGAATTTACCTGTGCAGAGCTGATGGATTCTGGTGATATGACACAGTCAAATCTGTAACACCCAGAAATTCAAAATAATCTCTTTGACACCAAGATTATGACATGCTTCTTCCAGATCAGAAATAGGAAGTTATTATTAAATTTGAATTTTAGCTTTAATTTTAATTTTAATCTCAATCTCCTGAAAGTGCGCATTTGCTGAAACCAGTTTACTACAAACTATCTGGAGCAGCCTGAAGTTTGGATGCGAATCTTAAAGAAAGGTCTTGGGAAGGCCTGCAGAAACAGATGGAAAAAGAAGTATGTAGTTTTATGTTTAAGTGAAAAAAAATCTACCCAGCCATTTTCAGACTCACAAATGTGGAAGGCTTGTCATGAAGTGCAGGATGGGTCTGGGCTTCCCTAAAATGTTCTTACTGAGACCAGAGAACACTCCAGAGTGATGAGAAAATGATGACAGGAAAATTAATGTGGGGAACTGTCTGCCTCTGTTCTCTATGTTGCTCAAAAATGTCTTACTGAGAGTTATAGGAACCCTACCTCTTACATTGTGATTTGTGAGAAATTTTCATGCAGATGGCAAAACAGTGGGTGAAACAGATACCTTCCCCTTCTAGGTAACTGAAGGAAAAACAAAACACTACTTTATTTAATTATGATTGAGTGGAGGGTATTATAGCAAACAGACCAGATTTCTGAACTACATGTGTAAAAGGTTGCTCTGCGCGAAGAATGTAAATGCAGGAAAGGAAGAATTGTTTTGATGGCAGCTGTGTGTTTGAGACTGTTACAAAAAAGGAAGAATCGTTAGAGGATGAGGAAGAAAGAAGGCACAGGCAGTCAGGGAAGGAAAATAGCAAAAAAATGGGGGAGCGAGGGGAAAGGCACAAACAGATTCTGTGTGGACAAGAATAAGCTAAAACCAGCTACTCCAGTTTAACAGATCCATCAGTAGAAAAGGATAGCAGCGTGGAAAACAGAACAGGTTCATTCTAGTTTATCACAGTGAGTGGATGTTGGCAAGTAAAAATGCATAAAAAGGACAGGATTAAAAGTATTTTCACAGCAGGATAAAGCCTGTGGCAACTGAAGTAATGGCTTTTGGCTTATGCAACACATCTGCCATGTTTGCAAAGCTAATGGAGGCAGTACTTTACAGCATCCTTCTGCGCATTTCCTGTATTTAAAGGAAACCCTGGTGCATGCTAAAACCTTTGAACAAGACCTGTCACATTTACAAATAGTCTGTGATCAGCTTAGGGATAGCAGTGTGAAATCAAACCCACCAAAATGGGCTTTTGCTAAAGAAAAAGATAATTGATTTTGAGCAGAGAATTTGTGAAGAAAGAATTTCAACCATCATTAGAGTTCAAGGCTATACTGCACTGGCCTGCTTGCTGGATACTCACAAATATTCAAAATTTTGTAAGATCCTGTCTCTGTCATAGGCAGGTTTTTTACAGGTTTTCAATACTACAAAACCACTGCATAGGTTAGGGGAGAAAAGGATGCCATTGCAGTGAGCAGCAAAGTGTGCTTCAGATTTATTTCGGTTGGAAAAATCTCTTTTGACAGCTTTTGCTTTGATCTAAAATCACTTTTAAAATGCCTTTCACTTTCAGCAAAACCAGTCTCTTCTGAGCAGGGGCTCTCTTGACACAACACTCCATGTTTTGGCAAAGTCGTACCTTATTACATCAGGAATTATTGTATGACCTCCAAAGGAATCATCGTTAAATCTGCATGACATCATTGTTTGTAGGTGGGCAAAATCTGGAGTTCATGACAGAATACACAATTGTAACGTTGCTTATTAAAATCTGGTTTATGGTAGCTTAAACTGATACAAATTAGTGTGGCTGCAATCCCACCCTCCATCTTGCGTGTATCTGTTTCCCTGCTGCATTGGCACTGGCCCTTGAGTGTGTGGGCAGTTGAGTTGTTTTGCTGTCTGAGAAAAAACTTGCAACTCTCTTTGTTGGGCTCAATTTTTGCATTTTGGAACTTTGAACTCACCCACTGCTCACCTGCAGAAACACCAGTAACAGTGCAAGGGGTCTGGAACACAGAAATGTGGTGTGGGTGGAAGGAGCTACTATGTTTAATTTCAAAGTTGTCAAGGACTAAAGGTATCCTTATAGGCAATTAAGGTGTCTTCGCAATAAGTTCCTGATGAGGCTCAGTAAATTAACACATTCTAATGTGATCACAAACCTGGCTCATCACATCCATGAACAGATGACAGTCTTCTCACTTTCATAATTTACCAAACTGTGAGAGTTCCTGGCTCTCCCACTGAGAAAATGAACACATAGCCAAAAGAAAAGGGATACCAAGTGAAAAGAGTGTTTAGCAAAAAAACTGTGTCATTGGGAAATACAGCCATATTAGAAGCCTTTGCAGTACCACAGTAAAGCTTTAGTTGGTAAAACCCAGAATTAAAAATGCAATATTGCATACATGATGGGAAAAAACAATGAGTATTTTTACAGCTATCAGCTCTTCAAAACAGATACAAAGGATACATTAACTATTTTGTTATAGTTTTCAATGCTGAGTGAGGTCTTGTATTTGTAAACTCTATCGGCAACTCCAGAGACTGTCTGTTGGGCAAAATGAAACTCGATACAGAAAACTGATGCATGAATGTGAAGCCTGCACCACAAAAAACAAAAACAACACCCCTCCCATACCTTTTTTTTCTATAAGAATACTTAATGTCAAGCCTGTTAAGAGTACATTGCTTGGAAGTGCCTGTGCCTGTAACCGAGGCAGAATCAGGTGATGACTTGTTGTTTGTAGCCATGAACTACATCACGCAGGGGCTGGACTGCTCTGATCTGCTCAACTGCCACAAAGCTCTGGAGCAATGGACATCCTCAGAAATGACATCCTCAGCAAAACCTGGGTTAAAAATGAGCGATGCATAAACCAAGAGCTCATTTTAGAAGTAGTTTCTGTATTGCAAGCTCTAGAGGAGGAGGCCCAACTTTGTTTCTAATTGTATTAGGAAGGAAAAACCTGGAGCCTTAAAGTGGATAAATTTTGGAAAGGAACCTATGAAATAAGGATCTGAACGAAACAGGGCTGCACAGGCAAGTGCAGAATGCATAGAATTGTGCTGCTGGACATAACCGAAGTTACTTGGAAGGACATAACCACTGACATACAAACAGAGGTGGCATTTCTGAATTCTCAGCAACAGAAGATGTAATAACAGCAACTGGCAGATATGGTTTCTCTGCCAAACAAGCCACTCCAGCCAGGCAGCAGACTTCAAAGGAACAACAATCATTCCTTCACTGAAAGGAAGGATTCCTCCTGGGAGATTCGGAAAACAGCTTCTCCACACAATGTTGTCCTTTAGCTTAGGCCAAATGAGGGAGCGAGTAAATGGTTAAGACAACTTAAACAATAGCAGGCACATATCAAATCCCAGGCCATAAGTAAAACTGTGCAAGAGAGGTGTGGCAGAAGGTTTTTGCCTTGTGAGTTGACTTTAGAAAACCAAAAGACAGAGATAGTGGTGGTAGATGGAGTCTGATTATGTGCCAGGGTGTGAACTTAGTCTGGGTTTACTCACATCCTAGCAGCCAGTTGTCGCTGGCAGGGAGGCCTCACTCTCCTTCCTGCCCCTAGCTATGAACTCCTCCCACTGCTTTCCTTGTATCATTTCTGGCATTTTTATGACCATACAGCTAGTCCATTTAGCACATTAAACCAATAGGAAAATCATAAAAGACAGGAAATCATTTTCTGCTGGGTCAGCCTTGCTGATGCTGCTTACATTAAGATGAATGGCACTGCTTGCACAGGACAGTACAGAGCGAGACCCCACCTGGAGAAGGGTAGTGAGACCACCATTTTCAGACTGCTGTTAGATTGGCTGCATTGTAAACTATGTTTTGGAAGAGATGCAAGAGGCAGAAATGCCGTGAAACAAGATGAGGAAGATACAAGGAAACCCCTCACACATTCATAGGAGCCTGCATGAACATCAGAAAAGGCCTAGGGAGAGCTCTTTGAGAGCAGTACTGTCTGGAAGATGCTTGAAATACAGACAAGGAAAACATTGCCTGTTTTCTGCTGTGTTAAGAGGTGTATGATTTTGCTAGCAGCCTGAGCGCACTAATAGGCCTTAATAATCCCGGCCAGCCTTACCTGGGGCCTTTACAGACCTTTACACTCCCTGTCTGTAGGCCCAGGAGCCTCATTTGGGGTCAGCCCTGGGCCACCAGTCCCCACATGAGTTGTGCTGTGGAAGGACTGGTCTTCAGCTCAGCTTAATGATGGACCTGCCTGCTGATCAGTAGACTGTGCCTGATCCCATTCGCTCCCACCAGATGTGATTCTGACCTGTGGATTGGCTTGGCCTTGGATCTGCTTTGTTACCACCAGCTCACCCGATGATCTGGACTGTTGGTGGAGCCTGGGTACTGTTTCTAGACCTGCCCTCCTTTGTCAGGTGCTGTGGGGCTGGACATGAGCTGATGAGGCCTCTGCCCTGTTGGCCATGCTACTGTGCTTGGCTCCACACCCTCCAGGGAGCAGCTGGCCCTTGCTGTTCCCTGGGGAGCTAGCTCAGACAAGCCCTGAAGGCGCAGGTCTGAGCTTAAAGGGGGCTCCTGGCTCCCACGGACAGGGAGGGGGGCCAGGGTCTATCAGTGCCCCTGGGCCCTGAACAGCTTGGTTCCTCAGCCCTGCCACCAATGTCCTTTTAGCCAAGGCAACAGTGAAACTCTAACCATTTAACAACCGAGATGAAAAGAGAAGCGTTTCATATAAGCAATATTTAAATATCAACACTTGATATAAGCATTTTAAGCAACATGATAACACTGCAGTCAGGGTAATGTGTGGTTAGTGCACTGTGGTTGCTGACACTCACACTTGGCGTAGGCTAATGTAGGTACAGAAATAAAGGCAGCAACTCTGCAAGTCAACTTGCAAACACCTCAGAGATAGCACTTCTGTTACTCCCAGATCCTGTTTGTTTGTGAGCTATAAAACTGTTTATTGCTTATAGCTAACATGTTTTACACAGCGGTGGCTTAAGTTCATTTGCTAGTACCTTTAAGCTAGAAACATCTAGCGTAGTATGTGTGGATTTCGGACTCTGACACTGAGCGGAGAGCCTCCTGAATGTGCACAAGGGAGTGAACAGATCCCAAAGTCAGAGGATACCACCTAGCCAAGGCCCTTCTTAACAAGACACTTTTGCCGTTCTGGGGGAAGGTACTGAATGTACATGATACACAGTTCTAGAAGTAACTAAGAACAGCAGGTACAGGATGGTTTCCAAATCTAATTTTTTAAATTTTTTTTCCTATTCTTGATCAATCCAGTTTTAAGGCTGAGCAGCACTCCTGTTACACAGTCCTCCGGCTGCAGGATCACCTTGAAGCCAGCAGTCCCACAGGCAGCCCCAGGCGAGCGCAGGCCCGTGTTGCCACCTAGTGGCATCTGGCAGCGGTACTGTCACTTGTAAATCGGATTTTCCGTTCAGGGAAGACACAAATCACAGCAGTATTTAAGACGCCTTTTATTATTTAAGCTGTTCTTATCCATAGAACCAAGTTTTTACTGCTAACAGCAGGTAACTATCCACACAGCGCATTCACGTCGTTCAATTACGCGCACACACACGAAGTCACTTGGTTTGTGCAACAGTTGGGAGGCCAACCTCACCTGCTTACTAAGGTGCTCAGAAACTCTTTGAAGGGCTCCTCTTTCTTCAGCAGGTGTAGGCACTGCCCTGTCAGCTGCATTTGTATTTAGCAGCCACAGCCACCGCTTTTTGGTTGTGGTCCGAGTGACACAACCTGTTGATACCTGTGCGTGCTGGTGGCCTTGTATGGATTTGGCAGATTCTTGGTGTACTAAATTTATCTGTTCTCGCAAATTCAACAGGTCTACCGGTCTCTAAAGCTTATCAGTTCTTGGGGGATATTCATACACTATTGCTCAGCGTGTACTATTTCTTTCTTCAGCCTGCTTTTTGGTAACATTTCTCCATTCACACCCATAGGTAGGTATCTATACAACTGATCCACACAAACTCACATAAAAGGGGCTTTTATAACAGCTTGCCTATAAAGTAATTCCACAGAATACTAAGATTTACTTTAAAAAGTTACCCAAATCAAATATATGTGTGCTAGAGAAATTCAGACCACTACAATTAGACCCCTGTTTGGGAAAGTCTGAGTAGCCATAGACCAAGATTTCAAAAATCTTACGGTCTTACCTGAATAGTAATGAAAATGCCCCTGGATCCGTATCTCATCAACTCTTTACATATTCCAGCTGTGTCTGAAACATAAAAGTGGTTAACAGTGAGCCTAAGTATATGCAATTTCTCTTTTTGTGTCTGACAAGAAAACATAATTGTCATCATAGAGGATGTCAAAAGCCATCTTTCTGAGTCGGACAGAGGAGACCTTCTTAGTTGCTGTGAAACCTTAGTGTGTAGGAGACTACACATTCAGCACCGGTGATTGTGTCTGGTAGACTGTAAAATAAGGAATAATAAACCTGGGAAAACAAAGAGCTAATGCCTAAATCTACAACTTTAACATCAATACTAGCCCCCTGCCTCCCACCCACAGAAAAAAAAAAGGAGAAATTCTGTGGAATTTTGCAAATATATTAGAAAAGCTATAAATAAAAAAATAGTATATAAAGTAAGTACAAAAAAGCACTTCACTACATTTTTTTATAATTAATTGGATTACTGCATGATAATACTGTTGTACGACTGATTTTTTTAGCCAGTAGCCTATGGATCCACAGGGGTACACAACATAATCTCAGAGAAGCAACTGAGAACATCTACGCAAAGTGCCAAATGCAAATGTTAAGCACACAAGCAAAAAATATCCAAAGGGGATCTTTCATGAAAGCACCAGCTTGATTGTTTTGTACAGCATGTAATGTTCCTGTGAATTTCAAGTAAAAACCAAGCTGTGAGGAACACTTGAGAGAGTGTTTTGCATAGACAGAAGCTACAAGCCTTTGAAACTGGAGTAGGAAAGTCAAATACTAAACGTGGTTAGTGAGCTATTTTCTGTAAAGGCTAAGAAGAAACACTTCATAGACTGGAATTTTCCCACCTTAGAGACTTTTTGTATAGCTAATGGTAAGCTTCATTTTCTAGACAGCCCTGTTTGGAAAAGCTATTTGCAGTACTCTATCAAAACTGGTCATGTACTCTTCTCAATCGTGCTATGAAAAAATGTACTTCCCAAAGCTTTTAAAAATAAATCACATGGAAGGGCTACTGCAGATGCTGTGGGTCTTGCTTTGTTGCAAACTACGCAACAGATGCAGAAGGCAATAAGAATCATAGAATCATAAAATCACAAAATGCTTGGGACCTTTAGAGGCCCTCTGGCCCAACCCACCCCTGCACTGAGTAGAGACAATAAGGTGCTAAATAATTTGGAACAGCACTGTTACTGTTTTGCAGCTGTTCCATGACACAGAAAACAGGCTTTGAGAGCTTAAATCTTCTATGTTGGCCCATAACTTAGATACTGAATTTCAGAGTAATCGGGCAGTTATGGAAACAGTTCAGACATTCAGTTACTCTTCACAAAATGGCACTTTATTGGAGTCAACACATGGATGGAAAAGAGGTCTCAGAGGTCTTTCTAAATGCAGTGTATGTATGTGAGCTGCAGTCACCCATTTGCTCAGCTTAGTTGTCGAGTTACGCAAAAAAGATCTTGATAACAACTACTGAGCTATTTAATGGAATGAAAAAGCTTTTATTGCTCATTCTGCCTACAAGGCTAGGGTTTCATCTAGTTCTCTGAACAAAATGCTCACAATACTGCCTTTCTAAGTAATCAGCAGGTAAAATGGCTGATTTGGAACTCTCAAATTTTTAAGTCTGTCATCTCAAGGATTGTTTTGGAATCCTGCAGCATAAGAAAAGTTACAGCTCAGTAGCTGAGAATCTGAACATCTTGCATGGACAGCCAGAAACGTGTGCATTGACAGTAACTAAATTCAGTGGCTTCACTAGTGCAATTTTCAGTATGAAATACACAAACACTGCTGAATATGAAATTTCTTAAGAAAAAAAATTTTCCTATAAGCTACTCTTGCTTTGGGAGCACCACTGGTACCTCTTAGCCCTGCAGATGTTAGGAGATGATCTTCTATTTCAAATACAGCCCGGGGCACTTAGGAAAACACACTTGCTATTTGCAATAGGGTTTGGAATGCAGAAAAATAAACTGCAAGCAGAAAGTTCTCTGCCCCATACCATTCTGCCTGGCTCCTGCAGCATCTTGTCCTTTTGTCGGCTCTCCATGTCAGCACCCGTGCTCACTTCTCCCACAGCATGAGTCCACACGCCTTCCACGCCTGTGCCAGGGCCGCAGGGCCGCTGGTCTGGGAAGACACGGGTGGGAGAGCACATCCCGCCCCTCGCAGCTGAGGCACAGGCTGCCTGCCCTCTGGAGATTGCAAAGGTGGCAGCTGAGGCATGTGAGGGACCTCAGCAATGGCTGCAGCAGTTCAGGCCCCCTCCAAGCCAGCGTTGTCACAGAAACATAGCAGACGCCTGGGAGGCCCTGAGGCAGCGCGGTACATGGTAATACAGCCCTTGGGCACGTCCAGAGGTACTGCTTGTGTGTGTAGCAGCCCTGACCGCCTTCTCTTCCGTGAGCTGTGGTGCCAGTTGGAGAGAACGGGAGGCAGCCAGGCCTCCGCGGACCAGGAGCGGTGCCTTCTGCAGCACCCACCGGGAGATCGGCCAGGGGCTGGACCCGGAGCCTTCTCAGAGCCTCCTCAGAGCCCCCTCAGCTTCCCCCCTCCGCCCGTGGCGCAGGCCTCGCCCCGCCGTTAACGCCCGCCGCACGCGCACCGCCAGCGCTCGGCGGGAAACACGCGCGGTCCCAGCCCCCTCCTCTCGCGGAAGCATCGCGAGACGCGCGCGGGGCGCGCGGCAGGGGCGGGGCCGCGCGGTGTTCGGGGCGGTG
>Ga0065711_1044470_pt1 | contig 14083 bp, 21 predicted proteins | sample Hoacrofraction12_FD_59098 | JGI IMG/M metagenome (GOLD analysis project Ga0065711, IMG submission 59098) | Hoatzin crop microbial communities from Cojedes, Venezuela - Epithelial fraction 12 v2 (version 2) | ecosystem: Host-associated > Birds > Digestive system > Esophagus > Crop | place...
AGGGGACCTTATAAATGCTTACAAATATCTGAAGGGTGGGTGTCAGGAGGATGGGGCCAAGCTCTTTTCAGTGGTGCCCAGCGACAGGACAAGGGGCAACGGGCACAAACTGAAGCCGAGGAAGCTCCAGCTGAACATGAGGAAGAACTTCTTCCCTCTGAGGGTGACGGAGCACTGGAACAGGCTGCCCAGGGAGGCTGTGGAGTCTCCTTCTCTGGAGATGTTCCAGCCCCGCCTGGACGCGGTGCTGTGCAGCCTGCTCTGAGGATTTGCCTGAAACTGCAACGTTCAGTTAAACTCCATATTTTTCACCTATAAAAGGTTTTGTATATCATAGTTTCATAAAAACAAGCATTCTGTAAGCTGAATGTGCATCCTGCCAGCCGCCGGCCCAAGGCAGCCCGCCCATCAGCTGCGGCTGCCCCGTGTCCCCAGCCGCCGGGCACAGACACGTGCCCCGAGCGTGCAGCCTCGCTGCCCGGCTCCAGCGAGCTCTCGGGTGCTCTGGTCTCGCCGGTGTCCGCCTCCCCAACACCGGGCTCCCAGGCCTCCTGTCCTACTTGCTGTCCAGCACAGCTTTACGTCTGGCGGTGGTTCCCTTGCCGGCGTGCGCCCAGCAGCGGGGACGCACTGTGTCTCTCCGCGCACTGCTCCACCATGCACGGCCCCCCGACCCACATTCAGCTCCTCTGTCCAGCTCTGAGACCTCCATACAGTGCTGTACACGTGGCATAGAGAGCCCCTCACCCAGGAGAACAGTCAGATGTCCCGTTGAATATTGTGAAACGAGTTCATATTGGAGTTTGTGTAGTGTGCTTCTGCTTTCGTAAGCATAACAGACCTGATGAGCTACAGCAGGTAGCAGCAGGGAGTCGTGCAGGGAATCCGAGAGGCGGGAGAAGCAGGCAGGAGCAGGCGAGTGGATGAGGAGCCGTGGGATGCTTTGGCTGGATCTGCTTCTGCGGGAAAGGCCCTAGACCTGGGGCCCAAGCAGCTCCTCCATACCACCGGGACAGGCGCCCACTCAGCCCACAGCCGTGGGGCAGCTGCTCCATCCCACCAGGATGAGCACCCCGTGGCCCCGCAGCCTTGGGCAGCTCCTCCATCCCACCAGGATGAGCACCCCGTGGCCCCACAGCCGTGGGGCAGCTCCTCCATCCCACCAGGATGAGCACCCCATGGCCCCACACTCGTGGGGCAGCTCCTCCATCCCACCAGGACCCGTGCACCTGGCCAGCTCCCCCACAGTCCCCGGCACTGCTGACCCCCAGGTTGGCTTGCCTGTGCAGACAGACATGTGTGCGCTGGTGCGTCCGCTGAGCCCAGAGCTTTCATTTTTCATTTCATTTTTTGTAGGCCCTTCAGACTTCGGGGGTTTCCTAAATGCGCTGCTGCTACTCTATTTTCAGTGTTACTGGCGTGTAAGTACAACCTGCTTTTTGCCTCTGGGAACGTTAGCACAGGTATGCAGGTGTTGGCTGCAAAAGTGCCTCTCGAAGGGCAAAATAATCTTATTCTCTGGTTCTCCAGGCTTTGGGTCAAGAAAGAAGTGAACAAAAAACAACCAACCGGTATGAAGGATTCATCATCCATCAGAGCACGCAGACCCTGGCAAGAGTCGGGAACGCAGCCTGGTGCTTGCAACAGGTACTTTTCTCTGATCTAATCGTGATACCTTTCAAAACAAAAATGTTCTTACTGCCTCTGGATATTACAAAACCTTCTCAAATGTATAAGATAGTTAATTGTTGTGAAACATATCCTGTTAATATGATTAAAGGGTGAGCCAGAACCGCGAAGTACTGCGGAGCTGTCAGGGCGCTGGAGAGGCCCGTGGGCTGTGTGGACCAGGGGCTGTGTTTGACCCCGGTTCCCCTCTCCAGGGCTGTTCCCAACCCCAGCCCGCAGCCCGGCACCCCGGCTCGGCCTCGGCCCAGCCCCGTCCCCCCGGAGGTGCCCGATGCCCAGGGCTGCCCCGGTGTCCCCGGCTGCCCTGCTTCTGGCCACCGGGCCCTGCCAGCCCCACTGAAATGGTGTAAAACGCATCTTTGGAGAAAGACCTCCGGTCAGGTACTGGGGTGTTTCCAGGAAACGAAATTCCATATTTCTAGAATAAGCAGCAGAAAGATTAGAGGACTTGGGTTTAGCACTGACTACAGTGGTATTTTATGCTTGCAAGAGCTCGTTCTTGCCAAGCTTGGCTTTGAAAGGAAGTTTCTTTTTGCTGGTGTCATTGTGGAAGGTCAGCCATCGCCTGTGATGTGCCCCGTGCTCGGTCACCGGTCCCACGGACACCAGCTGCCCCGCAGCGCCCGCAACCGCTGCCGCTCGGGGACGCGGAGCCAGCAGCAGCCCCGCAGCGCGCCGGAGACCGGCTCTGCCCGCGCTGCCCGCTCACCGGGCCAGCCTGGGCCACGCGTCCGTACCGGGGGACACCTCCTGACGGACGCTGGCAGGGGGTCCCAGCGCGGCTCACACTGCTCTGCTTTGCCGCGGTGCAGGTGGGCACAAACAAACCAGCACACACTTCTCCGCCAGTTGTGTGCCTACAGCATTCACTGTTGGCCTCACCCCGCGGCAGGTCGTGTCTTCTCCAGGTCTTCCAGCACAGCTCCTCCAGTCTGGCCAGTTCTGCGGGCAGAGGAGGTCGGGGGAGCCAGGATGGCTTTTGCTGTGCTCGGCACAGAAGCAGTTGCTGCTCAGGGAGAGCGCTGAAGCACAGCGACTCAGGCGTGGCACGGAATTTCTGAGCGTCCTGTGGCGTAGGAGAAGCAAGGCCACGTGTTTGCCTTCATCTTGCTTCTCTCTCGTCCAAGAGGCAGCCCTCGTGAGAGGTTTCAGTTCGCGTGGTCCAAGTGCACACAGCCGAGGTGGGGACGTGGCCCGGCTCCGTTTCGGATGTGCTGCCGGGTGCTTTGCTGCTGCGGAGAAGCGGGGCTGCCTGCAGTCGATGCAGTGGGACTTACGCGTGGTCCCCAGCCACCGGCATTTTCACCCTTGTGCCCCTTCTTTCTCGGGCAGATCGAGTCCCACTGCTGCCTTCGCTTCTGAGCGCTGCTTCTGAGGGGTGATAAACTCCAGGCACCTGAGCCCGGTCTGAACCACCCGGCTCCTACCCTTGGTGCCTGAGCAAGTGGGCATCAAAGGGTCCCTGAAAGCCAGAGGGAAAGCGTTCAGCCCCGGGGGATGCTCTGCTGCTGTTTTCCCCCCCCCCCGCCCATTGCTGCTGCAGCTGGGATGGGGGTAGAAGGTGCTGGTGATGTCAAACGACCAGGAGGAGGAAAGCAGAAGAGCACGAGGAACTGACAAGGACTAGGACAGTGGCCTTGAAGAGCCGCAGCTCCAATTGAAACAAGGGGCTGAGGTAAGTACAAAACAAAACAAAACTGCTGATAAAAAGAAGGCTACTTGAACTTCACTATGAGTGAATTAATTGGCGTGGTAAAACACCCACCCTCGAGCAGCGAAAGCCCCCTACCAAGAAAAGCCCCTTTCTCATGGAGCATGCGCAGAAAAACGGAAGGATACTGTGACTCTGAGTGGAGACAAGACAGGTAAGGACCAAGAGGAAGGAGAGGGATTCAGTGCAACCGCGACAGTACTGATCGCCGTTGCTCGACATGCGTGAATGTTTACCATGTGCTAGCCAAGGTCTGCTAGCTTTGTGGAGCCACCACCCAGCACCCATCTCTGTGCAGACATGAAGTAAACTGGCATCTTGACTCGGTGTGTCGGTCGGCTTTTCGCGTGCTGGGTAAAAGAACCCTGATTTTGGGGAGAACACCCCGAACACCCCATCTTTGGCATGCTGGTGACTCAATCCAGAGAGCAGAGGACCTTAGCACAGAGATTCAGGTTCTGGTGCTCGCCCGTGGCCGGGGGTGAGGGGCTGGCACCCCCTTTGCACCGCGCTGCTGGGGCTGCAGGACATCGGTGGCGAGGGGTGAGGGGCTGCGCTCCCTCTCTGGGGAAAGGCCCCTCCTCTGCTCAGCTCGAAGCTCTCCAGGCTGCTCAAGGTGGAGGGACGCAGCTTCCTGCAGCCCGGAACTGCGGCCCAAGGCTGCGGGGAGCAGCAGGGCTGGGAACAGCCCTGTCCTTCCTCCCTGGCACCATCTGCTGCAGCTGACTGCTCAAGGCATCTTCTGCAAGGGTGGTCGGGGCTGTCCAGGCTGCAGCACGGTGTGGGCATCCTCCACGCTGCGCTCTGGCCAGCAGATGCCCGGCAAGAAGGAGCGGGTGTGCTGGAGCCTGTGGGAAAGCCTGTGTGGCTGCTCAGGGGAGACTTTGCCACATCTCCAACTGCTTGAGGACAGTCCGGTCCTCTCAGGTCCTCCAGACTGCAGGAGCCTGGTGGAGACCGTCGTTCTTCCACCACAACCTTCATGGGCTTGGAGGAGAAAAGGGAAGGAAGGGGTGGATTTTCCACACGTGTAAACTGGCAATTCGCAGCCCAGATGCCAGCAGGTGGCACCCAAGAATGTGCAGCGTTGTCCTTAACGGCTTTGTGCGAGCTTGCTCACCCGAGACTCCTCAGCCTCAGCTCCCCTCCAGCAACGGGGGAGCCTGGAGGGCTCTGCCACTCTGGCAAGAGCTGTCAGGAAGGATCCGGGCGAGAGAAACGCTCATCGTCCTCTGCTTCTTTCCAAAGTGCATTTCTGAGCACCATCGGGAACAGCATGAAGGAGCCCAGAACTGGTCTCAACAACATTGCTCGTTGTCGAGGTGTCCGTGTCAGGATGCTGGTTTCTGTTCCTCGAAGCTTCGCCTGACATCAGCGCTGTGAGGTGAAATGGCCTCCTGGAGCTGCTGCTTCCCCGGCGTTCCTTGGAGAATTCACGGCGGGCAGGAGCTGCCCTGCCCAAGAGCGTCGCCGGAGAACATCGCGGGAGTCTTGTCCACGCTGAAATCCTGGTGTGGTGTTTCTTCCAGTCTGCAACAACGCGGGAATGTTGCTGGCGAATGCAGGCGTGTGAGGAGGTGGATTCCATGTGTGCAGGCAGTCATCTCCCTGTTTTTGAGAGGTGAATTTTGCAGTCCTGTTGGATGCTGTTTTTAGGTGGACTCGCTACATGAGATGGGTGGTACTTGTTTCTGGTTACCTGTGGTAAGGGAAGTTGTCTCCGACCCAACGTTGGCTGTTTCCTGATAATCTGCTGTTGTCGTCCAGCAGCTGCAGCTGATGGTGGCTTTTGTGTTGGGTGTCTGGGCCTGTGAACTCCATTTTCATCTCTCTGGGTCCAGTAAAATACGTAAACTTTGAGGTGGTGAACCGCTTCTGCTCCTTGAAGTTCATCGGTGGACCTGCCCCACCCTGGTCTGGGAGACGCTGAGCAAGGAGGCAGGGAGAGGCAGGGCAGGGCAGGGGGAGAGGTGGAGAAGAAGAGCCAAGCCAGGAGAGGGACGAGGCGGTGGACACCTGCTGTTGCAGTTGTCATTTTGCTGCTCCTTTCAGCGTCAGAAAGCTGCATTGCCCAGGTCACAGGAACCACGCTTTCAAAAGAATTTGCACTGAAATGGCTTGAAAATCACAGGCGCTGATCCCCGGTGGGCCTTGGCATACTCGGTGGCCTGCCCTGGTGGGGTCCCACCTAGGAGACCTTCACAACGGTGTGGAAGCCATGCACAGCTCCCAGCGCCGCTGGCCCTGGGCGCAGACCACCGGGACATCTGTCACCAGACTGCATCCGGACCCGCGCAACCTCGCGAGCTGCAGCCCATCATCATCCTCAGCCGAGCACAGCAGGGACGGGAGCTCTTCAGAAGTTAATTAAATTCCCACCCCCCTGACCCGATCTGCTCCTCCTCTTCCCAATGCTCCACTTTGCCGCTCCAAACCGAGCAGCGGGAGAGGGGAGGGAGTGTAATTATTTAGCTCCTTGGAGCTAGCTCTACAGTGCTTCGTAGCTTGTTAATTACCGTTTCAGCTGTGCTAGTCAGTGGAGGACCAGAAGAGCATGGAGGGGGGGACACCAGACGAGGGAGAGGAGGGACTCGTTGAGGTCGGGAAGAAGCCACAGCGGGGAGAAGCCAGAGTGAAGCAGGGCAGACGGCCAGGGCACGGGCAGCTAGGAGCCTGGGGAAAAGAGCTGCAGGGAACGGGCAGCAGCTGGGAATGGGAATGGCTGGGATGCAGAGGGAGGTGGAGAGGAGGGGAAGGGCAGAGCTGCGCAGGTGTAGCAGCGTGGTCTGTCCGTGGAGGGTGGCAAGGACGCAGGTCGGGCACCCAAGGATGCTGTGCAGTGGCGTGGCGGAAGCCTGTCCTCCGTGCCCACCTACCTACTCCGAACCTGAGCGACCGTCCTGCAGCACAGCTGTGTGGGGTCTGGGTTCTGGGGGTCGGAATGGCTTTCACGACACACTGACCCCTGTCAGAGAAACACCTTACTTTCCCCAGTGATCCTAATTTTCTCACTAAATGAGCAAAAGGATTGCAGCGGTGTTCTGCCTCTCTCCCAGTTCCGGCGGGTAAGAACCCTCAGGGTTTTCAGGGCAAAAAGCCCAACATCCGTGTTCTGACGACGAGCTGAAGCCCTCCGAGGGATGCACTCGGGACCCCAGCCCGCTTGCCGTGTGTGGAGCCCCTGCCAGCAGCCGAGCTCCGGACCTCGGGAGCAGCGAAGCATCGAGGCTGCTGCTTTCCCTGCCTGAGGGCCTGGGGCTGGAGGGACGAGGCTGCCCTCCTCAACGTTCATGATTTCCGAAAACAGTTTACTGAGAAGAGCCTGGTGTAGGGGAGAATGTGCAGGTCCTCCGTGGAAAACCGTTTTGGGTTTATCTGCGGCTTCGGAGATGAACTCGTGCGAATTTCCTCTTCTGGCAGAAGTAAAAGGACAATCCAGAGCCAGAAAAGACTCTGCGCTCAAAGACTCCATGCTGCACTGCCAATAGTTTTCAACTCTGACTTCATGATTTCCATTTTCTTTTGGCAGCTCCCAGTCTCTGTTTCTCTCCTTTTTGTGGAAAATTTCCCTTAAGGAACCATCGGTGATGGCCCAGGAGACAGTGTGTGAACGCTTTGCATCATGTAATGCTTTGACATTTGGCATTCCCTTGGCATTATCCCCCATCAATGCAGAATAAGTTGTCAGAGCATGAAATTGGTATTTTTACATATTCTTAATGTACAGATGTCAGTCTGAAAGCCATGCACATGCATTATGATTAAATTCTCTGTTTCATTCTCTGCCTATGCATGGATCTGTTCGGAAGATTTCTTTACTTTTGGGGGCTTATAGGGAAAAGACGCAACCTTAAAAAGTGGTAATTCTACCAAATAGCACTATCAAGAGGTGAAAGCTAAGTTGAAGACATCGTGCACTGAATGCAACAGAGACTCATAAATCCAGAGCTGTAGTGTTCAATTTTCAGCACCTGTGTTCCTGGCATGGTAGCAGAAAGTGAACAACAAGTACCAGATGCATAGAGGAATATAATCAGTGACCCAGTTTCTGGTGCCAAATATACCAACATGTTCCAAATCAAATCTGCTCAGAGTTTACAAGTTTGTTATTCTACGTTCATTACCCTGTAAGAATGGCAGACCCTTTTGGGAGGGTTAGGATGCCTAAACATAATGTACATGGAGAAAGAAGAGGATGGCCGTGAGAAAGGATCTGCCTAGGTCTCCAGATCACTTGAGTTGGTTTGTTTGGTCACAAATACATAAAGAAGAGGAGCTCTTGAAAGTTGCCTGCTTGGAGGCAAATCAGCTGCTCTACCCTCTGCTGCCGGCCCTTTTCTCAAGGACCTGTGCTGTAACAGAGCCCGATATTGGTGCAAAATGAGACAAGAGGCCGTCTCCATCGCTGGGAGCTTCCAAGACCAGGCTAGGTGAAGCCCTGAGCATCCTGCTCTGGTCTCACAGCTGACACCGCTGTGAGCTGAGGGTTGGACAGGAGACATCCCGAGGGCCATTCCAGCCCAAATTGTCCCATGACCCCATTCTCCTGCAGGCAGAAGGTTAGAGCAAGAGGATGTTCAGCTCTTCCACAACAGACCTTCCTGCTGGAGTTCTTCTCAGCCTTTGTCCAAAGATCTCTTCAGGTTGTGAAGAGCTGCCTCCTGGAGCTGCTCCTCACCATGCCTTGATGTAAGCGAAGCGTCCATGAGCGTCAGTAGGGTTATAGGAGAAGTTCACCTGCTCAGCCAGGGTTCCAGTGTACAGGGAGATCAGGCTAAATGCCTGACTTCTCTCCACGTATACCAGAAAACAGTCCATGGACTTTTTTGAGCTGGATGTCCCTTAAAAGTGGGTTATTTAACTGTGTTATCAGTTGGTCCTCTTCCCTGTCCTGCCCTCCATCCTCCCAGAAGCTTGTGCTGTACAGGCCAACAGCTCTGGCCAAACACAACAGAGTGGTGAGGAACTCGAGACGGACTTGGCTCACCGGCTTTTCATGAAAGACAACATCTGTGCGGAGGAGAGAGAGGCAGTCTGGTGTCCTCGCTCGTCGCGGGGCTCCAGAAAGGGCTTAGCAAGGGTATGTGTGTACTTCTGACTTGGACATGGTCTAGGACCAGCCACACCATGACCTGCTCCTGCTCCTTGGAGAGGGTGAGAATGCATTGGGAGTGCTGCTGAAGGAGGCTGGGGAAACAGGGGCTGTGAAATGGTAAGTGCTGGGGACACGGGAGCAGAGAGGAAGAGGAGGTTGCTCAGAAAGCCAGAGGCGATGTCATAAGGGAAACTGGGGTTTTATCTGGGGTTTATGGGGGTGAATGAGGCAGACAGGGATAAAGGGAAAAAAGATGTAGACTTAGTTAGTTCCATTACTTATTGGAGAAATTGCTAATTGATGACGTTCTCACTAAAAATTCACTGGCGTAGATAAATATGATGGCACCTGGGCTTGGTTTTCAGCACAGAACTTCCTCCTGGAGACAGTTCAGGAGCAAATTTCGAAAGAGTGATTCAAGCCACAGACGCAACACAACGCTAACAGAGTTTCAAGACTGCTTTATGAAGTGGCCGTTCATCACGCTTTCGAATTCCCACCTCTGCAACCAAGTGGCTGGTGACAGTGTGCGCAGCTCCTGCAGGGGCACGACACATGGTCAGCATGGGAGCCCCAGCTCGTGGGCTCTGCGACTGTCTACAGCCCCCGTCCAAGCTCTGCCACGGCCAGTGGAAAGTCTGCCGCTGTCTTTTGTGCAGATGGACAGTACCCTCAGCCCGGGACGTTCCCATCTCCCGGGTGTACACCACCTGTGGCCATTTGTCTGGTTATCCTGAAGGTGATGGTCTATTCTCCTCTTTCTGTAGGAGATCTGAAGCTAAGGGTTGAGCAGGGACTCCCAAGGGATATCCCATGGAAAACTGAAGAGGAGTTGTCCTGGGAAAGCCACTTTTCCCCCCAGAGTGGATGTGTTTCTCTTCCCACCCGCTCTGCTCAGCTCCCTGCCTGAACATCAGTCTGATTGGGAAAAGAAGCAGCTGGGAAGTTGGCCAGATAACCACCATCCAGCCCATGGCGTGCACCAGACGGCATCCAGCCACCGAGTCCTTTGAGCCCATGCTGTGCCTCTCCTGGTGCCTGACATCAGCAGCGCTGGGAGCAGACGAAAATGATCCGCGTGCAGTACCTCCACGCTGTTGCTGAAGCCAGTCTGCCATGAAATATCTGAATGAGCCTCTTCTGGGAAATGAACCAAAGCCAAGTAGTTTCGGCAATGCTTAAGCAACGCTCCGAGGCTGCGGCAAGATCACCGTCTTGCACGTTTGGTCCAGGAAGCGATGGGCAAGACAGCCTTTCGCTACAAGCACGAGTTACAGTGATCTGCTGTGTAACCACAGGTTCCCCTCCAGTGCACTCCGCGATGCTGCAGATCTTCTTCGCTAAGCCCAGAAAAAGATGTAAATGTGAGCACAAATTGTTTTGCCTGAGAGAGAATGACACGCTGGACCTTCTGCATGAAGTGGGCTGTCATCGCGAGGACCTCGGGGCCTTGTTACCGACGGGACTGGACACTCTGGTACCAACGTGTGCTTTATCATCAGAGGCAGGCCAGCAGAGGAGAAAGTGATCCATGCAGCGGCCGTAAAAGGCAGTCCTGAGCTGGTGGGCAGCTTCCACTTGCTGAAGAAAATGTTTGGTTTCCCAAACAGGGGTATGAAGTTAATCCTCACAAGGAGAAATCTGAGTCCGGTGCTCCTGTCTGCAGGGTTTCTCCTACTTCATTAAACTCTGACATCTCCAAGGGCAAATCCGCATTGTCACATGTCACTTGCGCTGGAGAAAAATGTGCATATCAATGCTTAATACAAGCTTATTTTTCCCTCTTATTCTGCAAGTGTAATTATGTACTAAATAGAACTGCGGGCTTTTATTGACCTGTTAGCGTGAAGTGTGTGTCAGGCCGTGTGTTTGAACAAGGGTATTAGGACAGATCTGGGGCAGAGCTGGTCTGTGCCAGCTGAAGACGTGGTCCGCGTCTCTGCCAGGAGGGTTTGAGGGAAAGGTGATCAGAAGGAGCAGTGGCTTCAGCTCGGGTTGACAGGCTGGCAAACACCCCCATTTGCAAAGACAGAGGCATAATATTCCTGACTGCTCACTTTACCACTGAGATTTTGGTCTCACCTCACATTGTATTTCTTGCGAGTCTGTCTGTCCAGGCTGATGGAATTCTTAACACTTGCAGGAACAGCGTTTCCAGGAGCTCTGTGCAGCGTTCCTCCCCGCTGTGAGATGAGGGGAGACGAGCACAGAAAACCCGGGACGTGCCGGGACCGCAGGTGTCAGTGGGGCGACCAGGGACCGACTGCTCCTTGGATGCTGCCCCGCAGAACAGATTTCTGCTCCTGGCTGACTTAGCACTGACCCGAAATGCCGCCTTCTGTTTCTGCGGGATCGTTATAGACACTTTGGTATCGAGAAACGAGGGAAGAATCCTCACGAACCCCCTCCACCACTTCTCCCCTCTCCCCTCAGCGTCCTAGCTGGCAGGGGCTGTCTGCCTGGAGCGGGGTCTGTGCTGCCTGCCCCAGGGCCACCCTGGCTGCGACACAAGCTTTGTTTCTCGCTCTCAGGCAATTTACTAAGCAACCTCACTGCCTCTCTGCCTGAGAGTCATCCTCGCCGTTGTCCACCTCGCTCCCACTCTGGGAACAGCATCAGTGGAGATTTTACCTGTTCTGTCGCAAAACGGGGAGAAATACCACCAATCCACCTGCATGAATGAGTCACCAAGAGAAGTCATCCTCCTGTGCATGCTGCAGGCAGATGCGGGTTTAGTTCTCATATTCCAGCTTACCTTCCTCCTGTGCACGAGGATTTCCAGCTAAACCCAACAAGTTTTCCAGCTTACCCCACAGCTGCTTCTGCAGCGAGGTGAACCCCTCTTCTTAGACTGGATATTGGGAAAAATGTCTTTACTGAAAGTGTGGTCAGGCATTGGACCAGGCTGCCCAGGGCAGTGGGGGAGTCCCCATCCCTGGAGGGGTTCAAAAACCGTGTGGATGTGGCACTTGGGGACATGGTTTAGCAGGTGTGGTGGGGTTGGGTTGACAGCTGGACTTGATGGTGTTAGAGGTTTTTTCCAGCCCCAATGTTTCTATGACTCCATGATTCTATGAGTATGTTTTCCATATCCCATGTCAGCCCCTGCTCTGCCACTGGTCCCTGGCTAAGCTGGGAAGGTGACTGTGGAAGGACAGACCACGTCCAGCCCTCAGAGCTCTCTGAGGACACTTGGCAAGGAGCTGGCAGTAAGGAGAATGGTGGCCACGTCAGGGGTCCCACGGCTAGCACAGACGCAGCAGCTTCACGAGGCCACCTCGCAGCCCACCGCCTCGTCCCTCGCTTCTCGTCTCAGGGGACGTGGAGCCAGAACTGTGCAGTTAGCAGCGTCCAGCCGGCCTTAGCCCTGCCCTAGGCGGCAAAGACGGCCCCGCAGCAGAGCTGCTGCCCGTCACCGCACCGCTGCGAGGAGGGACGGGCATCGCTGGAGTTTCCAGGCTCCAGCGCTGGGCTCAGCCTTCGGTGCTCGCCAAAGGTCTCCAGATTCGCAGTGTCTGTGCCGACTGTGAACGCAGAAAGCCGGCGTGCGAGCATGTCTGCTGGGCACAGAGAGGCTCTCCACGGTGGCGAAGCGTCGGCGTGAGAGCAGCCCTGCGCGCTGCCCGGCTGCGGCTGCCCGGGGCTGTTTGCTCTCTGCCGTAGCGACCGTACCAGCACAACCCCGGGGACGCTGCGGGAGCCGCGCGCCGCGTCTCCGGTGAGGGCAGACGGGACGTGAGAAGCCTGGGCAAAGCCGCAGTTGCTTGGGGCAGCGTGTGGCCGGGGAGGCAAAGGGCAAGGGGCAGGCAGCCAGCCTCGCCGCTGCTCCGGAGGGAGCGAGCAGGAGGCACGGGGCTGCAGCCACCCCAGCTGGTGGGAAGAAGGGTGGTAGACACATCCGCCAGCGCAAGAACATCGCCATCGTGGTGATGTAGGTAGAACTATTTTAAACATCGCAATTCGAGCTAATTCCATTGCTGAAATAAGTAGTAGATACCTCGCTCAACATCCTGTTGAGCATCCTGTTGAGCTGCTACTCATTTTGGCAAAGTAATTAGCTAAAATCACTGACGTCTTCAGGGCCACCAAGCCTGGCCGGGTGTTGCACGTCAGTAGGAGCACGGTGGTCCAGAACAGCACGAGTGGAAGGGTTTCACCTGGCAGCGCTGGAGCAAGGCGCTGGGAAGGAGTCGTCTCCAGGAGCCACCGGAGGAAGCACGCAGTGCGTTTATTTAGTCAAATCCCCTGTATTCGGTAGCTAAGAAATGTCTAAAAAAACCCACTTCGGCATGCCTTTGCTGTGCTGGAGAGACAGACTGGGCACTCATCAGTGGGCGGGCAGGCTACACTGTGCCTACAGAACAGGGCAGTCCTGACGTCAAGCACTGGTGTGTAGGAAAGGACCCAAGCTCTGGTGACCTGCTGAACCTCCCGCCTTTCCCCAGGAGGCTGAAGCCCGGGCCAAAGGGGAACGGTCTCCCTGGATGCCCTGTTCAGACCAGGCTGCAGCAGACTGCTCATCGACCTTAGGAAACCAACACGTGCCTGGGCCAGGGAGAGGAAGGGGGCGGGAGGAAGACGAGATGCTGCTCAACATAGGTGGAAATTTGGGCGTTTGAGCAGCCAGTTGCCCAGTCTCTGCTGATCGTGTATGAACTGGCAGTTTGCGGTGTCCTCAGACGTGTACGGCTTTCCGCGGGAAAACGTTGCTGTGTAACCCTGAGGAGTGCCCCCGGCAAAAGCGCGATGTTCTCGTGGCAAAAACCAGTCAAAGCAGTGCTCCAAAGCAAGATAATTTGGAAAAAAGCAGTTGTGGTAGGAATACAGCAGTAATTGCCATTTCCCTGAGAAACAATTACTTTTCACCAACACTTTTTCAGAAAACAAACACACAAAAACCAAACAAACAACCCCCCCCGAAAACAAACCATAGCCTGAGTCGTATACATGGTGTGGAAAATTTCAGCCCAAACTCTTAAAATCTGGCGAAGGCGCAAGCAGCTGAGGACCTCACGGGAAGTGACGGCCGCGCTCAGCTAGGCAGTGAGGCTTGAATCACCCATAATTAGGCGAGGAAACACGTGTGTACACCGGAATCGATACAAACAAGGTATTAATAGCTGCTTCGTTTTCACCGTTGCCCAGCCAGCAGCGAGGGCCTCGCTGGCAACACTCGGGCTGGCCCCGCGGCGAGGTGCAGCTGCCCCTGGACCCTGCCCCACCGCGCCGGCGACCATGAGGGCTGAATGCCGGCCGTCCCCGAGCTGTAGGAGATGGGAGAGGGAGCTCCCCACTCTGCCTCCGTGTGCTGGGCATCAGGCAGGCAGGGACCTCCCTGGGTCTGGCATCGTTTGCTGGACCTCCTGCCCACCTCCCCGACTAGACCTTACCCATGGGTTAGCACGTGGAGAGCGTTGACAAAGAGGTGTTCATCAAATAGAGGTGTTCATCTGGGCACAAACTGAAGCAGAGGAAGTTCCGTCTGAAGATGAGGAAGAACTTCTTCCCTCTGAGGGTGACGGAGCCCTGGCCCAGGCTGCCCAGGGAGGTTGTGGAGTCTCCTTCTCTGGAGATATTCCAGCCCCGCC
>Ga0065711_1007800_pt1 | contig 14082 bp, 10 predicted proteins | sample Hoacrofraction12_FD_59098 | JGI IMG/M metagenome (GOLD analysis project Ga0065711, IMG submission 59098) | Hoatzin crop microbial communities from Cojedes, Venezuela - Epithelial fraction 12 v2 (version 2) | ecosystem: Host-associated > Birds > Digestive system > Esophagus > Crop | place...
TTTTTTTTTTTTTTTTTTTTTTTTGTTTCAGGCAGTGCTTAGGTTACAAGTTTGAGGAATGAGTGCTTTAAAGAGCAGCAATAGCTTGATGATACTCTATGTTCCTATATGTTTTTATCCTCTTGCATTCTCTGTGGGGATTGCTTTTTTGCTTTTTTTGTCAGCTTTGATCCCTAAGACCTTAACAAAAGTTTGGACAAAAACTGTTGGTTTAGGCATCATCCAATTACTGAAGCACTGGTAGGAATACAGCAGAGCCCATGTTCAGTTCCTCTAAGTTCCTCATAAATCTGTGTTTTCTAGATCACCACCCAATGTATCACCCAGACTGCAACTTGGCAATTTCTTGTTGCGGTCACTTGTGTTTGGTTTTGGTTAAATCAAATCCATTTTTCATTCTGGAGTTAATAAATTTCAGGTGCTCACCTTAAATGACACTTCTAGTTTGCCAAGGTACTTGATTGCTATACATAGTTATGATTTCAGTGCAACTCAGCTGTTTATTAGAGCCAAGTGAGATGATTCAATTTTCTTGCTGATATACTGAATTCTTGTTATAGCAGGAAACAAACATTTTCTTGGTAAGCTACACTCATTTTTCATGGTGATGAATGACTCACTGAGAAATCATTCTTGACAGTGGCTGCAGCCATTTTTACACACTATTTTTCTAAGGGAGGAGGACTATGTGTAGTTGATTTATTTTATGGTACAGGCTAGCACATCTATGAGTATTATTGACATTTTACATCCTCTAGAAGAGAACTGTGGCATCCATACCAATATCATAGGATCTCATTTTATTTCCCATGGCAGGCAGCAGGACATTTTGATCTTTTGCTAGGCAAAGAAAGCACATTTCTCCCAAGGTGAATTTACCAGTTCACAAAAGAAGGAGTAATACCCACACTTAATTAAGTCAGTCTTAATTACCTTGTACATACAACAGGCCCTTTCCCTCTAAGGGGATGTAGGTAAATCCTTACTGCTAAAAATTGTGGGGTGAATGACAAGAATTGTCTGAGACTGAAACTTCCCTACAGTGTCTGCAACATCAATATTTCCTCTTCACAGGCTAAAAATTTGGAGAAGTGTTTAGATTTGCATATTTTATACTGCAGTGATTTCCACTCTGACATTTTATGTGCAAGTCTTGTCTCTCTGTTGAGTAGTCTATGCCCCTAAAATGTAAAGCTAATAGCAAAGATGCTGATGGAAATTTGACTTGTCCTACTACTCTCCCTATACTGTTTCTTACGCATGTGCAAATGTGTCCTAGGCATGCACAGAGGAAAAAAAAAAGATTCTGCAGACCTGAAAAGATTATGTTTTAGAGGTCCTTTTCATGCAAACACAGGCATCACTGTATAATCTACACCGTGAGTATTTCCATACCTGTTCATAGGATCAGGGCTGTAAAGTCTGGCTATGCTGTTTCAGGAGTAACTGTCAATTTGAAATTACTCAGTTTTCTGTTGAATAGAGCCGAGAGGAGCACAATCAGACATGACTTCAAGTGGCTGGGCTGAAATAGCTCAGAGGTGAAAATCCAAGACTCTCCAGTTGCTACTGTGCATCCAACACAAGTGTGGCCCAGATGAAACTTGCCATGTCTCNGGATTTGAAGAATGCCAAATACTTTCTCTTTTCATAGTCAGTTTTCAAACATCTCACCAAATATAAGTCATTCAAGGAAGTGGCAAGAGGAAGGCGGCCATGAGATCAGGACAGTGAGAAAGAAGGGGAAATTTGGACTGTTTGAGCACAGGACAGGAGAAGAGTGGAATCTGAGACTGGATAAGAAGGACAAAGTTAAAAAAGGGAGCTAGAAGTAAGATGGAGTTATACATGTTACAGAAAGACAAAGAGCAGAAAGGGGCAGCAGGACTGGGATTTAGTCTGGAAACCAGAGAACAGGAGGGGCTTTGTCAGCAGGTTTCTCCTCTGCTCCAAAGCCTAAAGGGCCAAGTTTCCCCTGTTGTCAACAGAAACATAAATTTAAAGCACAGGTTTCATCCTTCCCAAAACTAATTTTCAGAGAAAATATCTATTTGATAATCTAACTACCCAGTACCTTCTATTCTATTAGCTCCAGAGGCTCCATAGACATCAGCTACGCAAACTAGTTTGTCTACCTTCCTGTTGTAGAAACCAGTATAATAACATATGATGGAATTTCACCTTGTCATTTTCTCAAAAACTATGAAATAAAAAAAAAGTTACATTCCAAGAACATGAAGAAAGCGGAATAGCATACTCAGAGAATTAAGAATGTCCAGATGATTTCTCTGAGCAACCATATACATTGTGATAGCCAGGAATTAGATGATTACACATTACCATTATTTGCATAACAAGTCTCCTCTATCCTTGCCTAAACTACCAATACCATTTCAACAGCAGGTCTTCAATACTTTGGTTTCTCTATAGTTATTTCCCCAAACGTTATTTAATGCTTCTACTCACAACCTCTGAAGGCAGAATAATTATTTGCCTCACAGGTTTTTTATGTCTGTCATCACTGTAGAAACAAGGTGTTACGTTTCCTTACACTGATATGTGGGGGGAAGTAGGAAGAGCGTTTGTTTTCCCCTATTTACTTCAGAATAGTGGCTCAAATTAAGGTTAAAAACTATCCAGCAGTAAGGACCATTCATCTGTGACACTTGCAGCCTGACCTTTTAGCCTAATTAACAACTCCAGACGTGAAGCCCATCTCCCCTTGACTGTATCTGAGAGCACTCAGCAGGCTTACATGGGTGCATAGAAGATGAGCAATATATGTTTGGAGGCATCTTGTCGAAGTTTGGCATATCATCAGGTGTAGAGTCTCTGGTAGGGGCAAAAGTAGAGTTCCATTCTGCAAGGACAAGTTCGTATATCTCAGCCATGGCCACTTTGTAGGTACCTCAACTATGAGATTTTCCTTGCTGTTTCTGATGCTCTCAGCTTCGTTCACTGCACACCTAAATTTCTCCACAACCAAGGTGGGGATCTGGGAAAGCAGATTGCTAACTTTACACTCCTGATCTGTTCCTAGAGAAGAGCCTAGTCATGTACACAGTTTGGGGCAGGACTCCCAAAAAAAAGAAATGATTGTGTAATTAAATATTATATTGATCCATATACAACTTCAATTCTGTTGTGTCTGCTCTTACAAATACTCAACTTTGCCATCCAACTGATCCTTTATTTTGTTTTCAGTAGAATCAAATGCAGAAGAATGAAAAAGTATTTCGGGGTGTTTTTACAAATTATGCACATCTCCTATTTCATTTTTAATTAAGCATGATTTCAATGAATCTGCAAGATTCTAAAATATAATATTGAACTAATGTATACCTTATCATTTTTGTTACACCATATGTACCTCCAACCATGCCTGAAACTTGTGTTTTCTTTCTCACAGAATCAAAGAATCATAGAATGCTTTGGGTTGGAAGGAACCTTTAGAGGTCATCTAGCCAAACCCCCCTGCAGCGAGCAGGGATATCAACTAGGCCAGGTTGCTCAGAGCATCGTCCAACCTGGCCTTGAATGTTTCCAGGGGTGGGGCCTCCAGTACCTCTCTGGACAACCTGTTCCAGTGTTTCACCACCCTTATGGTAAAAAATTTCTTCCTTACATCCAATCTAAATCTACCCTCCCTTAGTTTAAAGCCTTTACCCCTTGCCTTATTGCAACAGGCCCTGCTGAAAATATTTTCCCCGTCTTTCCTATAGGCCGCCTTCAGGTACTGAAAGGCTGCTAAAAGATCTCTCTGCAGCCTTCTCTTCTCCAGGCTGAACAGCCCTGTCTCAGCCTTACCTCATAGGAGAGGTGCTCCAGCCCTCAGATCGTCTTTGTGGCCCTCCTCTGGACCCGCTCCAACAGCTCCATGTCCTTCTTGTGCTGGAGGTCCAGAGCTGGAAGCAGTATTCCAGGTGGGGTCTCACCAGGGCAGAGTAGAGGGGCACAATCACCTCCCTCGACACCTCGACCTGCTGGCCAGGTTTTTCTTGATACAGCCCAGGATATGGCTGGCCTTCTGGGCTACGAACACATATTGGTGGCTCATGTCCAGCTTTTCATCCACCGGTGCCTTCAAGTCCTTCTTGGCCAGGCTGCTCTCAATCCCTGCATCCCCCAGCCTGTCTTGATAGTGGGGGTTGCCCCTACCCAGATGCACGACCTTGCACTTGGCTTTGTTGAACCTCATAAGGTTCACACATGCCCACTTCTTGAGCTTGTCCAGGTCCCTCTGGATGGCTTCTCGTCCTTCTGGCATGTCAGCTGCACTACTCAGCTTGCTGTTGTCTGCAAACTTGCTGAGGGTGCACTCGATCTCACTAAGTCATTGATGAAAATGTTAAACAGCACCGGTCGCAGTACGGACCCCTGGGGTTATCACTTGTCACAGATATCCATTTGGATATCAAGCCATTGACCACTACCCTCTGGCTGCTACCTTCCAATAAATTTCTTAGCCACCAAACAGTCCACCAATCAAATCCTTCTTTCTCCAGTTTAGAGAGAAGGATGTTGTGAGGGACAGTGTCAAAGGCTTTACAGAAGTCCAGATAGATCACATCCATAGCTCTTCCCTTGTCCACCAACTTAGTCGTGCCATCATAGAAAGCCAGTAGGTTGGTCTGGCAGGACTTGCCCTTGGTGAAGCCATGCTAGCTGTCTCAGATCACCTCCCTGTCCTCCATGTGCCTTAGCATAGCTTCTAGGAGGATCTATTCCATGATCTTCTCAGGCACAGAGGTGAGGCTGACAGGTCGATGGTTCCCAGGGTCCTCCTTCCTACCCTTTTTAAAAATGGACACAATGTTTCCCTTTTTCCAGTCATCAGGGACTGCCATGACTTTTCAAATGTTATGGAGAGTGGCTTGGCAACAACATGAGACAATTCCCTGAGGACTCTGGGATGCATCCCATCAGGTCCCATAGACTTATGTATGTTCAGGTTCCTCAGGTGGTCCCAAATTTGGTCTTCCCTTACGATGGGAGGGGCTTTGCCCCTCTGGACCCCATCTTGCAGTCCATCAACTGGGGCGGGGCAAGGAGAGATGTTGCCAGTGAAGACTGAGGTAAAAAAGTTGTTGAGTACCTCAGCCTTCTCCTCATCTGAGGACCGTTTCCCAGGGGGTCCTACTGACTAACTTCTTGAAGAGCTGAAAGCTGGCTTTCCTAAGGTTTGGGGTCCTGACTATACTCCTCGCCTTTTTCCCTATTCCTCAGGACTGTGAACTCCACCAGTGCATGGTCACTACAGCCCAGGCTGCCTCCACTCTTGATATCACTGATGAGATTGCATTGGTTAGCATCAGGTCCAGTAGGGGTGTCAATATCTGGCTGAAAAAGTCATCCTCAATACATTCTAGGAATCTCCTGGATTGCCTACAGCTCACCATGCTACTTTTCCAGCAGATGTCGGGGTGGTTGAAGTCCCCCAGCAGCACGAGAGACTGGGAGCGCGAAGCTTCCTGGAGCTGGAGGAAGATGGCTTCGTCAGTAGGCTCCACTTGATCAGGCGGCCTGTAGTAGACACCCATGACCAGGTTCCCTTTGTTGCCTCAGTCTCTGATTCTTGCCAATAGGCTTTTGATCTGCTCGTGACCATTGTTCAGGGACAGCTCTTTACACTGTATTGATTTCTTGATGTAAAGGGCAACACCTCCACTCCTCTTTCCCTGCCTGTCCCTCTGAACAGCCTGTAGCCATTGATAGCCGCGGTCCAGTCATGGAATTCATGCCACCAGGTTTGAGTGAGGGCAATCAGATCATAGCTTTCTAGCAGCATGGTAGCTTCCAGCTCTTCCTGTTTGTTTCCCATGTTGCATGCATTCGTGTGGAGGCACCTCATCTGGGCTGCTGGCCATGTCACCTTCATAGAGGAACACCCCTTGTCTCCCTTGGGGTGTTTCACAGAAATTTCCTTGTTGGCTTCTACTACCTCAGGAGCTCTCAGCTCATCTCCGCAAGACTTTGTTCTGCAGTGTCCTCAGCACTCCTCTGGGCAACAGGTTGAGTGCCCATACTAGCACCCCATCCCTCCAGCCATTGTGTAACACCCAGTAGTTTGTCACCGGCAAGCCTGAGATGTTTCCCCTCCCCCTTCACATCTCATTTAAAGCCCTGTCAATGAGGCCCACAAGCTCCTGAGCTCTTATGCTTTGTATTTTTTCTGTTCTCACTTCTAATACCAAAATATCTACAGCAGCTCCTCTTACTCCAGGGCATCCTAGCTCTCACATTGTGTGGTCTACCCCATTTTATCTGTCCCACATAGTTTAGGTGTTCATGTACCTTTGGTGGGAAAGGTTTCTCTTGACCGTACTCAGCATGGGGCAGAGTGCTAGTCATATATTTGACAGAGCACACAAATAAACCACGTTCATTTACACCGAGCACTAAGGGATAATCGCATCTGAAGGGATGCTGAGCAGATTTACAATGGGCATTACAGACATTTTATCTCATCATGGTCCAGCAGACCTCCACATCACCAACTCCTACTGTTACCACTTCTGTGTAGATGTGACTAGCCTCTGTGATGGCACTGTGGAGCTTAGGGGAGATGTATTCACACTTCTTCCAGTTTGCTCAAGCCTTCTTGCTCTGTATTCCTATCTCTAGCCTGTCTCTCTCTCTGTCACAGTTTCTAAATACGAGAACAGGAAAAGTTCTCATTGTCAAGCCAGAGGAAAGACACAGACAGGCTGCAGAAGAAAGCCAACTTGCGACCATTGTGGCAATATCAGACTTCTGCAAAGTTACCAACGAGTCCATTCTAAAAACAGTATACAAGTCTTTGCCTTATTCAGAGTTTTCTCCTGTGTGATTGTACGTCAAAATTGGCAAGGACAAGCTTTGTGTGGGAGTGTTGTGGGGGTTTTGAATTAAATCGTTTGAATTCCCTTTTTTTCACATTATTTTTATTTTCCAGAAGAGTAGGTGGGGAGACAGTCAAGCTGGATGGAAAAGGTGCTATTGACTCATAAGGATGAGAAATAGCCAGCCTTAAGAAGGCATTCTGGATTTATGCTTGCTGATTCATAACTTCCTACATACATGTGGGGAAAAAGTGTGGATCCTGCTCTGAGCTATAATCTGCAGGAAACCCACCCTCCCTTCTCAAAGTGAGACAGTAGTTTCAAAACTGCAGGAGGACTTAACTTTAACTCCCAGAAGATGTTCCCATGAAAAATGTGTAGAACAATAGCCTGAAAACATTATCCTCAACCACCAAGTCCTACTTTCTCTGCTTTCACAGAGAAGTCCAAAACCAGTTAAAGTTCAAAATTCGTAGTTAAATCATCGCGTAAAAGAAACGTAGCAATCAAACAAATAGCAGAAGACAGATGAATAGGAAAGACACTAAGGGTTTTGCAGAGAACTGTTTTTCCTTCTCCATGCAAGTGTAACTAGATCAGTTTTTTCCCTTAAGTCCCAAGCAATAAAATAAGACATTATAAGAATAACATGAATGAAAACAAGAACAACAAGAAGAAGGTGGCAATTAAGAAAGTGCAAAGAAGTGTTTTGTTTCAAAGGGACTTAAATCTCTATTTATATTCAAAGAGTTTATTGATTAATTACATCTTCATATGGATGCATGAAGCCTGAAGTGGGAAGATTCAGTAGGAGAAAAAAAAGAATTTTAGAGAAAATTGAAGACTCCCATTCTCACTACTCAAAAATAAATGTGTATTGCAGTTCATGTAAGACATGAGAAGCTGTAGATCTCATCTTCCCTCACATCTTATTCCCTGAATATGGCTGCACAGACACATCCAACCTAAGGCACTATCTCAGTAGTGTGCAAGATATCCCCAAGCAGGAAATAAAATCAAGAGATTCCCAGTTTCTAACACCAAAAGTCAGATACCGTACCTAGCACGTTACAGGCATGGCCACTCAAACTGAAATCCATTGTTAAAGTCAGTTTGTTCCTGAAAATATGTGTTCAGGGAAAGACGATCATCAGGTAGTTTGGTGTTCTGAAATCAGTTTCAACCATATGATACATGCCCTTGGAATCAGCGAAAGTTAAATCTAGATAGGCTTAAGTACTATGAAATTATTATATCCTTTTCCAAGACTCTTACGTTCACAGGTTTGAGCTTTCTTGTGTTTATGATTCAGGCTACAATGAGGATCAGAAAATGAAAGTAATAATAATACCAATGAGAGAAAGAGCTGTATTTACGAAGTCAAGATGCCGAAGATATTTTATGTAGCTTGTGCTGGCAAACTCAAGGAAATGATTGCATAATTTAACCAGAATCATCCTCAGCTAGGGAAAGCTCTATGAAGCAATACTGTGAGCAACGGAAAATGTTTGACATTGGTGGAATTATAGGAACGAATGCAGCAGAATTTGGCTTAAGCCATTTAAAAACAGCACTGTCATGGCAAGTGATTACACAGGGCACAGTGGAGTCTGCAGTCAAATTCATAGTCTTCTCTCATATCAGTTTATTTTAATCAGAAAATATTGTTTTACCAACTGTCCTTCTTGGCAAGCTTTGATGGCACCTAGAGAGTAAACAGACAAATATCGGGGCAATAATGGCCTCCAGCCAGCAGAAGAGGTTGTAGTCAGCAGAGGCGCCCTCAACCCAGGAGCCTTCGGTAGACTAAGGCACCTTCTGACGCACCAGCTGGCTGTCACCCTGAAGAGATTTCACAGTTAGCTGGATGAAAATATTACAGTTGGAATTGTTATCCACCCACTTCATAACACCTGCCCTTCTTCCTGGTATGATGGTTGCCCTCGCACCAGCTTTGCAGGTCCTAAGGCCTAAGGAATCCAATGAGTCATGGGCAGGGACTGGCCACTGCCACCTTACAGGAACAAGAGGACCAACTATCACATGCCTCACCAGGACATGGACACTAACCAGCAACTTCAACAGGACGCAGGCACCCACCAGGAACCTCACAGGGACATGGGCACCCTACCAGGATGTGGGCCCCTCCTCTTGGGACGTGGGCGCCCATGGGGCACTTCACAGCCACGGATGCCTGTTCACTCCTGCCTCACATTCCACCACACATGGACAGCAGCACTTGCACTGCTGCCTTTCATGTTGTCAATCTACTGGATGGACGCTCAAAATTCTATTGGGGGTGAGTGGCAGCCGAAGTTAAGAGCAAAGCCAAAAATTCACTCTTAGTTTGACAAAAATCTTCACCGTTGAGAATTTGGACTGTGACTTATCTCGAATTATTCCTGGAGGGATATGACCCACGGGGTTCTGGGCATGTACCGGTCACTGCCACCTCACTGGGACATGAGCATCTCCCAGGGATCCAGCATGTGGGATGCTTCTCTTGTGACATAGGCACCCACAGTGTACCTCACGCCATGACCCAGCCAGGCTGGCTGCAAAGGGCAGTGTCAGAAGCCTGGCACTCTGCCCCAGTGGTCAATTGCATCAGGCCCTGTGAACAGTGTCCCCTGCTCCTAGCTCTTAGTGTGCCATATTGTGGGGCAGGTGACTATTACATGTGGGAAAGCTTGTCCTGTCCCCTCTTTTCCTTTAAAGTTGTCCTAGGTGCCTGGGAACTTAGGACTTAGACCAAAGCTGCTGCTGGTAGATGTCAGGCACATGATTCCCTGGTGGCTGGTGTGGCCTCCACCACAGGCTGCTTCCCCTGAGCCTTCAGTGAGTTTTGTTTGTGTAGTTTGAGTTCAAGTTATGGTTAATTTATTAAAATAACCTGATCTGCAGTAGATCTTCGATACTGGTTTTGTAAAAGGACACAATCTCCAGAAGGCTCAAGTTAAAATAAAGTTTTGATTGTAACAACAACTTTTGTGTCATGTTCTACCAAGGATCCCAAATAAATCTGCCTGTCCCCATGGTGTTGGGTAACAGAATTAATTGGCATAGTCAGCAGGATCCTTGGGTTAGAATGATGACTGATTCCCCTGATAAATGGTACATATTGCAAAAGGGTTTTATGGAAAATATATGGCAAGATCCTAAGTGGGGTAAGGAGTGACTAAAGGCAATAAGCCATGATCTGAAAGCTGTATGAAATAAATTCAGTAATTGGAAGGATATGTGTAAAATAAAGACAGACAGACGGAAGGAAGGGATGTGCTGGCCGTTAGCTGCAATATGGAAAATAGAGAACTAATTGTCTGAGAAGTTAGGATAAGAAATTAGACAGAGAAAGAGTGAATTTTCAATAAAGGATTGAGAATTAAAGCTAAATTGAAGGCTGCCAGCGAGTCTGGGAAAAGAGTGAACCTCAGAAAGACAATTAGTGGGTATAGAGAAAAGCAGGGTATAGAGAAAGAAAGAAAACTCCATGAAAAGCTATTACAAGCTAGTGATCTAGAGCCCGTAGAAGTCTGCACAGCTATGTATGATAGTGATTGGAATGAAGATATTTGGAATAGGCCAGATGGATCTGATAAGGAAATAAGGAAGTGACTCTGTACCAACACAGTCCCTGATTAAACAAGAAATCACTATTGATGACCCACTTGGAGATGAATCGCGGAGATGGGATACCACTAATGTTTATTATTTTAATACAGTTGATCTGAGAAAAATTCAGGTAATGTGTCAAGAAAAACCTGGGGAATCAATAATTAAATGGTTATATCAACCTTGATGTGATAGGGTAGGAAGAGTGTCTATTTGCAAGACAGGCAGAAGATTTAGACCTAAGCCCCAGAATTTTCCTCACCCTCTGAGCAGATGTCCCTCAGACCTTACGGACTCTACCTATTAGATGGGCAAGAGGGGTCATTATCAAGACTGGGGTGAGCAATCCACGTTCTTTTGGCAGCACCCAGATGAATCACAGGGAGCGTTGTTATAAGCTGCTGTTGCAACATTGCGTTGAGCCAAAGCCCAAGGTGATGAACCTAGTCCTTGAGACATTCCTGCTATGTCCCCTGATTTAAGATCTGTTGGGAAGGGGGTCATGGGGACAGGAAAATTAATTTTAACACAGATATGGCAGGGGCTACCTGCAGAAATCTCCTTTCCACAAGTGCTCAAACAGACCGTTTTACAAATGTAAGAACTAAGCCCTGACAATCGAGACCCTGAACGGAGTCACATCTTAATCATCTTGGCCTGATTCAGAAGTTGAATGAGCGCTCCACAACACCAATGGACTAATCTGATCAAACAAAACAAGACTGTTAGCAGGTTTACCAATCTAATTGAGAGCGACTAAGCCATGCAAAAGGAGTTGTGGTGCACCTGCCTAGATCAGGAGTACACTCGCAACTTACTTTGTGTTTATAAATGACAGCATGAGAGGAAAAGCCCTTAAGGTGCACCAGGGGAGATTTAGATTGGGTATTAGGAAAAATTTCTTCACCAAAAGTGTTATCAAGCATTGGAACAGGCTGCCCAGGGAAGTGGTTGAGTCACTATCCCTGGAGGTATTTAAAAGACGTGTAAACATGGCACTTAGGGGCATGTTTTAGTGGCAGACTTGGTAGTGTTAGGTTAACAGTTGGACTCAATGATCTCAAGGGTCTTTTCCAACCTAAATGATTCCAAGATTCTACGATGTACAGAAAAGTCTACAGGTCAAATTCTGCATTCAGTTGCATCATGTAAAACTGTTACTCATAAGCTCTGCCTGCAAGCTAACTGAATCAGAAGGCCATGTTTGGCCTGTGGGAAGGGGAATTTAGAGCCATTATTGTCCCCCTAGAAGATTACTGTGAAGCCTGCTACAAGTTCTGCTGGTGCTTTTGCAGTCCCCAAGGGACTGCATTTTTTCTGGTGTCTGATAGGCACTTGGCTCCTATAAACATTTTAACGAGCAGTCTTTTCCCGTATGCAATGACCCCTGGAGCAGCTAGAATAGAAACTTTGTTTGTTAATCGCACTGAATAGCTTTATGAATGAACGCGGCAAGAAGGATCTGAGGTACCACTTCCATTCTGCAGTTTCTCAGAACAGCGTTTCCCTTTACAGAGGGGGGAAGGTCAGAGGCAAAATGCGAGGTACAGATCAGGTTTGCAAGTTGTCACAATATCTGGGATTGTTCAAAGATGAGGTTTTCTTTCAGGTGCCTCTGGATATGGAATTATCTTGTTTACTTTCATCACACCAGATGTCACCAAAGTTATCTTGATGTTCAGTGGCTAACGTGAAAGATTTACAGTGTAAAGCTGTGCCAGCAAAACATTTGAAAAGTGCAAGGGCTGCTTCAGAAATAGACATGGATCAATAAGCAGAGTTCATTAAGACAACAATTTCTTTATTATGTTAGGAAGAGGCATGATAGTTTCATTAGTAATAAAAGGAAGACCCCCTAAGAGTTTAAAGCTTACTGCATTAGTGTTTATATTACTTGTAAGGAATTGATATTTAGGCCTTTTTCTTGGCTTTATCCTGGTTGCTAGGTAACAGGGTTGCCTGTGACATGCTAGTCTTTAAGGATCGAGATGTAAGAAAATTATGTCCAACAAAGATATGTGTGAATGATTGCTCTTTTTTCAGCCCCACTCTAGGAAAAAAAGGAGCTGGGAGAACACACTTTTAACAGTTCTTAGAAGAAGTCTGTTGAGGCTACAGAGACCTCTGCCTGCTCCCCTCTCATGAAGTTTTAACATCATTTGGCTGGAAGAATAAAGTCATTTTCTCACATTCCCTGAGAGACCTAAAGTAGCACAAAGGCAAACAAGAATCCCGTTTGCTCCTCTGCGGTGGGCGCTGGGCTTCTGGTGCCCTGCCCTTCTCCCAGACTCCTTTCCAACCCTGAGAGCCTTGTCCCTCCTGCCTACAGTGGTTTCCGCAGTCTCGGTCCTTCCTTCTCCGTGACCTTGGAGCAGAAGGGAGAGCAAAGGTTGGGCAGCATGGCTGCAGTTTTGCTGCCTGGTATCTGGCTGCCAGAGTTCACCTTTGAGGTTTATGGGTGAGGCAGGCTGCAGTGGGTTTTTCTGTTTCACCCATGCTCTGGTGGGCTGTCAGTCACCCATGAAAGCAGAAGAAACAGTGGCGGAAGCAGGTTTTAATGTCATCAAGCACAAGTCAATAGCCTTAACTAGACAAGAGGAACAGCCTTCAGGGATCCATTGTTATATCTAAAGGAGACGGAGGAAAAGAAAAAGTGACAAGTATCTGTGGGGTCTGTAGAGCTCTGAGTTCATTTCTTTTAGTGCCTTAGGAAAGGAAAACAAAGATGGATTTCTGCTTTCAGTGCTTTGCTACTAAGATTAACGGTTTGTACTGCTCATAAAAACTATATTATTCTTGTAACAATAAGAATTATTATCTAATGGCTTTTGCATTGTGCTTCGCTTGTGCTCGCAGCTTTGGTGTATCTGTCACACACCTGCCAGGTTAGAGCAATGTTAATGAATGGTTTATTTGACAAATTCCACCTTTCTTCTGGCAAAGAGAAAATTCCTTTCTTGGGTAAAGAGATCAGCGCAATATTTTGAGGGCTAGTTCTTCTCTTGTTGATTGGTGGGACCTGATTCTGCCCCTTGTTCATGTTGTTTACAGAGGTTTCCACAAAGAAAGGCAAACTGATTCCAGCAGACATTTCACCCCTTAACTTGCAAAGAAACATCAGCAAAGGCAGACTAAGGCCATCTCTGAAGAGATTATTGAAAATACTGAAATGTCCTCAGGAAGTGTGGGCTGGACGAGTGGTCGGCGAGGTGGATTGAGAACTGGCTGAATGGCAGAACTCAGAGGGTTGTCATCAGCGGCGCTGAGTCTAGTTGGAGGCCGGTAACTAGTGGTGTCCCCCAGGGCTCAGTACTGGGCCCAGCTTTGTTTAACTTCTTCATCAACGACATGGATGAAGAGTTAGAATGTACCCTCAGCAAGTTTGCTGATGACACCAAAATGGGAGGTGTGGTAGATACACCACAAGGCTGTGCTGCCATTCAGAGTGACCTGGACAGGCTGGAAAGATGGGCAGAGAGGAACCTGATGAGGTTCAACAAGGGCAAATGCAGGGTCCTTCACCTGGGCAGGAACAACCCCATGCATCAGTACAGGCTTGGGGTGGACCTGCTGGAGAGCAGCTCTGTGGAGAGGGACCTGGGTGTCCTAGTGGACGACAGGTTGACCATGAGCCAGCAGTATGCCCTGG
>Ga0065711_1044471_pt1 | contig 14082 bp, 8 predicted proteins | sample Hoacrofraction12_FD_59098 | JGI IMG/M metagenome (GOLD analysis project Ga0065711, IMG submission 59098) | Hoatzin crop microbial communities from Cojedes, Venezuela - Epithelial fraction 12 v2 (version 2) | ecosystem: Host-associated > Birds > Digestive system > Esophagus > Crop | place...
TTTTTTTTTTTTTTTTTTTTTTGTTATGAAGTAAAGGCAGAAGCAGAGACCTGCCCTCACAGTTTCCCGAGTGAGAACTCGCTTGCTGTTTCGCACTGTGTAGGTGCTTTGTTGTGGTCTGAGCAGCCGGCTCTGGAAAAGCTCGCTGGGGAGTACAGGGCTATTGCTGCGGGGCAGCCTGGTACCTCCCGCAGGGAGCTGCTGCAGCGCTGTCTCCGTCGATCCGAGGAGAACACGGGGTGCGCAGCGCTGCAGCATGTGGGAAGGTGACATTAGTAGCAGACTCTGTTGATGAAAATCTTACTGCACCGCTTGTTCGTTTAATCATGGACCATGATAAGACTTTCAAAGTCTCCATGACGTCTGTCATCAATGTGGTGAACCTTGGGGAAGGAAGGTGCTCGTTAAAGCACCTACACATTTTACACAAGCATGCAGAGGAAAGCCCAGAAGTAATCATCCTGCATATCCGTTTGCATCTCAGAATAGCTGGCTAGGCCCCCTTTGAGTTAGGCTGCTTCCATATTGACATGCTGCTTCCAATTTATTCTTTGTTCTGTAAAATGCAGAAAATGCTCAGAAATCTTGGGTGTTCCCTTCTGTGAGGTGTGACACTGCAGAGGGCCTGCCTGGCTTCAGTCTCAGAAATCAGTGTTGGGGCTTGCTAGATTAATCTCAGTCCTTCGAAGAGAGCTGAGTGTTTTGGTCTGCAAAATATTGATTGAGCGATGCTTTTCATAGGCGATGCTCTCCATTATAGTTTGAAAAACATTGCTTCTCAGAGGAACTTTCTGGATCAGATTCCTTTTGCTGGAAAAATCTTCCCTCTGCAATTCAAATGAGCTGTTCATAGTTGTACAAGAGAGGCTGAAATGGCTAATATTTTTTAGCAGTGTAAGCCATATCTTTCATCTGTTGTTAGTGCATGGGCAGCTGGAAGCATACATGACTGAGACAATGCACTAAATAGGTCACATGTGTAAACTAAATCCTTCTAAGATGTTAGCACCACTGTCACTCTCTCCACAACCTGTTTCTGAACACCTTTGAAAAAAACTTCTATTTAATGTTCTTTAAGCCAGGTTTTTGAGTTTGTTTCCCTCTCCTTCCCCCTTAGAAGCCAAATATATGAGCTTTACTGAATACTTTTAGACACGGGAACACAGGGCTGTCTTTTAAATGCTTGCAGTGGATGAAGACAAAGAAATCCAATGAGCTGTGACAGCCATATAACCAGTCTCTGATAGCTGATCCTTGCAGCATGTCTGTGGTTAGATATACAGCTCCCCCAGCGCTTCCCTGCGGGCTCTCCTGCCTGCTGCTCGTAATGCAGGCTGCACGTTTTGGACGCTCTGCTGCAAGCTGAAAGGGACTTGGGAGGAGATCTGTGTTTTGGACCTGAGCATTTAAAGGTTGTCATGACACTTGTTCTTCTTCTGACTGAACAGGAGAGAGTTGCGTTCTTGCAAGCTGGTCCCCTCTGGAGTGCCTTTTGGCACACAGCTTTTTGTTCCACTGTGTGGTTTCAAGGTGAACCTGTTAATTCAATATGACCCTTTTAAGAAATCCAAACATCACATGCTACAAGAGGGAAACAAAGCACTTAGTGGTATGAAGCATTTTTTAAGATGGAGCAGAGGTGGTGTTTGCGTTGCCCTAAACAGTTCCATTTCCAGTGGAATGCGTCTGTCGTAGGGAAGGTTTTGGACTCATTATGACTACTTGCTTTTTAAATTTCAGTGATTTTGGTTTTGGTTTTTTTTGCTGGCCTGGGAGCATTGTGACTCAGTTGACATGACCAGATTGTTTGAATTATCTTGTCAGTTTAAAGCAATCTTAAAACAGTACTGTTGAACGGTTTTCCTTTCCTATCAGGTTAAGTCTCTGCTCCTGAAGATTTGCCATCAGAGCTCCTGCTCCTCTGCTCCCTTGGTCCAAAGCATCTGTTGACTGTGTCCTGAAACAGGGTGTATGCACATGCTGTCCTGGGTTGTACTCTCTGTCTCCTGAGGACTGTTTTCCTTTATTTAATCTTTACAGCATGAAATAGTACTCCCGTGACTCTTACAGCAGGATATTGGAGTGCCGGGTAGCTTGAGTTTGGGATTGGATTTTGGCCTGGAATTATAGAAGATGCTCAGAGAGGCATTTTATTTCCCTGACTGGTGAAGGAAAAAACCCACCTTTTTCCTTTTCATCAGCCTAGCACCCAATGGACAGTCTTGCCTTCCTCATAGCTTTTTTCATATTGACTGGGTGTAACAAGTGTCAAGTGTATCTTGTTGTGACGAGTTTTCTGCTGGGTAAATCAGCGCTCCTGAATCCAGCCCCAGGCAGCCAAATGTGTGATGAGAGGGGCAGTCATCGCGGAGATGTCTTCATGTGCTCTGCTTATGAATTTCAGTATCCTGCAGAAGACTGTTGTTACTCAAGAATATATTTCATTGATATCTGTATTAGACACAGAGCTAGACAGGTGATTAAAAATCTTGGAGGATGGAAATACGACACCTCTCTAAATACAGACAGGAAAGTGTTAGCTTTTCAAATGTGCAGTGGTTAAGCGCTGCACATTTCCACGCCTTTTCTTCGGTTGTTATCCTACCTTGAATTCTTGCTACGGGAAATTACTAGGAAACTTCTGAAATATTGTTTCTGGCAAGCTATTGAAATGTTATTTCAATAACATTTTGAATCCTGAACTTTTTTTGTATAGTTTTAGTTCAGGAGTATTTTGGAGGCTCTGGTGGTCTGGTTGGTATCATGGCAGTCATTGAACACCTTCCATTCAGTGCTGGCTCCTGCCCATGAGGAGCCAGTTAACAGTGGTGCTAGTAGCGGTGAGGAAACCATAGGGTGAGGAAAGGGGAAGGAACAGCTGGGGGTGACAAGAAGGAAAAAATTTGCCTGGATTTATTTGTGGAAGGATGGAGCACCTATGAAAGGAGAAATAATTTCAGAAAAGCAAAGGTAGATCTGAGAATGTCATCCCCTGTTATGCGAAGCTGGCTGGTTTTACATTAGTAACGCACTTTGAAGGGAGACGCAAGTGCTGTTCAGGTGAAGCTGATGATACTGCTGTTGGCTGTGGGCTCTTTTTCTGCATTGTCTGCAACCCTCAAACCTGCACGTTGACTGATAGTCATAGTGTGGCTTAGGCCATTGGAATATCTTTTTGCTGTTTATAAAACAATCTGGTATTATGTTTTCTGCTCACACTTGCCTTCGCTCCCCACGACTTTGGCTGCTACAAAAACATTTTAATACTTACAAATAAGGAAAACTGTAGACAATCTGTGAAGAGTGGTCACATACTTGCAAAGGGTCCGTATATTGTTACAGTGAGGCAGGAAGCGAAACTTTTATAATTCATGAGTAGTGAAAGCTTTCTTTACTTCTGGGATAAATATTCCAACCCGTTAGGTATACTTTATATGTAACATTTACATCTTGCTGAGTGATTAGTTTAAACAGCTATTTTTATCCTGTATTTCAGCCCACAACTCTCTAATGTTAATTAGTATTAGGAAGGAAGTATGTTTTCTTCACATGCCATAGCAAATGTGCTTTATATAATGATTACAGAACTTGTTTGATCTTTTGTTTTTACTGAACACAGTCTACAGCACTGACGGCAAACTGTTTGGTTTTAGATTTCTTGTGCCCTGGGCTGTTTTCCACTGTGTGAAATTGCTTAACTTTTTTTTTAGGTGTTTTTTCACAATCACTCAAACTATTGGAGTAAGATAGAATTTCACTGTAAAGTGTCTTTAAATTGCTGTCTTTCAGTGAACAGTTCAAATAACCCCTGCCTCTCCCCATTTTATACAAGTTGGAGGGCACAGTTAAAACTGATAATGTCAGAAGTTTGGACAGAGGGGTTCAAAGGTTAGTCACAGGCTGTTCAGAGAAGAGTGCACTGGGGGTGGGGAATCAAAAATATACAAGGCTTTAGTTGAATAGGCATTGCCAAACATTTAGAAATCAGTTACATAAAACATCCACAAAGTGGGCAAGTAAGAGAGCTTTTACTGTTGTCCCCACTCTACATTCATGACTGTAAATACTGCAGAGGCAGTTTTAGCTGATACAAATATAGTCAGGGAAATAAAGACATTATTATAGAATTCTTAAAAGTTATTTTCTTGCATGATTACAAGCAGAGAAGAGCCGCTAATTCAAACCCTCTAGCTCTAGGAAGGAGAAGACTAAGAACCTGAATACAAATTTTTAACTTCCTTCCTTTGGTACTTCAAAACTTAAGAGCTAACACTTTGCCTGAATACTATGCGTCTATAGTTTTTAAAAAGGTTTTCCACCCAAAATTTCCTAGGACTACATAAAAAAAACTTAGAAGAAACCACTCATCATGCTAGACCTGTATCATAAAAATCAACTTGAAGTTTCTCTCCGTTAATTTAGAATAGACCAAGTGTATTATTACAGCTGTTTTTCAGTTGTGAACCTGTTCTTGAAAGTTGCAGACAGCTATTAGTTTTGGTTTCCTTAGAACCCAGGAAACTGTAAACAGTTACATCCCTGGATCCAAGCGTTGATCCAGCAAGTTGGTGTGTGCTAGTCAGCGTGGAGACCTGTGTGGGCTGAGGGCTGTCCATGAAATCTTGGGAACTGGACTTGAACCACATTGCAACTTAACTCCACATCGGTGGACAGAACTGATTTCTGCAAAAGCTGTGCGTGTATTTTGCATTGTCAGTGGCTAAGGATGCAAATTTTAGTTGGTAATTACCAGATCTGTGGTGCTTGTCCATTAATTAAATGTACCTCTGGCATCCAGTGTTCCTTCTGGAAACACACTGAGATTTAACAACGACTGTGCAGCCTCCGTATCTGTAGGTGGGTGTGGATCTGCACTTGTTCACTGCCAGGATTTCCAAAAGAAAACGAAAAAATTGTTTAGGGTGGAGAAGAAGGAAAGAAGAAAACCAGACAAGAAAAAAGAAGGGAAAGAAGCAAGGAACAGAAAAGAGGAAGAGATGAACACGGCCCTGTGAGGAGCACATGTCCTCCCACTGCTCCTCTGACAGGGGCTCAGTCAGGGTTTTCAGATCCGTTCTTTCAGAACAATTCAGAACACTCAGTCTGCCTCAGACTGTGTCACAGTCTGGGGCTTAGTGTTGTGTTTAACTGCTAGCAAGAGGGTTCGATGGAAACATGGACTGCCTGCCTGCCCCACGGCAGCCGAACCCAAGCCTACCCAGGCTCCCTCCCTCGCAGCCGTTCCTGTCCCCCTGATGCCTTCAACGCACAAGTTCACGTGGCCAATGCCTGAGCACGGGCAAGGTTCATCACTGCGCTGCGACCCTGTTTGTGGTTCACTTGCCGCCTTCTGAGTGTTTATGAAAGGGGGACGTCTGGGGAGAGAGGAACGCGAGCCGCCTGCCCCGGCATAATGGGCGCTCTTGGAGCATATGAGTGACAGCCAGCGGGAAGCACTGAACCAAAGGCCCTGGCAGCGCCTGAGCGCCGAGTCATCAATAATGCAGGATGAATTCTTGCTTCCCCCAGAGCTGAGAAAATAATACCCGGCTGGAATTGAGCGAGCGGTAGGGGACACGGCACCCTTGAGACTGCGGGCCTGGAAATCCTGAAGAGGAGAGCTTTGGAGAATTGAGTTTCTCCCTGCCGTATGCCTGATTTCTTCTCCTGCCCACTAGAAAATTGAGAAGTCAATTGGCCTTTTATTGCTAGGGATGAAATAACTTTTCTTTTTTTTTTTCCTTTTCCAATTAATTTTTTATTGAATTTTAAGAAAGGTAGATTTACAACTGCCACCGCAGAGGAGGAGAGAGAGAAATAAATATAAAATATTCAGGGCGGGTGGCCGGGCGGAGGGGGGCTGGCCCGGAGCCTCCTGGGCCCGGCTGCAGCTCGGCTCCCGGGGCGGAGGTGGGCCCAGGCAGCGAGGCCTGCGCGAGCGCCCGCTCAGCGTCTGCAGGGGAGATGCCCGGCGCTGTGTGGGGACAGCGCGGGTACGGCTTCGGCTGTGCAGGCTGTTTGCCACAGCCCTGTACAACTTGGCTGCTTCTGAGCCTTCACCGCTGGCCTGCCGTAAAAATGCGACTGTATCAGTGCATGCCCAAGAAAGAGCTGCTCTGCTGCGGTTAATGTGTTGCTTTGAAAAAGTAAGCGTTATAAGTACGTGAGATTTTACATTTAGTGTGGGTAGCGAGAGGAATATGGACCTGTACGTGTACGTGTATGTACACCGGCAGGGTGGTAACCCCTGGGTTCAGACCGGCCATCAAGTGCAATCCTTTTCACCAGATACGAAGCTGTGGGGTTTGTTTTCATAAATGCCTTCTTTTTATTTATAGCAATTCAGATGTGTATAAACACATTTTGGGTTACTGTTTGCTAGTGAAAAATTTAATTTATTTTTTCCATTTGAGGGGGAAGGTCCATGCTAACGGAGGAAGGCGTTGTTGCAAGGGGTTTTTTTTGGTGTGTGTTCCCCCACCTCCTCTTGTCCACAACCATTTTAACTTGAGATAGTGTCAAAGCAAAGGCCGCCCCTGACACTCGTATACAACAGTTCCTGCGTGAATAATGTTTTGTGAAGCCACCAGCCATTGCTCCAGCTCTCACGTAAAGAAAAATTCAGTGCAGGAGTAATTATGGTGAAAGTAAATAAAAAGTGACACTAAAGATCCAGTTTGTTTGTAAACCCAGATGTTTATGGTTGTTGTTCTAGAGCAGGTGCCTGTAACAATTGGTTTCAATGCACAGTAATGGTTACGCTCTACCCGTAGCTGTTTCCTACAGCAGAAAAATCTTATCATGGTACAGCTCACAAAAAAGCAGCTCAGGTCACCTTGCATGGAAAATCATTGAATCTAGTAATAAGCATTTCAACTGATTTTAATAAATGTAATCCTGACCGTTATGAGCTGTGCCATCTGTAACATTATGCAATGTGTCTCTTACGTACAGGACACGTGACGTTCTACGTGGAAGTGGCAGTGATGTGGCAGCAACTGACAGCTCTGCTCTGCAGTGTGGTGGCAAAGCTCTTTGCAACAGTAAGGCCTTTAGTTTATTTTTAAGATATAAATTAATTCACTTTGGCCTAAACCCTGGTATGTCATAGGTTCTGATACCATTATTTAATTTTCATTGTCTTCTGTTTTTGAAATGGCCACAAGTGAGATGATAACATTGTCTCGCTAAAGCCTTTATATTATAAGAAGTTCCAGATATTTCTGAGATGATCTTGTGATACAACCATTTGGCATGGATGGAAGTCTGGCTTCCACTTTAACAAAATGGAATTGGAAAATATTTCTTACTTATCGCATATCTCTGTATCAAAACAAAGATGCTTGTGATTATTTACCAAAAATTAGAGGCATATGTGAGGGCAGGTTAGAGTCTCCCAAAAATCTCTAATATTCAATAAAAAAAAAGAAATTTGATTCACCTTAGATTAGATGGTAGATTCTGTTTGTTTGAGCTGTCATTCTGCCCTGTTTTGGCAGGCTGTGATTAGAAAATGATTATTCCATCCTTAATATTTAACTGTGTCCCTGAAACAATGTGGGCAGATTAGCAAGAATTGCTGGTTGACGTTGGTGTAGATTATATGTTTCCTCGTATCTCCTTTGCACTCAAGGACTGTTTGCCAGTTTGCATCCCTGCTGTTTCATGCGCTATGTTTGGCTTGCTGAGAGCTGGGGAGAAAGGAGAGGCTGAAGATTACATGGCCTCGAGCATTTTGTTTATGAGAGTGTCCTTCTGGCGATCAATGTCCATGTGGGGTGGAAGCAGATTTCCCCCTTGAGATGAGAATCAAGTGAAATTGCCAAATGCATAATCTTCCCTTTCAAATGTTCTGCTGCTGCTGAAGCCAGGAGCTGGGCAGGCTCTGCTCATCCAGGGAGGGAGGAGGCAATAGCAGTGCACCTGAGCCTGGGAGCAAGCCTGTATGTCTGCTGCAGCGCTGGCACAGCACAGCAATGCTTTCCCCTCCGTGACCGCCAGTGTCCGTACGTCTGTCTCTCTTTGTTGAAGGTTGCCTATGTTCTCATGTGTGAAGTGACACAAAATGTAGGTTACACTACTAAACACTCTGAGAACAGTCTTGTGTTCACTGCACTGGATGTGAACTGAAAGAAGTCCAAACGTAGAGTAAAAACCTGAGGTTCCTTTTTAGGCAAACCTTTTCTTCTTTGCTTTCTTTCTATTTTTAAATGGAGCTTGAGTCAGGTTTTCATGTTCCCTGCTAAAAACTGAGGAGCCGCATAAAACTGTGATCTCCTAACACAGTTTAAATGGCTTTGCTGAAACCCAGAAGGTGATTAGAAAACAATTCCTACCTGCTTTTGTGCTCTGCTGTCTGTAAGGGGAGGTCACAGTTGCTGCAGCCTTCAGCAGGTGGTGCTGGCTGAGACTCAAGTTCAGGAGCTGCTTGCAGGTAATTCAGAAGCGAGGCTTTCACGAGCCCTCTTTAGAAATGTCAGGATTTTCTGGCAGTGGTTGCTGTTGATCTGTACTCCATCGTAGACACTACCACAGGAGATGTTTCACTTGTTGAATTAACTAATCACTTGCCAATCTTTAGGTGGTTTCCCCGCAGAAGGCAAGTTTTGCTTACTGTGATGAATTTGAAATGCTTTAACTATAATGTGGTGGACTCCACATGAAATGAGTACTACATCAGAATAGCTGTGTATTTTTTGCTGAAGTGTGGTTGAAGGTTAAGGTTTGAGACATGGAGCTGTCCCCTGGGTAAGCAGCCAAGGTGACTGTCAGCATTTCTTAGGGCATGGTGGTTCTGGGCTAACAGCAAATAGATGCCTCACCGGGTGTTTGGCAGGCAGATAGTCTTATGTTTTCTGGACAACTGCCTTGTAAGGTATTCAGATATTTTTGAAATGTGTTAACTAACATATTCAGAAAATTGAGTGAAAATAATGTGCCTGCTCAAGAATTGTTAAGATTACTTTAGGATGTTTTATGAAGCTCCAGTCTTCCTACTTTTGTTGTTGCTTGGATCAGAATTGTTCAGAAGGTAAATGGCAAGAGCTGTAAATGATATGACAGTGGGTGCTGCTGCAAAGGATTTCAAAGAATGGTGCTCGTGTAGTAACAACAATATTGGGGCTCAGCTGTGCACCACTGAGGTTGATGGGCTTCTAGACAAATCTGCATCACTTCATAGCAAAGCACATTTTTTTCCCCGATTTATTTCCAAACAAGAGTTTTGTCGTGTCATACCAGGAGCTGCCTACTCAATGGCTCAGGGAGAGCATGCTGGCTTTTCTGCTCTGGTCTGTTTTCTTCCTCTCTAGATGGTATGTCGGTGCTTTCTATATTATCATTTAGGGGGGCAATGGCAATGGTCTGCCTTCTCTCCCTTTGTTACTTGGTTATGGGTAATAGCTCTTCAGCACTATGGAGATGGTATGAACATGCATAGCAGAAAACAGGCTGATAAGACCTCCTTTCAGTGCACCGCATTCCGAAGGCAAGGCAATACCCTTGCTACCATCTTGTGTTTCAGTTCAGATACAACAGAGCATAACAACAGGTCCCTGCGTGCTCCATGGAGAATTTGTATGTTCTTCTCCCGTGGCTACTTCCCCTAACCTCAAATACAAAGTTCTTTAGACAGAGAAATGCGTGTTTGGATCTTTTGTAAATGGAAAAAAGACATATCAAGCTAAACCACTAAATGTCCATGCATGAAAGAGATTTCACTATAAATAGAATGAAACCCCTGTGGAATTCATTGCATGATATTGGGTCCTTTTGTTCACTTTGTTAAAAAGGGAGCCTTGCATTACAGCTCCTTTGCTTCCGAGCAGATTTTGGCTGTACGTGAAATACCGTATCTGAGATGTAGAATTTATCTTAGCCTATCAGCTGTACTGCTGTGTACTGGCTGCTGCTTTGTAATCCACTTGTGAAAATTGTGTGGTGTGTTATCATACGCAAGGAGGATACAAATATCTGTCTAGATTTCCCCCATTCAGCCATGGAAGTCATACTGTTATAGGCCATCTGTTTAATCTAAAAAAATATAGCTGTAATAGAAGGAAAATAAACTTTGAGTCCTCTGTCTATTTATGCCTGTTCACCCTTTGACCAGCTCCAAAGCAGAGATGACATAGTACTGATATGCTGCATTATTCAAATGTTATTGGGGGGGTATCAATTTTTATTTCAAATGAAAATAATAAAAATAAGGAAATAAAAAAATAACCCTTTTTCTGGACTGATGGAGAATTTACGGGTATATAAATGAAAAGATCAGCTAAACTTTACAAGGACAGAGATTTTATTTAACAAGCAGTATGTCTTTAAAACTTTCATACCACTATGCAGTATTTGCAGATATGCGTATGTGAAAGCAGAGATCAGAGTTATAGTGGCTTGTTTAGAAAGGCAGTTGGATATCAGAAGCTAGTACTTAAAAATTGGGCTGAGTTAAGACTGTATTTTTGGTGTTTTGCTTTCTGGAATGCAATAGCTGTACATCAGGGTGAAGCCTGAGGAACAGCGTGCAGAAGTCGGTTTCCCAGTGCAACAGTCTCTCAAAAACTTGTGTGTGTGGTTGATTTGTGTAATGTGTTTCTCTTGCCAAAGGACCTAGTTTAGGCACCTGTGGAATTTATCTCATTATCACATTACTGAAATGCTCTGTGAAATGGCAGAAAGAACTTGTCTTTGGGTTCAGATGACCGATACTTGGGTCTGAAGCTTATGTGCAAACCCTCTCTGGCAGCAGCTCCCGGGTGTTAGTGTGCCCGCGTGTGGGCTCTGTGCGAGCTTGTGGCAGGCTGAGGGACAATTCCTCCAGCCTGTGCAGTGTTTGTAAGCCCCTTACATTGGGACAAAGAAAAAGAGAGAAGCTGCTGCCCTGCCAGAAGAGGCAGTGCCGCAGTGGCAGGAATTACTGACACTGTGAGGAGGGATCCAGATTCAAAGCCTTGCTCTGGGTCAGTCAGAGCAAGAGTTGGATGTGGGTTTCCCCGATCAAGATGAGTGATGTAACTGGCAGTAGTGGAGCCTCTGTCTCTCTGCAGAAAATTTGCTCTGGTCCTAATTGATCTTCCCCAAAGTTTAATCAAAACTAATAATTACTCTGAACGGAACCCATTAATAAGATATTTTTAATAACGTTGGTCCAATATTTTACAAGCAGTGGTAATCAATTTTTAAAGCCGCCTCCAGAGAAACTGTCATTCTAGGTCGCGTTGCGAGGTCCCAACCTCTGCCGTCAGGCCCAACGCTGTTCTGTGCGTCTCGGCGAGCACAGTGGGTTCAAGGAGTTTTTGCACAGAGAGGACAGTGTGAACAGTGAGGAGTGAGGTCAGGACTTGGCTTGTTACCACCTGCGCAATGCGTAACGAGAAGTCAAGCCAATGCTGTTGTCATCACACAGCGGGAACCAAGGGCAGGGGCTTCTGCTGTGATGTTGCTTTTTCCACCCATGTAATAGGGCTCACAGCCCTGTCACAGCAGAAATGATACATTTCCCCCTAAAGCAAAGAGGAGCATTATCTTCGGAAATACTGTGCTTTTAGTGACCAGCGGAGCTGCGGCCTCTCTGCTGGCAAGCCTCCCCACTGCAGTTCACGTCCCATCCCTGACATGGTTTCAGCATCCCTTTCTAGAAGTGAGTGTTCATGGAGCACACGAAGTTCACATCTCCTTATAGTGTATGCTTCAGATCTACAGTTAATATCCAGCAGACATGTGGGAAGGCAAGCAAGCTACCTTTCATCTAATGTTTGTAACACAGAAAACCTTCAATATTGAGAACAGATAGACTGGAAGGTGGGTTCACATCTCTCAGCAAGAGCGCTGTAACTTAAATCTAATACACCTGATCAAGGCTTTCTCTCTGCCTTGTAGGCATTTTAATACAAATGTGTCTTTCATTTGACTGATTGAAGGTCTCCAACCTGCAATAAATGAAACATCTGATCCCCTTGAATCCAAATCACTTTTTCTTTGATTTTCTTTTACTTCTATTTCTTCTTCCTTTGTTCTACGGCTAGAGTCGAATTTCCCTTTAGAAATTGAAAGAATGTGTGTGGGTTTTTCTGCTCCTCTTACAGTGAGCCTGTGCAAAGGTCGAGTGGCTAGTTGACTAGCATATTAAGACAGAATTCATTTCACAGACAGTCTGTAGTGATGTGCTTTACATATCATTATCACGCTGAATTGAGGGAAACTGATTATACAAATTAGTTACTGTACATTATTCTCCAAAGCCTTTTATTTGCATAACCAATAGATTTTATGCAAAGAATATCCTGAAAATGATACATGATCATGTATAGTTGAAAGAAAGTTGTTATTATCTAGGTAGGAAAATAAGTAGGCATTATTCACAATTTAAGTTTAAATTATTGTGTATCATAATATTGAGTGTATCAATTAGCTTACACCTGACATAGACTTTAAAATGTATTTCCTGTAAACACGATTGTGCCTGCAATCCTTAGTGCTGTGAGCTGCTGATTCCAATGTTCTCTATAATTATGTCTTTGTATGAATCAATCAGTTTAAATATAGAGCGACAGTCTGTTAAAGCCATGACCTCTGTTGGGTTTATTTTTTCCTCGGGTAGTCATGTCTCTTTCCAGATGTCAGTGACATAATTTGTATGCTCAGCATTTCTTGTGCGGAGATTTTTTTTTGGGGGGGGAGAGGAGGGGAGAAGGACCTTCAGAAGGAGATGGGAGTTGGAAATATTAAACTGTAGAATCATTGAAAGTGTTGCTTTTAATCTATAACTGTAACCATGTTTGTAGTGAAGTGTTAACTCTCCTACACATGAAGACACTTAGTCGTGGCATGGATATTGCGCTGGGTATTAAAATGTATGTCAGGCTGGAGAACAAAGAACACGTGACATTATGGACTGAATTCATAGTTACAATAAAAGGAGCAATGAAAATTCAATAAGGGGACTGGAACCAACAATGTCTTTGTACTTTTTATCTCTGCTAGAGTTTCGAGAGGAACTGTTAGTGATTAAGGGCCTCATCCTGCGCCTGTTGGTGAACCGTGCTCACTGCCCTGTGAGCGGCACTGGGCGCTGAGAGCTCCCGCAGGCAGACGCTGGGGCGGGCGCCCGCAGCACCCGCGTCCCTTTAGCTGGTCGCTGTCGGTGGGCTTGGGGCATTTGGCAGGATGGGACCTGACAAGGAAAGGAAAGCAGAGGAGAGCAGTCATGTAAAGTTCATTTTGCCGTTATAAAGCCTTCTAAGGATTGGAAACCTGCAGAAACATCCAGTTGGCAGAGGAGATGAAACACGGATGTGTGCTGTGGATGAAAACTAGACTTTATGGTTAGTAGGTGTCCAATGTAAAAGTTCTAAAAATAAATCCTTAAAACTGTTGCAACCCTTTTCACCATTTAATTTGCCTTACATTTCCGCGTTTGCAGTAAACACATCTTTGATGCTAAAAACTGAAAGTGTTCTATGTGCTGATTTTTCTTTGACACACTCACTTTACTTTGACTCCAATGGAATAGGATTGTGTTAAAAACACCTATGCTTTGCCCTGACATGTTTGGATGCAAGCCTGATGCTTTTCAGAAATGTTTGTTTTTCAGTAAAAGTCTAGGTTTACTTTATTGATCACAAATTTTTAGTTTTGAAGAATAATTATATGGAACACTCCATGTTGTATAAGGTATTTCCACACGTTTGAATTAGAAGGATTTATTTGATTTCAATATAACCTGTTTTAATTGCATTCTTTGTGCACCTATAAATTTTAATAGCCGTAGACACTGATATTATTTTGGGAGCTTGTGAAATTATATGTCTAATGTAGTTTCAAGGGAGTTACATTTTTATTTCTTTTAAACTTTCTAAGTAACTATCTAACTTTTAGCCTTCCTCTTGCATTTTTTTCCTTGGATGAGTTTCAAGTTGGAGTGAAAGCCAGCAATTGTGAGGTAGTGTGGATTTGACATTTTCTCATGTACCCTGAATATTATTTGCAGTAAGATTAGCATCAGAGGACTGCCTTAGATCAGTTGTCTTTGCTTATGCATGTCCCATGTTTCTCAGATTTTTTTGTTGTGGGGGGGGAGGG
>Ga0065711_1044472_pt1 | contig 14082 bp, 14 predicted proteins | sample Hoacrofraction12_FD_59098 | JGI IMG/M metagenome (GOLD analysis project Ga0065711, IMG submission 59098) | Hoatzin crop microbial communities from Cojedes, Venezuela - Epithelial fraction 12 v2 (version 2) | ecosystem: Host-associated > Birds > Digestive system > Esophagus > Crop | place...
GGCCCGGGGGGCGGCCGAGCGACGTGGGGCCCGGGGGGAGGGCTGACGGTGGCGGTGCTTCCCCGCAGGATGCGGCGGTGGCCGGTGCTGCTCTTCCTGGCCTGGGCCTGCTGCCTGTTCTTCGCCGGCATCGGGCTCTTCACCAGCGGGTTCCTGCTCACCCGCGTCGAGCTGCCCCGAAGCAGCGCCTGCTCCGACCCGCTGGCTCCGCCGCCCTGGGAGGGCCGGGGCCTCCCGCCGGGCTCCTGCTGGGCGCCCCGCCGCTTCGCCAAGGCCGTGCTCGTCATCATCGACGCCCTCCGCTACGAGTTCGCCCTCTTCAACCCGGCCAAGGCCAGCCCGCTGCCCTACGAGAACAAGCTGAGCTTCCTGCACCACCTCGCCGCCTCGCAGCCCCGCCACGCCCGCCTTTACCGCTTCCGAGCCGATCCTCCCACCGCCACCATGCAGCGCATCAAGGGCCTCACGACCGGCTCGCTGCCCACCTTCATCGATGTGGGCAGCAACTTCGCCACCTACGCCATCGAGGAGGACAACCTGCTGGCACAGCTGGTGGAGAACGGTGGGTGGGCTGGGGCAGCGTCCCTCTGGGACAGGCACGCCGTCGGTTGGGGCTCACGCGGGAGCTTTGCTGCACTCCCCCCGGGGAGGGAACCTGCGCGCTGTCGGGTGACTCTTCTGTGCTGCTCAGATGGGATTTGTGTCAGGCAGCGTGGTCGTGTGGGCAGGGTTTCTCTGTTTCTTACTGGGAATAGGGAGTACCTGGGACCGTGGCTTCCTCGTCTTCAGAGAGAAAGAGAAAGGAGGTGAAAGTGGCTGTACTGATGGCAGCTGTCACAAGGTCACCGCCAGGAATCGTACGAAGCCAAGGGCAGTCAGTCGTGCTGTGTTTGCGTTCAGGTCAGGCACACGGCGAGGGAGCAGCTGGTGCCCGGCGTGCTGTGGGGCTGTCGCTCGTGCCTCAGGCCTGGCCAGCTGCCTGCAGCTGTTAGGCAGCGACCTCATCGCATTTTCTGTGTAGTTTGCTGCTGCTGGGGTGTGCTTAGTGCAGCTATAAAGGGCTTGTTAGGGTGGGATGATGGGCGTAGAGGGAAGGGGACAGGACACAGTCTTGTGTTACCCAGAGAGATTTCCTTCCAGGGCTCAGGGCGGCACAAGTGCCTGGGAGGAGGCAGGACTCAGGTGAGATCCCTGCTCTCATTAATTCCTTTCTCGCTGCCTCAGGAAGGAGAGTGGTCTTCATGGGTGATGACACTTGGGAAGGACTCTTCCCAAAGAAGTTCTTCCGCTCGTATTTCTTCCCTTCTTTTAACGTGAAGGATCTTCACACTGTGGACAATGGGATCCTGCAGCATCTCTATCCAACTGGTAAGCAGCTCTTCCCCCAGGGCCTGGGTAAGCTTTTACATTACACAGGGGTCCTGCTGCAAGTTTGGGGTAGGACTGAAGAGTTTTTTCTCTTACAGAGTGGCAGTGGGCAGTCACACACTGCTGCCAGGGGATTACTCTAGCTGGATTTCCAGCTTTCGGGGCCTGTAAACTGTTTCTGTACAAAGAAAGGGGGTAGCTTGATGGGACGAGGTTAGTCTTCTACATCTACCCTAAAAATACACTGCCAGGGTGGAGCAGGAGGAGCAGCTTAACTTTGACACGTGGCAGCCCGGGCAGGCACACGGTGCTGTAGGAAATACCCAGCAGTGCAGCCAGGAGGCTGGGGCACAGCACTGCCCTCGGCAGAGTATCAGTGGCTCCTGGTCTTCGGAAGAAGGTGAAGTGTGACGTGAATTTTGTGTGATTTTGGACTCCTCGATGAGTCCTAGGACCGAGGGGAATGCTCTTTGCTTTTATTGTGTGTGCATCTAAGTAAACTAAGGGTGCAGTGGGCTTTCACGGGGAAGTCTGTGTGTCTTGTGGAGGAGCTGCAGTATGTTTAGCTGCATACTTTACCTCCAAGTATGTTGGTTTTCATGTGTCATAGAATCATAGAGTAGTTTTGGTTGGGAGAGACCTTTAAAGGCCATCTTGTCCAAACCCCCTGCAGCGAGCAGGGACATCTTCAACTCGATCACGTTTCTCAGAGCCCTGTCCAACCTGGCCTTGAACACTTCCAGGGATGGGGCAGCAACCACCTCTCTGGGCAGCCTGTTCCGGTGTTTCACCACCCTCGCTGTAGAAAATTTCTGCCTTACATTGAGACTAAATATGCCCTGTTTTAGTTTAAAACCATGACCCCTTTGTTGCTACAGGCCCTGCTAAAAAGGCTGTCCCCCTCTTTCTTGGAAGCCCCCTTTAAGTACTGAAAGGCTGCAGTAAGGTCTCCCTGGAGCCTTCTCTTCTCCAGGCTGAACAGCCCCAACTCTCCCACCCTTTCCTCACAGCAGAGGTGCTCCAGCCCTCGCATCATCTTTGTGGCCTCCTCTGGACCTGCTCCCACAGCTCCCTGTCTGTCCTGTGCTGGGGGCTCCAGAGCTGGATGTGACTCCGGGTGGGCTCTCACCAGAGCGGAGCAGAGGGGCAGCATCCCCTCCCTCGACCTGCTGGCCACGCTTCTCTTGATGCTGCCCAGGATACTGTTGGCTTTCTGGACTGCAAGCACACATTGCCAGGTCATGTCTGGCTTGTCATCCACCAGTACCCCCAAGTCCTTCTTGGCAGGGCTTCTCTCAGTTGCTGTCTAGGGACAGCATTGGTGTGCTGGGCCTATGTCCTGGGTGAGATGCAGAGGGGCATATTGTCGAGTCTGACCTGAAACATCTTTAAGGGAGAACTGGAGTTCTGGGTTCTCTTTTTCCTGAGCATCTCCTTGGTGTAGCTCAGCTTGTGACAGTTTGAGTTGGGTCATTCCTCTGGTGAAGAGTGCTGAACAAAACCCATGGATACTGGGGCGCTTGCCAGACATTGACCTCGCCACAGCGTTGTAGCCAGGCACCTGCAGACCAAGAGTGTGCCTCTGCGTTGATCTGCCCGAGAGCTGGGGGTGATGAGGATGGGGAAGAAACAGCAGTTTCCAGAGGCACCAGAAAGCTCTGGCAGGAGGATCCAGGCACAGAGCCCTTGTCCGAATCCCCGAGTAGTGTGTGATAAGGTTGCTCTTGTTCTGCAGTGGATGGTGGTGAATGGGACGTGCTGATTGCTCACTTCCTTGGCGTGGACCACTGTGGGCACAAACATGGACCTGACCATCCCGAAATGGCCAAGAAGCTCACCCAGATGAATGAGATGCTCAGGTGATAAGTGTGGCGGTGGGGTTTGCCAGCTGGCCTCTTCCTTCACACAGGCTGGTGGGGTCTTCCCAAGGCGTTTACAGATGCAGAGGGCAACGGGGGATGCTTACTGTGCCTGTTTACATGGAAGATGGCTTTGGCTAGCAGCAGCTGAAACCCCAGCTGTGGGGCAGTCTCAGATGCGTAGACACATGTTCATGAGAGGTTTGGTTTCAGGGGTAAGGTTGTCTCCAGGACACAGAGCCTTGGTTCTCAACCAAACTGTGCAGCTGGAGTACAGCTGAGCCTCACTCTCTCGGTCTTTAAAATGAAGGTGGAAACACTGAGATCTGGCTAATGTTTGAGGAAAGCTTGGAGGACGCTGGCTGGGGAATGCTGCATTCACTGCACAGGCTCGTGGTGCACTGGCACCTTTGTGTCAGAGGGCAGAGTGGGATCCAGAAATCCTGATCACGCAGCCTTGCCTCAGACCAAAATGCTGCTGCTTTCCACTCCTGGGACTGCTTTAATTTTTGCTGCTTGAAGGAGCGGGTAGCTCGCCCTGCTGCATCTGTGAGTGCAGTACATATTGCGTCATACTTACTTTATTTTTCAGGGACAAATCCCCTCTTTTTTTCCTTAAAAGTAGGAGATTTCTTGCACAACATGATGCAACATACAAGTTCTAAATAGGAGCAGCCTGCAATTTGTTCCTGTTGCGAACTTTCCCCCTGAATTGCATTTTGTCGAGTTCCCTGAAGTCACTGGGGGACTGTCCCACCATCCGCAAGGGATCTAGGCAAGATCAGTCCGCTCTGTCTCGGGGCTCTGAATTCTCAGTTCTGTTTTGAAGCATGCATCGCCCTGGTCCCTGGCTCAGTTGTTACAGCTCTGCGTCAGAGCTCAGTTTTGCTCAGATCCTTTCGTGGGCTGCACCTCTATGGTGCACGCAGGCTTAGTGGGGACACGTCCTCTCCCGCCTGGGCTACCCGGGCCTCTGCCCAGGTGGGGGCTGACCTTCCCTATCCTGGTGACAGGTCCTTGGTGGATCACCTGGGGAATGACACCCTTCTTCTGGTGGCTGGGGACCACGGCATGACGGAGACCGGAGACCATGGTGGTGACAGTGAGAAGGAAGTGAATGCAGCGCTGTTTGTGTACAGCAAAACACCCCTGTTTGGCACTGGCCCTCCCAAGGTGAGAGGAAACTGATCTTTAGCTGTCACTGCCTGAGGTGGCGTCTGGGGTGAAAACTGCATCCTGGGTTTACAGAGAGTGACGGTTTGATTGGGATTGTGTAGACTGAGTGGGGTGGGGAGTCTGTCACCTTTCCTAAGAGAAGAATGGAAAGGCTGACACAGGATGCAGGTGACTGAGGTGTTTGGGACCCGTGTTCAGGCCCCTCCAGCTCAGCGGGGTGTTTGAGTGGGGCCAGGTGAGCTGTTAGACAGCCAGAGCCAAGCCCAAGCGCCTGCAGCTCCCAGCAGGCATCCTACCCTCCTCAGGGCGCTCGGGGAGAGCTGAGCTGTGCCTCTGCTTTCGCCTGTGTTTTACCCCCTCCTGGCTTCCCCAGGCTCCCCTCTGAACAGGGGTGTCTTCCCCACCGTCCTCTAGCCTGAGTGAAAAGGCACGTTGCTGTGTTCTTTCTGAATTTCCAGTTCTTCCCCTGTCTCTCCAGGAGCCTGAAGCTGTTCCCCAGGTGAACCTGGTGCCCACTGTGGCCCTGCTGCTGGGTGTGCCCATCCCCTACAGTAACATCGGGGAGGTGATGGCTGAGCTGTTCTCCGGGGACGGCGATGCTGTGTCTGCAGCCTTGCAGCAGCTCTCGGTCTATCACATCAACGCCAAGCAGGTACGGCCTACACTAGGCCACCCGATGAACTAGCAAGGAGGAAGAAAGGCTTTCTAAGCACAAACCTCTTGTTTGCTGGAGGTGGGGTGCTGACGTGGTGTTATTTTCGTGGGGAACTTATTTTGAAGAGTTACCTCCTTGGAGGTAAAGTAGAAGGTGGCACCATTTTCCCAAAACAGGAATGAGAGTTACCTGTTTAGTGCCTGGTAGTGAGTGCTGTGGGGTGGGAAATGCTGGCCTGGAAGGTGGCATTCACTGCAGGGTAAGGGTTTGTCTCAGATGGTCAGAGGTGGATTTGGTTATTGGGGAGGCTGGTGGGGAGGCTGGTTCAGAAGACAGCTATGGGCAAGTCTTGTTAATGGAGGTTCAGGAGTACAGATGGATGTTTTGGTGCTGCTTCTGTTTTGGAGGAGAAGCGGTGTGAGCCAAAAAGCTATTCTAGATCAGTGACAGAGGGAAATCAGTAACAAAAGACTACATAACAGAAACACTATGTAACAGGTGGCAGTAGAGCTGGGTAGAGAAGGAACAGTTTACACTAAGTGCAACGAAATGCAGAACCTCAAGAGCTGAATGACAACATTTGAATTAAAGAGACTGTACCCGGTATAAAAGAAGCCCGGGCAATGGAGGAGGCCACGTGCCAGGGCAAGCCAGAGCCTCTGCGGAGGACCTGAGTGCCTTCTTTTGAGGCTCTGGGCATGCTACAGAGCCAGGTTTGCCTCACATGTTGCAAGGCGTGTGTCTTAGCTAAGGGCCGCCCTGCCTTTGAGGGACCCCTGGATTGCTGGGAGAGCAGGAATAGCTCCTCCAGCCCCCAGCCAGCTCCTTGCTGTACCCCTGGCCTTCTCAAGGAAGAAGCCGAACAAGACCACGTCCTGTTTTGGGCCTGGTTGCCTGGAAGCAGCCCGTGATGTGCCAGTTGGAGACCACTGGTGCAAGTCAGTGAGGAGCTGGAGGGGACACGACTGCTGATGGGAAGACAGAAATGTTCAGCGTCTGTGCTGTGCATTTATAGAGCAGCAGAGCACTTTGTCCTTTAAAGATGATAATGCACCTTACTGTCCGTTAGTCACTGAGGATATCGGTCATCATCTGTTAGGAATTATCAGCATTATTCAGTCCTGCCTGTTTAAATATTTGCACTCATTTGTCTGAGGAGGTTTCTGGCTTGATCCCATTGGTGGTGAAGAAGCTTTTGCATACAGGGAGGTCATGCAGGCCTGTGAGAGCCAGTGCATGCATTTGCCATTCGTGGGCAGGGGTGGGCTGATTCTGCCTGCACTCTGAGGCCACTGGGAGGCATGTGAAGGTATTGGTGTGTTTCAGGGCACGAGCAGATCTATGCTGCTGGGCAGCTGGATGTTTGTATGGGTGGCCTGCCCTGGTAATGCCCTTGTAAGACTGTTTTTATGACTTTGGGATCATAGCTGCCTCTGTTCCTGTCTTCTTGAAGTCGGGAGCAGAATAAGATCTCCTTAGCCTATGGTACAGGGGGTTAATGTGTCTGTATTGAAGAAGAGTAAACAGTTTGGTTTGATCCACTTTATGCTCTTCAACTCAATGTCTGTTCTCAGACAAACAATGTGGAAGTCAGCATCAGGTGCAGATTAATAGCTAGCAATGACTCAAAGTTCTGGTGCAGTTTGCCTCATTATTACCAAAGACTCTGCGTATAAGCCCTTAGTGCTGCACAACCTTACCAGAGGTGCACCTGCAGGTGAAGGACTGAGAGGAGTCACGGTGGCCGTCAGGATGGGTCCGTCACTGGAGAGGGATGTCACCTTGGCAGAGGGATTGTGTTTCCTGCCAGTCACATCCTGAACGTGGGTGACCAGCCCCGGGTGATGTGGCTGGGGACGGGTCTGTCCTGGCAGGGGCTGGCAGACTGGGGCTGTTGCCGTTGTGAAGAGGCCGAGTGAGGGCGATGGCGGTGAATCCCATTCCCAGTGGTCCCGGTGCCGCTGTCTGACTCTGTGTCCCCTCTCCTGTAGGTGGACCGCTTTCTGCACTCCTACTCGCTGGTGGCTCAGGACCTGCCAGCGGAGCAGCTCCAGCGCCTGCAGGAGCTCTTCTCCAGCGCCGTGGATGAGCACACTCGGCTCTTGGCCCAGGTGCAGGGAGCGACGCCGGTGCCTCCACAGCTGGAGTCCAGGCTGGGAAGCCTCATCGGTCGCTTCCAGCTCTACCTGCGGGAAGCACGGGCTGTCTGCACCCAGTCCTGGGCCCGCTTCCATCCCCTGCGTATGGTGGGGGGTTGCACCCTCATCGCTGCTTCCTGCTTGCTCTGCTACATGGCCTCAGAGCTGGTCACAGTGTCGGACTCTTTCTATCGCAGCTGCCTCCTGTACCCACTGCTTTGGGGCTTGGTAGTGGCTGTTCTGCTTGGGCTGGCCCGTGTGTTCACCCAGGAGGGGCTGGATCTCCTCCTGGTGTTGTCATGGGCAGCCGCAGCTTCTCAGCTGGTTTTTTTCTGGCACTGGTGGGGCCGGCATCCGAAGCGAGCCCGTTTGGTGGGCGGTCAGCCACCCTTGGCCAGTGTTGGCCTGAGGCAGAGGCTGCGAGCGTGGCTGGGGCTGGCCTTCCCCATGGGCATTCTGCTCTTCCGCTGCGGAGCTGTGTTCTCCGATAGCTTTGTGGTGGCTGAGGCCCGGGTGGCCCCGTTCCTGCTGGCCTCGCTGGTGGTGTTGCTAGTAGGGAAGCTCCACTGGGATGGTCGCCTGACGGTGCCAGAAGGCCCCAAGCAGCAGCTCCTTGGCTTTTCTTCTTACCGGAGGGAGATCTGGTACCTGCTCTGCCTCGTGGCCATGCTTCTGGTCTGCGTGCGCCTCTCCAGTTTCTTCCACCAGTGCCGTGAAGAGATCCCTCAGTGCCGGCCCTCTCTTTTCCTCTCCCCGCTTGCCAGCCTGAGAAACACGAGGGCCAAGAACCTCTTCTACCTCCTGTGCGTGGCCTTGCTGGCTGGGCTGGTCTATGCAGTGCGCAGCTGGCTGCGACATTACGGCAACCTGAACAGCTCGGACCCCCTCGTGCTCTTTGTGCGCTGGGGTTTCCCACTGCTGGTCCTCTGCATTGCCTGCTACTGGGCCGTTGCCTCCAGCGCTGATGACTCTCTCGGCAAGCTGCAGGAGCTGGTGCAGGTGGCTGTTGTTGCCTTTCCGTGGGCTGTCTACGGACTAGCGTCCATGGGGCTGCTGCTCCTGCTGTGCAATCCCATGACAGTGTTTGCAAAGGACACGCGTGAGTCGCCAGGATCCATCGTCACCCCCCACCTGGGGGTTCCCAGCTCTGAAGTCGACTTCCTCCACGTCATCCCTCAGATCTACAAAAGAATGCAGGAGTCTCAGAAGAGCAGCCTGGAGCGGGGCAGCTGCAAGGCCACCGTCGCAGCGTACGGGCTGGGCAGCGTGTACTCAGCAGCCCTGGTCATAGCGCTCACCCTGCTGGGCTTCCTCTTGATGCTTCTGCACAGCGAGCGGCTGAGTCTCGCCTTCCTGCTCCTCTTCCTGGAGGCCTTCGTGCTGCTGCACATCCACACGCGTGCCAGGGGCCTTGCTGGAGACGCTGGTGAGTGAGGGCTCAGCGGAGCATCCTCTGAATGTGTGACCTGGGCCTCGTCTGCAGTGACCTGGTCTTATTTCCCATGGGAGTGGTAGGGTCCAGTCTCTGCTCTTGAGGAATGATGGTGCACTGATCCTCAGGGCATCCTCCTAGCTGTTTTAAAGCTGCTTAAATCCTCTAATAGAAGAGAGGTGCATGCAGCAAGGATGCAACATGAGAGGAGGAAGAGTCCCTTGGGTCAGGGAAGGGGGCTCTGCACCCATCCCTTCTTCCCAGGGTGAGAGTGGCCACTGAACCACACTGTTGCTGATGGAGTCTGGTAGCAGGGCAGGCAGCAGAGGGAATGCCTGGCCCCTCGGCTTGTCCTCTGGTGGGAGCCTGACATTTCTGTCTGTCAGAAGAGAGAGTGTGGAAAGGGAACCTGGAAGAAAACCTGACAGGCTTTTTTTGACAGTGGATCTGTCTTGTTCCTTGATGCTGATCTCTCTCTGTCTCTCTCTCTCTCTCTCTCCCTGTCTTTTTTTTTTTGAAATCTCTCAGAGCCTTTCTCGGTGCCCTGGTACGCAGTCATCTCCTGGCTCCTTGCTGCTTCCCAGTTCTTCTATTCCACAGGCCACCAGCCCATCTTCCCAGCCATCCACTGGAATGCAGCTTTTGTGGGCTTCCATCTTGACCACAGCACGAACCTCCTGCCTGCTGTCTTGGTGGGCGCCAACACCTTTGCCTCCCATATCCTCTTTGCAGGTAAATCAATTTCTTCCTGGGCTGTTGAGCCTGAGCAGACATGGCTCATTGCTTTGCCTTGTTTGGAGGCCTGCAGGCTGAGCACGAGGTGGTGAAGGCTCTGGCACCAGTTGAACAGCAGCATCCGTGCCGTGCCCTGCCAGGGCCACAGAGCTGCCCGTGGCCTGCAGCCTCCATGCAGTTGTGGCTGACCAGCAAACTGGAGCTGGGGTATAGGCGTCCTGGACATGCAGGGCAAGGTGGCAGACCCTAGACTGCTCCTCACCTCGTGGCCTCCAGTAACTTCATGTGCCTTTGTCCTTGAGGTAGTCGGCTGCCCTCTGCTCCTGCTTTGGCCCTTTGTGTGTGAGATGCCCAACTCGCCAAAGAGGAAGCTGAAGAAGGAGCCGCAGGAGGAGCTGCAGGAGGTGGAGGAGCACATGATGGAGATGAGGCTGCGGGAATCCCCGGAGAAGTTCTCCACTGCTCTGCTGCAGCTGGGGCTGAAGTACCTCTTTGTCCTTGGGACACAGGTACGGTGGAGGCAAGGTGGCTGTAGGGAAGGCTGTCCAAGAGGAGACTGGTGTGCCCTGAGAGCCATGGGCCACTCTGATGAGAGAAAGGGGTCAGCCAGGGCACAGATAAGCATTGGGAAGGGCTTCAGCACGGAAGCTGCAGTATGGATTAGGCTGCAGTATGGATTAGGCTGCTTTTCATACTAATCTGCCCAGAGTGGCAACATCTGTCCAGAAATGACAGGGTTGTAGTCCTGCTCCCGCTCCTCCTGACCATGCCTATGTATTTTGCACCAGCTCTGGCTTTCATCTGGTCCTGCGCTGTGATGATGTAGGGAGCTAAACATCAGAAATCTAATCCCATGAGAGAAGTAAATAGCTTTCTGGGGCGTAGCCCTCCAAATCATTCTTCTTTGTGGTCAGACCAGAGACAGTGCAGGGGAGGGGGAGTGCGGGAGTGCTACTCCCAGTGAAATATTAGATCTGGTTAGCCACAATTTGCGCTCTTCTCTGGGCTGTCCCAGCCTGGCCCCAGGAAGGCCTGCATGTACCCCAAGCTGTTTGTGTTTCCTGACTTGAGGACGTGAGGGAAGGGAATCCTCTTAGGCATTCTTATTTCTGGCATGTGTTCTACCGGCCTCTCAGATGTGTGCAGTTTAGTACCACCTTCAGGGATGAACCTAGTGCCCAGAAGGTCTCTCCAAACTCACCTGTAACTTGTTTTTCCTGCTCTGCCCCACAGCTTCTGGCATGCGTTTGTGCAGCTATGATCCTCAGGAGGCACCTCATGGTCTGGAAGGTCTTTGCTCCAAAGTAAGTCCCAGGAGTTGCTCTGGTGCTGGGTTAGGGCTAACAGCCCTGGCATCTTGACTAGAGTTCGTAGACAGTAATGTTTTAAGAGACCCTGTGATCAATCTTCTGACTTCGTACCTAGTAGAGCCTGTGGGACTGGTCTTAACTAATTCCTGCTTCAAGTTCAGAAGCTGGACTTGAGCTAGAGCCTAGAAGGGTCTCCTTATCTTGATTTCCAAGGACATATGGAGCCCACCTGGAAACTAAGAATATTGAGGGCAGAGAGCTGAAGGTAGGGATACCAGCCTAGAAATGGTAAACCCATAAATGGTAAACTAGCAAAACTTTGACCTAGTAGGAGTTGTGGGGTGGCCTTGGCCTGCAAGGGATTCAAGATCCCACCTGGGTGTTGTCCTGGATGGCCTCTAAACCAGAGGTGTGCTTGGCTTCCAGGTTGCAGGCAGCAGCTGCTGGGGAGTGAATGTAATTCAGTTTTTAGGATCTGAGGTGCTACCAGCCTCTCACTGTCAGGAAAATCAGTCTGCTGGGAGTGAGGGCAGCGGCCTGTCCTTGCAGGCGTGCTGGCTGTGATGTCCTTACCGCGTCTGTTGTGCCTGCAGGTTCCTGTTTGAGTCGCTGGGCTTCGTGGTGAGCAGCATCTGCCTCCTGCTGGGTATCTCCCTGGTGATGCGTGTGGACTGTGCCGTCAGCACCTGGTTCAGCCAGCTTCAGCTCAGGTAGCGCTGGAGATGTGGGGACCCTGACCTGCTCGTTGGCCGAGGCTGTGGTTGTCTCCCTGCTTCACGTGGGCCAGGAAGGATACGCAAGCCACGAGCAACGAGTGCCTGCCGACAGCAATCAGGGATTGTCCCCAGCTCCCTGCCTCAGCGCTGCACAAAAGGAATGGAGCCAGCTGTTCCCCGCTCGTTGCGGTGGTGTTTCTCAGCAGTGGAGGTCAGAGCTCTTGCTGGGAGTTCGCTGGCAGCAGGAGGACTCTGCTGCAGCAGCCCAAGAAGCAAAAGTCCTGAATTGCTCCTCTGGAGAAACACCAGCCGGGGGTCTTGCTGCTACTGTACTGACAACTGTCCCCACTGTGCAGCTGTTCGGCTTCAGCGGCCAGTAAGGTGTCACCCTGCCTGCACAGAGACCGTGACTCAAGGGAAGGGGTCTGCTGAGGAGGTGAGGGAGGGAGGAAGCAGAGGGAAGGTCCTGCAGCCACTACTTCTCTTCGTGTGCTCCATTTTCACACTGGTATCAAAGTGCGTGTGGTTACGCATGCAGGCAGTTCCTGAGGTCTTGGTGGCAGCTGCTCCTCTGTAAAGTCAGTTGGTTGCTCTGTAGTGAGGCCTCTCTGGCCTCACACCCGCTCCCGTTTTCCCTGTCTTCCTCAGCCCCAGGAAAGGCAGCGGGGAGCACTCTGGGCTGTCTCATCCAGCCTGAAGCAGCCTTAGCTTGTTGGCAGGGGTGGCAGGAGGGAGAACTGTGTCTGTGACCAAGAAGCTCTCCACTTGGGGTCTCAGCTTGTCAGTGTCCCCGTGGGCTGGGCCGTAGCAGCTGGGGCTCCCGATCCCTTCCTCAGCGTGTGCTGCTGGAGGCCAGCTATTGATGGTAAGCAGTTGAGAAGCAGCAGGAGATAGTGACAGAACATTGGCTCATCCCCGTGTTGGGTCTGATCAGGAGGAAAGGGGAGTCTGGAGCAGCTGTCCCAGCTGCAGGAGTGGCCTTGCTGGGAGCTCCGGTGCCCGGGAACAGCTGCTGAAAAGCCCTGAGCAAGTGACAACTCTGCTGGGAGGTGGCTTACCTCACTGGTGTCTGTGTGTGTGCTGGGGGTTGTGTCACCATGAGGGGTCCCCAGGCGCTGCAGCGGATGGCGTCTGTGGTCCCACATTTGATGCTTATCTCCCTCTCGACCTTGGTGTTCTGCGTGAGACTTCATGCGGCAAGTGAGCTGCACCAAACCCACCCCTGACTGCTTGCAGCCAGCAGATGTATTTTCTTTCTTTACTGGCAGAGGTAGAGGACAGTGACCGTGGTGCCTGGCCACATCCCAGCTGAGTTTCCCTTGCAGTTTTGGTGGGAGCTGGGATTCCATACTGCCCTGAACCGCGCTGTGGCGTTACTTGGTGCTGTGCAACCTTCCATCTGTTTCCCTCCTGGAAAGAGCTGAGGATGCTTGCCTGGGATTGCTGCATTGATTTTTGTTCTGATCCCGCCTGTTTGTTAACTCACACACCGTGACTGCCCGTGTTTGAGTTCCTCACTGCAGACTGCTAGCATAACTCCAGGCTCTCCTCTGCCCTCAGAGTCCTGGGCAAAGTGTCTTGTCACCTCTCTCATTATTTCAGTTCTTGCCATTATGCCCAAATGTCCAGTTGCTGTGGAAAATGGCTTCTGAGGCCAGGTTTAGTTTTGTATTTTACTCCTGCAAAATGCTTGCTTGGGTGTTAGGTTGCAGTTCCAGGGAGGCTTAAACTGCTCGAATTTTGGGTTTCCATTGCCTGGCCTCCTCCTGACCTGCTGGCTGTGTTCTCCCATCTCAGCCTCGCATCTCCCCGGTCCTGTGGGCCTGTCCCGCTTAAATATCACCCAGCACTACCAGGGAGTGGTTTCTAGCTGGTGTGACTCCCCGGGCTGCCTCGCTACATGGCTGCGTGCACACCAGTGCTGGTGCAAGGCAAGGGGCAGCAACATGCAGCGGGGGGAGGCTGGAGGGGGCAGGAACACATCGGCCCACAATTAGATGGGCTGAAGCAATCCCACCCTTAAAAATAGGTTACTTGCTGTATACTGTGGGAGTGCTGGTGGACGGCAGGTTGACCATGAGCTAGCAGTGTGCCCTGGCTGCCAAGAAGGCCAATGGTATCCTGGGGTGCATCAAGAAGAGTGTGCCCAGCAGGTCGAGGGAGGTTCTCCTTCCCCTCTACACTGCCCTGGTGAGGCCCCTTCTGGAGTCCTGTGTCCAGTTCTGGGCTCCCCAGTTCCGGAAAAATGAGGAGCTACTGGAGGGAGTCCAGCGGAGGGCTACGAGGATGATGAGGGGACTGGAGCATCTGTCCTACGAGGAAAGGCTGAGGGAGCTGGGCTTGTTCAGCCTGAAGAATAGAAGGCTGAGAGGGGACCTTATAAATGTTTATAAATATCTGAAGGGTGGGTGTCAGGAGGATGGGGCCAGGCTCCTTTCAGTGGTGCCCAGTGACAGGACAAGGGGCAACGGGCACAAACTGAAGCAGAGGAAGTTCCATCTGAACATGAGGAAGAACTTCCCTCTGAGGGAGACGGAGCCCTGGAACAGGGCCAGGGAGCCCACAGCCCAGGGAGGTTGTGGAGTCTCCTCTGGAGATACTCAATACCTGCCTGGACAAGGTCCTGTGCAGCCTGCTGTAGGTGACCCTGCTTCGGCAGGGGGTTTGGACTGGATGACCCACAGAGGTCCCTG
>Ga0065711_1044473_pt1 | contig 14082 bp, 9 predicted proteins | sample Hoacrofraction12_FD_59098 | JGI IMG/M metagenome (GOLD analysis project Ga0065711, IMG submission 59098) | Hoatzin crop microbial communities from Cojedes, Venezuela - Epithelial fraction 12 v2 (version 2) | ecosystem: Host-associated > Birds > Digestive system > Esophagus > Crop | place...
AAAACTGTTGTACTGCTGGATGTTTCGCTTGAGAATATCCGAGCACGGACCCAGGACACGTTCAAATCGGGGTCGATCAAGCTTTACACATTTCAACGGGCCACGAGCAACAACTGTGGCAGCACGGGGACGGTTCATCAACAGAGCTATTTCACCTAGGGCAACAGGAAAGTGTGAACAGTGTTAACAATCAACGTGCAAAAGAGCTGAACAAATTACCCTGTTGTATATCAAACTGCTGCAGGAATGGAACAGAAGGTAACTCATATTTTAACACTGATCAGAACAAGTATCTGTGCAGTTACTTTAGAAGCAACTGTGAAGACAGTTTAAAAAGACTACTTGAGGATTTTTTTTTTTATTAAAAAGCCCATCTGCATTCAAGTCTATCTGAAGAAGGCCTAAACAATTTTCAACACTGGTCCTATTTGAGAAAAGGTTATGTTTCAATTAGCCATGTAATTTTCCTAGTTAACAAGTAGTTATTCTTCTAATATGTAAGGTATGCTACTGTTCAATGCTGATATTTCTAGGAAACTCAGGACAACAAAACCATGGTATTGAAGTAAAAAAACATTAATACATAAGGCAGAAGCCTTTGACCCACAGCTAGCTGGAATCAAGAATCTGACTTTGCCACGGGCTGTGGAAAATGCGCATCTTGCTGAAGTCCCCTTGGATTCACATTTCCTAAGTTATGCACAAACATTTGAAACAAAGCTTTTAGCACAACTGTTACAACTGCTAAACAATGCATCTGGAGAGTGAAGTTTTCAACAAGCCCATTTCCATTGGTGACAACAGCTACCCCCAACATTCCTAGCAACAATCACGAAAAGAAACCGCAGCATCAGCTTTGGGGTTTGTTTGGTTTTAAGCAGTCGGGCTGGTTATCTCCATGTTAGGACTGAGGGAAGAACTCAGTGCTCCTTGGAGAATAAGTTTGCCTGCATTATCAGAAGGGATGTTCAAAAGAAATGAGAAAAACTTTTCCTCTGTGCCCAATTAAAAGTCTTCAACTCACTACCCTCCAAAACACAGGCTGGCAAAAGAATAAGTACATTCTAAGGGAGAGTTAAACCCCGGGGGACAGGTCTGCAGCACCTGAACACATCAAGGGAAATATTGGAAAAGACTGAAATGACATACATAGAACAAGAATCCAGTAGTAGATACTGAGCTAAGCAGGCCTTTGGTCAGATCCAGTACTATCAGAGCAGTAATGAGTAAATCCCACTTCAGGCCTTGCAACAGAGTATTTGCCAATTAGATCATCTACAAAGCTGAAAAACTGAACAGACAACCAGAAGGCTTTCGCAAGAGGACTGCTTAGAGTAGAAAGGAGAGCGGACCTACCTTAAACATGAGAAAAAAATTGGGCTTTTATTTCTGAGAGAAGGAAGTATGTAAATATTAAATAGTAGGTTCTGCGGGGGAGGCTAGTTCTGTTTTGGAGGAGGCTTTGTTTTACAACTGCAAGCCACTTTTCTTCTGAACCCAAAATAAGGCCTCCAGGAATATCTTGTTCTATACTGTTAGATGATACTGCAAGAATGCTCCATGAGCATACATACCCAGTCCTTATCGATGATCCAAAATAAATCAACATGCACTAGACAAGTGATTAGTTCCATGTGAAGATTACTTCAAAGTCTTCACAAGTAACTATTTGTAATAGGATCTTTTTCAAGCCAAATCCACCTGTATACCATTTAACTTTTAGCTGAGTAAGAGCACCTTCAACAAAAGGAGAAAAGACCCCAATCTGCACTTGGGAGACTAGGTCCAGAGCACCACACAGTTTCAGGGTCCCCAGGACAAGATGCTGACTAAGCCGAGCCAGGCCAGCAGTGCCACCCAGAGAGTTAGGGGACTGCAGCACGGGATGTACAAAGAGATGCTGACAGAGCTGCGTTAGTCTGACCTGGAGAAAAGCAGGCTAAGGAGGGCATCTTATTGTAGTCTTCAGCTACATAATGAGCTATTATAAAGACAAAAACTAGACTGCTCTGCACAGTGAAAGGCAAAGTGACAAGCTGCAGAACAGGAAATTCTTGTCAAGTAGAAAGAAAAAAAATTTCAACAAGGCTGGTTTAACAGTGAAAGACATTGCCCAGAGAGGCTGCGAGATCTCCATCCCTGGAGACACAAGAGACTCAACTGGACACAGCCCTGAGCAATACGATGCAACATCAAAGTTAGCTCTGCTCAGGCTAGGGAGGTCAGACCAAATCACCACCAGGCCCTGTTAATTAAAGTACTCTAGCATAATCACACTGCTGTGACATGCCTGCACACCTGAATGCCAAGTGACTCGACACTCGCCTGACATTAAGTGAAACCACAAGAGTGAGCCCAAAACAGTCATTAAGCAAATCCATCCCATGGCTGTCATCCACACAACACAGGTAAAATGGTGACAGTGGTGTATGTGATCATAGTTGTCATTATGTAACTCACCAAAATAATCAGAAGGTGCCAGTCTGCCCACTTCAACAAATTCTTCATTTTCTGATCGACGCTGTAAGACTGCAGCTGTGCCCTTTAATAAATCACAGCAATTAAACAGCTGGAATTGAAACACTGGATTCCACACGGAATCAGCTGCTTTGCAGAAATAACTGTTAAGATGTCTCAGTCTAAAAACCACTTCACAGTCCTTGCATAGTTCACCAGACTGCTCTGTAAAAACAGCTGGTCCTCCCTCCTCTCTAAGCATAAAATGTCTTGGGTATTTACATATCTGCAACACTGATTTCTTTCTGGTTTTCCTCATAACAGTAAGAATATTACAGTGCGACTAGCAAAAAAAAAAAAAACCACACCCAAAAAGCACCAGACAGAAGGCAATGATATCGCCAGCAAGCCATGAGTAGCTATCTAGAATGGGCCTCTACCATTCCGGAAGAGATAAACTTGTTTCAGCCAGAAATATGTTCCTTTTCTCCTGGAAACACTGTTTGTAAAAACAGCCAAACTAAATATAAGCTTCTGCACATCCAGCATGATTATATTTCTTCAGGAATTCTCTACAAGTACATTCTTACATTTTTTCTCCAAGAGTCTATTTAGGGGCAGAATAAGCCATGTTAAAAATAAAGTTCTGAGCTTTTAGTTTTGACCTTACTTACCTCCAAGATAATGAAGAACTCATCTCCTGGCTCTCCCTGGACCACAATCTTTTCCCCATCCTCAAACTGTACCGGTTCCAATGCATCAGCTACAGTGAGACGCTCCCACTTGTCCAGAGATTCTAGAGAGTTAACAGTTCATTAAGAATATCTTTTCAAGGCACAAATTGCACTTTTTGCTCTGTCTTTATACAGAGGTCAATCTGTTTCTGGCTACATTTGTGCATCAGATATCAAGACTTGAATTAGAATTATTTTGGAATGATGCAGAAAAGCAGTACAGGCTCTGCAGTCAGATTTAACAGATTACCACAATAGCCTGTAATCATAGTAATGCTGGGTAACAGCTTTATTCAATATGACAGTTTATTCCACTTCAGAACAAAAAAAATTATCTCACTCACCCAATATAGATACTTTACTAAGGAATTCCTCATACATTTTTCTCTTCCTCAAAGTACTCCCCTAAAAAAAAAACAAAACAAAAAACACCACACACAAACTAAGTCTTCTTTCTCCTTCACGTTTTACATGAGGTTTCAAGTAAAACAAGACAAAAATAAATTTAACCAGACATACTGCATGCTCTCTCACAGACCCCAAACCCACAGGATTAAGTGCTTTCAAGTTGAATTATTTCAGTAATGTTTCAGAGTTCAGCAACCTTCATAAAGGACTTAGCATTTATTGCAGCCTTAATGCTTCTTAAATGCATTCTTACTGTATAACCTTATCAAAATTCACAACACCTGCTCAACTTAGTTACACCTGCTGTTCATACACACTACTTACAAATAACAAGCTAAAGAGAGAGCAGAATCAAAACATCTGACCAGGTAACCAGTAGGTATTACATCTTTAGTCCAGTTTAATACTGCACTGGTATTGTTTCATTCACCAATGCGAGATTCCCCCTTGCCCTGTGCCTGATAAGCATATGCCGAGTCATCAGCTTTCTGATTACAAAAGAGAGAGCACGATTTTGAATAAATGTATCCAGCAAAACACAGGCATGGATAGAAGGTCAAATGACCAGGATAAGTTGAGTGAATAGTAAAACCAAAAGCATAATTCCAGGTTAGCACACAGCTACTTGAGAAAATGGCATAAGCCCCACATCAGCTAGAAAAATACTTGCCATCAGGATCCTTCTATAGCTGTCTCTATCAATGCCCCACAACTTCACATTCGTCTTCGCTTTGACAGTCGCAGCGCGGGGAGTTCCATATATAAGGGCAAGTTCTCCAAAGCTTCCACCCTCACCAACGCTGGTTGCCCACTCGTTGTTCACATAAACCTGAAAGGCAGCGCATGGTGGTAAGCCAAGGCCCAGTGTCCTGCGAGCTGACTGGAGACGACACAAAGCTCCTGCCACCCCATAATTCCTTTACAGTAAAGGGAAATTCTCATGTCTGTATAGTCAGAGTTGACCATTCCAGGGTTTCCGTCAACACTTCACAGCCAACCTCAGTCCCAGCCACAGTTGTACTTTCACTGACAAAGGGACTCTCTTCTACATGGCATGCACAGAGACTACACACGTAGACCCCCGAGACCCTTTGATAGGAAATAAAATCCCAACAAAGTCTCTGTCAGAGAAAGCTATGGATTAGTTGGACTGGAAAGTAAAGTATCTGGTCATTCTTCAAACCTGCCCCACACGTCAACTAGACTCCACCCTGCACTTGTAAAGGATGAGTATTGTGTTGGTGTCTGAATCATTCATTCTGAAACTCAACACAACTCACAGTCTGCAGCCACACTGAGCCGTTACGGAGCAAAGAGGCTCCAAAGCAGAATAAACTTCTACAAGTAAGAACTTCTAATAAGAAAAGCTGCTAAAGCAAGGACCTGTAGAAGAGGCCTACAAATATCAGACTATTCTTCTGCTAGGGATGAATATGTCATTAATAGTAACTACTAATAATGCTTACATCCATTTCTCCTTGATCAACAACATAGAAGTTATCACCTTCATCACCTAAAGAAGAAAAAAAAATATTGAGTACACACTAAGAAGAGTAAATCTTTGCAAGCATTCATGTTTCACAGAACTGGCTTCTCTGCCAGCTTTGATGTTTACAGTCTAGTAAGGTTGGCAGAAACAAATTTTGCACAGCTTACAGGGTGAAATTTCACATTTTGCTGCTACTGCACTCCTCTCAGTCCTGTAGAAGAGGACACTTACTGGTATGCGGGAGATCAGCAGCATTTCCAGGATGACTGGAAAGCCATACCGGATCCATAAACTGACATAACATGTTCCACAGAGCCATCAAATTATGATCTTTCCAATAGCTAACATACACAACAAAACCACATCTTCCTACAGCTGCTCCAGTCCTCACTGCAGCATGAGCTGTGCTTCAGGTAACACAGCAAGAAAGGGGCACTGCATCCAGACAGTGTTTTTATTTCAAAAAAACACCCCAAAACTGACAAGAGCACTAGGCCAGAGTCTGCTCACCATCTCCAACTTATTCACCAATGGAAACATTGTCACTTGCCTTGCTGTATGACAGTCTCTCCTGCAATGTAAGTGACGGGGAACATTGCATCAAAGATGTCACTGAAGAAAAGGATATCCAAATTAGTCAACTGCCATGCAGGCAGGCATTCACACATCCGCACCTCCAACCCACCAACACTTTTACTACAGCCTCTGTATGGTTACACTGACTGTTGTAAAGAGGCTGTGCAGCTTTGTACATCATGACACATTCAGCTCTTCTGAAGTCTGCACTTCAAGAAACTTTCTTTAAGACCACAAGGATTTATTCCTACCTTCTTTCGTTATCATCAAGATGGGCAAACAGCACATTCTTCTCAATAGCTTTGGCCAAAGCAGCCATAGTCTTATAATCTTTTGGAATAACCTAGGATATAATCAGAAAAAGTAACCGATTAATTTTTTCAAGAAAAATTTCATGCTCCGGAGTAAATAAATTATTTGAATTGCTACAAAACACTGGCTGAGTTCTTTAGTTTCTTTCAAGCACTACAAATCTAGAAACAAATACAGTCAATGTTTACAGCCAGTTTATGTGAAAGGTAAATAAAATCTTGTATTATTTTACACAGCTGTAAAAGCATCATTCCACACTAAGTTTGTAAGATTTTTTCCAAGAGCACAAGTATCTGCTCAACCCACATTTCCCTATGAATAGCAGGAAGTCTGCTCTGTCATTAGGCTAAATGTAATGTTGTTGCAGCTGTAGAGTAACTGGAAGCGCTTTGTTTATATATATAAAATATAAATATAAGTACATCTAAATATATATTGCTTCAAAGGGAACAGGTCTAAGTTATGCATAAACGGTTTAACTGCATGACAGTTTACTCTAACCTCCAATTAAACAGCTATACACACAGGTCTGCTTTCTGCAGTTATCACAAGACTCTACAGCCTACATGAGCTTAGTGTTATTTAATACACTGGACAGAGGGGGGTCTTAGTCAAACTCTTGGAATGAAGATGCAATTTTTAGCACCGTTTAAAAGTGAGAGCACCTTTCTAACATAAGATGCAGCATCCTCTTCTGTATAGACTTCTGCACTGATGGCCCCACGCCGCCTTCGACCCTTAACCACAGGGTTCACAGGAGGAGGAGGGGAGATTTCATCCTCCCGCGAGTCTGAGCGAGACCCAGACTTCTGTTGATTCAACAACTGCTTTGTTTCCTCCTAAACAGGAAGGAAGACATGTTTGTGTCACATAATCCAGTAAAGAAAAAAGTCATTATATATCACATTCCAATTTAGTCTGCCAGCGCAAGGGAGCTTCCTGTGTACTATTACTCCCACATCAAGGCAAACAGGACACTACAGCAACCAAGATCAAAGGCCTTTCAAAATAGACGGTAGATATGCCTCTCATTCATAACAATCAGATCACAATGGTGTTTATTTTAATAAGTTACACTAATAGTTTGATAAATTAAGAAGTATAGACATGTAGATTCCACTTTCCACCAGTGTATTCAACAGGCGATGAAGACATTCCACAAATGCTCAAGACACTTTTGGAACCGTAAATGCAGCAGTTCTCTCCCTCAGCTGCGAGGTGTTAAGCCTTTTACTATTTGAAAGACAGAAGAGCAATTCCTCAGAAATCCATGTCACATGAGAAGCTTTGGAAACAAGGTCAAGTCATGGACCAACCTGATACCCAATAACCAACAGTTATTTTAGGAAAAAGAAATATGAACACCGCTTACAAAAGAGCTAGAGGAAGGATGCTGGAGGCCAAACAGCAGGTTTTGATCTGCAAACCACAGATTTGTCAACTTTGCAGGACCTTACATTTTCGTTATTTCCCTCAGTCACCTGTTGCGCTGTGTTGTACTGATATTGTACAAGACTAGATAGTGTACTTGCAAAAAAGTGAAGTCTAACTAACTTGACACACAGAAATTTGATTCTTCTATGTACCAGAAGATTCACCTTCATCAATTAAAATCAGATTAAAAACAAAACAAAAAAGCCACCCTTGGAGCCAGAGCATTTGCATCATAACAGCTCAAACGACACTGAGTTGCGGAAACAGGGTTTTTGGGACATGCGTTAAAAGAACAAGGAGTCATCTGTTCTCTGAGAGCTCCCAGCACTTTGAAAAGCTGGGTTTGTCCCAGTGTCCTTGATCAAACCGTACCCTGCCCAGCTGGGCAGCTTGCTGCTTGGCAGCCACGCTCCTGTCCGGAGGTGCAGAGGCTATGTATAACACCAGCACTTTGGGGAAAGACACATCAGATAACCACGACACTGAGTTTACATTTTACACTTCTCGGATAGCCAAAGAGCAAGCGCTGAGCCGTTGAATTACATTTCACTTCCTGCTTTTTGCCCATTGATAAAATAGTGCCACATTTCAAAATGATGGGAGCAAAACATATTTAAAGCCTTGTTTCCATCTTCTGATTTTAGAGAAACAAGTCTCAACTGAGATGAAGTTAAAAATAGCCTGAGCAGTAATAAGTGTTTGGTTTAAACTGCCTCTCCACTGAGTGGGCAACACCACCAGCCACAGAAACATACTGTTCGTTCACATACAGAATACTCAACCCATTGAAAAAAGACTTGACACTTTCTAAATAAGTGAACACCAGCTGCTCTATTTTTTTTCCAGTATCACATTAAATATAAAATATTGAGATCCTGTAACTTTGAGAGACAGAAGCACTTCGGCAGCATTTCGCTAGGGAGCCGCGTATCAGAGGCTCAAGAAGAGACTCAGCAAGGTAATGGCCCAGTCAGAGAACAAGGAAACTGCACCAATGGACAAAGTACAACTGGCAACTTCTGCCTGATCTGAGATTTAATATTACTATACTAAAAAGAAGCGCATTAAAGTAAGGCATGGGCATAGGTATATTTTAAGTTAATGTATTGTCTTACCTGCCTGTAACTTGTTTCTATCTAAACAGTCTATCTACCTATTCTAAATAGTCTATGTACACACTCATCGAGAGAAAGAGTACCCCCAAATGAGAAATCTCCATTTATTCACATTATTCATCGCAAGACAACACTGTGCCATGGAGTAAGTGACGTGCTAAAAATCTCACTGTTTTCATAGCAGTAGCTTTTCAGTATTCATCTTTTCAAAAGACACCTTTTGTAACTTCTGATACTAAACCACATGCATTACACCACCAGATCAGAGAAAAATTACACTAGGCCCTGAAGAAAGAGTGGCAGTTGTTATTTGCAGTTACCTTAGAATTCAGCCAGTGTTTATAAGTGAGAGACGCTATTTGCTCAGGTTTAGAAGCTCCTCAAATTAAACACAATGGACAAAGGCATCCAGTTCATTCTGTACTGATCAGTATAAACATTGCCAGGATTTTAAAAAGGTTTATTACTAAAGCAGCCTATTTATTACATCCACATGTTGATCCTGGCCTTTCAGGTGATGAAGCAGTTCAAAGAGTTTTCTGTGTCAGCGACCACTAACTGTAAATTTTGTTTTTCCTGACAGTAAGATATAGTTATTAATTCCATTAACGTTTCTTAGTTGTAATAATTTAAAAGTGATGAGTCTATCAGCTACTGAAGACGACCTTCATGATTTCAGAATTATGTTTTACACTGTATAGTCTGGCATCTAGTAATTTGCATTACACCAGAAACAGTCTCAGCTTCTTCTGGATAATATTTCTATCAGCTCTCCACATATTAAAAAAACCCCACCACTCCGAAGCTGAAAAAGCAGTGTTAGAAGCAGCTCTGCCATAAATTCACAACAGCATGGCATATCCTTCTTCACTACCATGTTTTGCGAGAGAAACACTTAGGAAATAGGAAAATAGTCAGGTATGTATCTGTGGATGCAGGGCAGGTAGTGGGGAACAGGTACAGTGACTAGATGTCAACCACACTTCATAATTCCAGCTTTCTATAAAGCCTAATATGTACATAACTGCATTACACACAGTATTTCAAAGACATGCTTACTCCAGTGGACAGCCATGTCCAATAGCCAAGATTCATCTGTCAGGCTGTAATAACGATCTCTACATTAAATTTCCACAGCTGAAACTACGTTACCCAGCCAAGCACAGCACTGGATAGCTCTTAGCTTTTAGCATGCATTGGTGTTACCAGACATGTTTGTGCAGCAAACAGAACAGAAGCCTTTGCACACCACAAACAGATCAAATAAAAACATTTATACAATCCATTTGTAGTAATTAGATTCATTTAACAGTCCTCATAATTCTGAGGAGGACATGTGAATTCCTACAGTAGCTACAACAGTCTCAGAGGCAGTAATGTTAATGTTTCTGAACATAAATTCAAAAGCATGTTTAAATGTCTCCAACGTATTTTAATAATATGACAGTGAATCAGCTGCGTGTGTGCATGCTGTGGAAGAGGTGACTTGTCAGGATAACTAGAGAGAAAATAGCAACTCAGCTCCAGTTTTAAATGGTGTTCCATCAAAATTCAATCTTAAAAAAATACTGTATCTCTACTTCAATTTCATCCAGTCTAACAGATGAAAGGATTTAAAAAGTATATTGAAAAGTTGCTCTGTTTTATTAAAGATCCAACAGACATAACAGAAGGTGAAACAGATTCCGTTTCAAACATTTCTGCTCTACCAGAGCTAAGCACCAGGTTAGAGCTGGTTAATAATAGTACTTAGCATTTGTGCTTTCCAGAGACGGATGTCAGAGGAGTTTGCTAACACAGCACAGGATGTTCAGTGTTCTGTTACTTGACAGCTATTAAGGTACCACATTGCCTGGTTAAAGTAAGACCAATCCATTAGACTGAATGGTGAAATTACTCAGAGAAAACCGCAGCAACTTCAATTCAAGAATGCAAGAAGAAAAATGCTAGTTTCACTTTTAGCGATAGCTACACTAGTGGACATGTACAACCCATGCCACAATTCATAATAAAAAGACCCTAACCAAAACTGTAAGAGCAATTTAGGGGCAAAAAAACATTACCCAACCAGTTTTATTCTCACCTTCCTTATAGGTTGACAGAGTAAACAGACAATTTGCACCAGAATAAAATCACCATAAGTTATTCAACTCCAGAATACACGTCATTAACTTCAGAGCCAGGCTTGTCTTGCTAAAAAAAGTTCTAAATACTGCACGTTGACCATAAGTCCACCACACTAGAGCATCCAAATATTCCTATTTTATATCCCTATGTATGGATTGGTTTAGAATTTATTCTAAGCACAGTAATGCAGTTTACTTCGTAAAGTTTTGTCTACCAACACTTGTGGTAATTTTTTAAAAGTTATCCATTTATCAGTACTTGGAAACTTGAGAATCCAAGGTGGTGAAGGAGGCACAGTAACAGAGAGGGACAATGGATTTTTAAGAACCTGATTACTACCTGGTTTGCTGCTGGTATTCTCTCTGAAAGAGAATGTACTCAAGATGCAACCACCCAAAAAAAGTCAGACATATTACAGAGTTCTAGTTCCTTTAATAAGCAAAATGTTCCTTAAATACATTGCGAGTATAGGAGGTTAGCTTGCAGCATTTGGTCCATTAAAAGAGAATATCCACTATACACACTTAACTATACAAACTTATCTCTAGTGCTAATTTCTTTCTTCTTTACATCAGCAATGAGTAACGAGATAGAGAGAAAAAAAGAAAAAAGATACACCTCCCATATACACCAAGTACTGAATGCAGCACCTGCAAACGACTGCTGCACAAGGTCACAGTTACATTATTTACTACCGGCGTATTCTGAAGAGTCGTCGTATCTAACCTCTCCTCTGCATTAGCCTTTAACACCTCCCGTTTTCATAGCTGCTTCTTTTCCTATCTGCCTAGATATCAATATATAAAATTAACTGTTCAATAGAATATGAAGTCACTGTTTCAAGCATGACCACTGAGATGACAAAATGCTTTCCATTCCCAAGATCCCAGAAAGCTTCCAATACCACCACCACCAAAGAGAGCTTGAGGATAAACGCAAGAGGAACAACAAAGCAAAACACCAACACCGAACTCTCAAGAGAAGGCAGAAACACGCTTACTCTCCTAGAGATTTGGAATGCAAATACTTCCACTTTTCTCCAACTAAGCCTGGATAACTACCACTGGCCTACAACATCTGTGCTGAACCCAAATTATTGTAAACCCTTTGTCTCAATATAAGAAACCAAACGCCTATCGCCAGCGTCCAACCAAGGCCAAACGCCACGGTTATCATCTAACTACAGACACGATCGTGTGTCCTGTCTATTAGCCTGAGTGTGCAAGCATTGGATGGGCTTACATCTGCACCCCAGCGGGGTAACTCTCCTTGTCACCCTATGTCCTGCCCTCCGTGCTTTGTTATGACAGAGGTGCTCTCACACCGCAATCAACTGGCATAAACTACTGGAAAATAGGATTTGTTTTCCAAAAGCATCAGTTCCAGTTTCAAACAGTCAATACAAACACTGGTCAAATCTGAAGCTCAGCCTCTAAATCACAAAGAGATGACATACATTTAGGTTGTTCCGCTCTCCTTGTTTCCCTCCCTCTATGTATTGTTACCTTCTCCAGTCTTTCAAAGTATTCTCTGAGGAATCCCATGGGTCTTTCAGGTCTCACTGTGCATAATTGTACAATGCAATCCTTCAGAAGTTGCTGGATGTTGTGTTTTTGGACATAAAGTTCACATTCCCGAAGACTACGCTCCTCCTCGCTGCTGCTGCTGCTAGAAGCTGCCATTGCTGAAGATAAGAGAAAGAGAAGGTTAAAGAACTAGTGGAAATAGTCAGACTCGTTATGCTGCACTATCATCTTACTGATATCACAGCATAAAAATATCTTTATCTGTAACAACAGTAGCTAAGCTAAACCATCAAAGAAAAAGCTATGAACTTACTTAGCACTTGGGAAAGAAATAAAAAAATTTGGGTGCTCTATGGCCACAGGCACAAAAGGAAAAGCGTTTGATTGAGCTGGGAAAGCTTCAACAACTCAGGCCCTGTGAGCACTCAAAGTCAGGGAGGCTTCCACCGAAACTTTCTGCTGACTAAACCTGGTACTTCGTAGGATTGGAGCCTCACTTCAGAGCTGCTTGGTCTGTGTGGAGTCACAGGGATGATGTCCAGGAGATAGATGGGCGGAAGCTTGGGATCCGAGAGGCCAGTGTGAAAAGTATTAGGAAGTGAAACTTGTTTAGGCCGAAGCCAAAGCCAGTTCGCCAAGTGCCAAGGCAGAGTCCACTAACAGAAATTATGGAATTAGAGGCATTTCTTCTAAACAGCTACTCTCCAGTTTAAACTGATCCATACTTCGTAACTATCTCTGTGGATACACTGCAATCCCAAAAATGTTTCTTCAACTATAAATAATCGAGAGTACATTGTTAAATACATCTGTTACGACACCAGGTTTTAAGAAAGCTTTAAAATTACAGTGCCAGCTGTAATACTTTCAAAAGTGTTCTTAAGCAGGTCCTTCCTCCCTTTCAGGTCACAGAACCATTTAAAAATACATTTTTACATACATATATATAAATAAACATTTCATGTCATTTTCTTCATAAAGCAATTAACACTGAGACAGCTAAAGAAATAGGAAAGCATTTCTCAGGGCATTTTTGATGAAACAAAGAAAGTTACCTGGTACAGGGACAGTGGCAACAGCTTATGAATGCACAGTAAGATACCTTGATCCCAGGATCACCTTTTGAAAGGGGAAAAAAAAAAATTGATTCAGACAAAATAATTCTGAGAAATGGCAAGTCACTGAAACGCCAAGCAGTGCAGTCATACTACGTGGTTTATCCTACTGAGGCAGCAGACTGAGAAACTCAGGCCACACAGGCAATATAACACCATCCCCCTTTGAATTATGCTGCTGGAGATTACAGGAGGACTCGAGTTAATACAAAATTGCGAACACTCCAAACAGGTTTCATTCTTGTCACAGCTAATCCCTTCGTAAGTATGCACGGCAGATGTCTTATGTGTTGCATAAACGCCAAGTATGGACTTCACTAGGACCGAAAAAGTGCCTTAAAGCTCTCCAGTTACTTCTTTTGTTTTGACAACTCGCACAGTGAAGGTCAGTCCTAATTAACAGCCCCAGAGAAACTCGGTGGCTCCATGACAGCCTAATTACAACCTACGGAAAAAGCATCGCACTTCTGACAGACAGCGGACATGGGCCATGGCTGCTCATGAGAAAAGCAAGACCAGTGCAGAAAACAGCAAGGAAATTATGAAAACAGAATCACAGAATGGTCGGGGTTGGAAGGGACCTCTGTGGGTCACCCAGAGCAGGCTGCACAGCACCGCACCCAGGCGGGTCTGGAATATCTCCAGAGAAGGAGACTCCACAACCTCCCTGGGCAGCCTGGGCCAGGGCTCCATCACCCTCAGAGGGAAGAAGTTCTTCCTTGGGTTCAGCTGGAACTTCCTCGGCTTCAGTTTGTGCCCGTTGCCCCTTGTCCTGTCGCTGGGCACCAC
>Ga0065711_1044474_pt1 | contig 14081 bp, 9 predicted proteins | sample Hoacrofraction12_FD_59098 | JGI IMG/M metagenome (GOLD analysis project Ga0065711, IMG submission 59098) | Hoatzin crop microbial communities from Cojedes, Venezuela - Epithelial fraction 12 v2 (version 2) | ecosystem: Host-associated > Birds > Digestive system > Esophagus > Crop | place...
TTGGGGTTTTAACCATTCAGATGCTGTAATAGTTTTGCTATATAAACCTTGTTTTGCTGACTAATAAAGGTGTACGATCATACTCATATTGGGGTCACATCGTTACAACGGTCCGTTACCCACGCCTACAAACAGTGTCTGCATGTAAAGCTGGTAGTTAGTCTGTGCAGTTATATTCTGTCTCTCAGTAGGGCTCTTATTGTAAGCTTACAGTTGCACTGACCACAGATAAATTGTGCTGATGTACCCTGAAGCTCCAAGGTAGAAAACTCCTGTCCACTTAGAATTCATAGCATAAAATGGTCTCCTGAGGATGTCCCCAAATGAATTGTTAGCATATATCAGGTTATTTTGATCAATTTGCCTTCAGATATTGTTAAAAAGGAGAAGCCTGACTAGTTTTTTGCCTTATGTGTCCTTATGTGTGTCCTTATTTGAAAAATACCCTGCTTTTTATAACATTAATTTATTTTTAAACATAGAAGAGAAATAGTTTTAGATATGGAAATCAGAGCTATCTCAATGAATAAAGACATGACAGAAACTTAAGGAAAAACAATGACATTAAAAAAGGATCTGTAGAAAGGGAGCATCTCCTGTTAGGTTTACTATGGTATTTTGAGATAGATTTTCAGAATTTATTTTTCGTATTAATTTCAAGTGCTTGGGTTAGACAGAATTGTTTGAGGCAAGCATTAGCATACCTAGAAAACATAAGAGCTCAATTCTGGAGCAAAGCAAACAAAATGAGGAAGATTTTCAGTGAAAGACAAAATCTTACTGAAGTTTTGTTAGCGCATTTTTCAACTATCCCCGAACTACAGTTTTTGGAAGATAAAGTGGATATCTTTGCAAAACATCCTTAAATACTATCTCATTTAGCTTCTGTATGGGACAGTACATGTTATCCCTGGGATACTTTTGACATAAATTTTGTGAGGATTTTGTGGGCCTTTTTGGATTATATGTTTATTCGAGGCTAAATGGTAACTTTATGTAGAGATGGAAAGCTGTATTCTTACCCTTTGTACGTTGACATAATATACAGAGTTTATTTCACATGTAAAGCATAACAGAATGTCTTTCATTTTTTCTTACTTTCAACGGTACTTTTAAATGTTTTTATGTTTGTGCTCTGTTCATAGCATGACATCAGCAAAAAATTATTCTTTCTCCTCTTCTCATCTCATAAGATGCAAAATTTATGAATTTTGTTGCAGCTTATAGTGAGAAGAAATAAAGGCATTCATGGAAATAGTAGTTTACATGTGTTCTTTTTGGGGGTCACATTGCTTTTTAGCTCATGTCAGTCTTTTGGGTGATATTAGACAAGATGTTCTCCTTGCGCCTTGGAGAAAATTACACAGGAAAAAAGTATTAAGTTTCAGATTATTTCAACTCTAAATGCTTTGGGTGCACCGGGATGTACTGGTTTTACTTAGAAGTATTCTATCTTTCTTAATTTCATCCATAGTTTATATGAAAGGGGAAAAGGAAAAAAAGACAGGCTCCCAAAGATTAAAACTGATGCACAAATACCAATCATTATGACACGGACGTATTATGAACAGCTGATATTACATAATTTGCAATAAGATCTACTAGATGCACAGCTTCTTCAATATTTAGGAACTGGTAAAAATATAATTAATACAGTTATATATGTACTACCTGATCCACTGTCAATTCAGGATTTTTTTTTTTAAATTGGAAACATTCTAATCTGTTTATATTATTTAAATATTTATATTCACTTTTTGTTTCTTTGAAAGGTCAGAGCATTGTAACTGGTCTCCTAAAAATATCATAAATATCACATCAAAGGTCAGCATGTTATGCTTGTTCTTTTTGTATATCAAAAATGTCTGTTTGTGTGTTCTCTTAAGGGCCAGTTCTCATTTCTTTTCCTCCAACATACCAGTGTTTTTTTGCAGCATAGATATTCTACTGATGATCAAAACATCAACTAAAAACATCAGGTGAACTGAACACTACATGGGATTCCTTCACCTTAGTTTCCTAGAGAAAGGAACAAGGGAAGGAAGTATGACTAGAGAGATAAGCCTTTCACCAAAGTAACCGGTTTCCTCAAGCAGTTCACAGAAAAAAAAACCAGCATGTTGTGGACCTAGTTTTATATGAACCAGCTTCTCTGAGGTCATCTGAGGAAAATCTCTGCTGGTTGTATGTTGAAAGTTCCAAAACACGATGGCAAATTAAAAATAAAACACACTATCACACTTACTCTTGATTGAGTGCTCAAGAGTAACTAAATGAGGCAATTCTTAAAACATTCTTCTTAATGGATTTTTGATTTATTAGTAAACATTTGATTTATTAATAATATGTTTTGACAGAGGTGCCACCAGCTTAGCTGAGGGGCTCAGCTGTGCCTTGCGGTGGGTCCACTGGAGCAGACTGGAACCAGCTGGAACCAGCTGTGTCCAGCATGGGGCAGACCGTGGCCTCTCCTCACAGAGACCACCCCTGCAGCCCCCGCTGCCACAGACACCCACTACACTGCTTCATACTGTCTTGCATGTGCTCTTTACGTAATATCTGTCTACATTAAATCTGGGCTGTTTTCCTATGATTGCTAGTGCAGTTTTCTGTGACTTTTTATGAGATTCTTAGATGTCATATTTGACTTTCACATACATTAAAACTGTTGGTTTAGACAACCAGCAGTCTGTCTTCCGCACATTTATTCCAAAAGCTCGCTGTTTATTTCAAAAACATTTGTCAAGCTACTGAGGTCACAGGGAGACTCTGGATTCTCCTTAACCAGCATGGAATATCAAAATTGTGGTTTTACCAAGATGTTGAGAGCAGACTTGCAGTTTTGTGACTTGGTGGTTGCTGCAGTTCTATCAGACCCATAACCCAGGAGGTAGCTGAACTGCAGTCTTGGAGAAGAGACACTTAAAGCCATCAGTAATACATGTGAAAATCTTCCCCATTAGAAAATAGGGCAAAAAGTCAATGGTGTTAGCAATGCTTTAGGATCTTCTAAAAGGTAAAGGTTCTGCTGAAGATTATTTTTTGATTTTTTCTTAACAAGAGTATGAACTCCTCAAGCCTTCTTAGGTGTAGAGAGTAGACTCAACTTACTCATTAGCACTCTTTTGCTCCAGAAAAAGCATAATCTTTGGCTAGTTTACTAATTTATAAAACTGTTTTTCTTAAATTTTATTTTGTTCTATTACTACATGCATGTTCTAATAGATGAAGAAGGTGGAGAAGTTGAATGTGTGATAGGCTTGGTCTTCTAACATTAAAGCAGGCAACATATTTCTGTATTAACTGATGTTAGGATGTAATGTATACCATGGTAATTATATTGTTGCATAGCTGAAAATGTTACCTTTTTAACATTAAAATGGTATTTCTGACTTCTAACATTCTTATTTATCACATGAAGAAGGAAGAATTGTGGCTCACCAAACATAACAAATGAGTTCTGTCATAAGTTTGCATACACTCAAAACAGCAAAGCAAGACTGAACAGAGCTAGGTTAAGGCCTAGCCTAAAAGAAAGAGGATAGCAAAAATGAGATAATTAATCATGGGTCGCTGTTTTAAAATGTCAAATTTGTATTTAAAAAAAAAACATACTATAATGAATTTATATAGAAACTTTAAAAAATCTTAAAAGCTTAGCTTGAAAAAAACCACCCTGTGTCTAAATTAAATATGTATTGAAATTATTAAACCAGATCAACTCAAATTTAACCCTTCCCTCATACTGTCAGTTAAATTTAGTACATTAATTTCATTCCCATGGCTAAAGTAAAATGTTGTGAACTGTAACTGCCCTGTGAAATGGATCATGTGTCAGAGTGGGTAGTATACCAGCTATTTACAGGAATTATAATACCAGTAAAAAATCATAAGATTAGACATACTGATAAATGCAATGTGATTTGCTGAAAGTCTGTATTAAAAACAACAGATCTTTGATTCCTAGATCTTGCTGCATTGGTATTCCCGCTACTGTTACATCTTTCTTTGAAAGAAAATTGAAAAATTTTGGAGAAATAAATTTAAGCAGAATATATTAAAAATCTGAAATTCATGCCTAAAATAACCAGAAATTTCTTTTTACTTGTTAGGTTTAGACTCATCTTTAAGATTTACTATAATGAAAACATTTTACTGCTTATTTCCAGCCATATCTGTATGTCAAGTCTGAGTAACATCGTTTTATTCATACAAAGATGTGCTTGCAGACAGCATGTTCCGTGGTATTCTTGGGCTGTGTTTTGTTCACCTATGAGCTTAGTCTTGATTGAACACAATCATTCTTGCTGACATAGACCTGGGACAGGGTGCATCAGAGGCTAACCAAATTTGTCCAATTTTGTCAAAGTGATTTGATTTAACTAACAGTTGTTACCTTTCTGTTCTTTCCCTTGACAGGCAGATTTAGAGCCTTATAAAATAAACAGGCTAAAAGCCAAGACAACACTGATTTAAACTATGCTGGATCACCCTCTGAAAGCCCTAGCAAACCAAACAAATTAGCATTTCATAATAAAAATTATCTGCTCAGGGATAAATTGAAGGGACAGACTTTAAATAAACATGGTCTTTACTACTCTTGATAGTAATATATCTGGTTTAAATACATACAGATTTATTCTTCAATAATGATGACCAGAAACCAACCAAAAGAATACATCTGGACAACTTTTAAAAACAGATTTCAAAGTAGACACAATTAAAATATTGCAATCAAAAATGAAAATGTAGTCCCAAAACAATAACCATTCATGAATTATTCTTTAACTATTCAATATTTAAGTTGGCTAATGATGGCACCTTTAATAAACTTATAGAAAAACTATCAAATGGAACTTTGATTCAGTAATAGCCATGGGATACCAGACATAGTCTGGCAAGCTGAAGGATGCTACTAACTAAGCACTTTAGAACGTCCTTGGACTTCAAGAAGAAGCAAATGAGATAGCATGGAAGATAAAAATTGTCTCTGAAAACACCTAGATTACCTATAGCTGAGGGAAAAAAAAATCTGTGTGAAATTAAACGAATTAAAGTTTCAGGTTATCTAGCAGATTTACAAATAGAAAACAGATTAGCTAGTTGCAGTGATATCTTTTTTGTAGTAAATGAACCAATGCAAACAGAATAACAGATGTACTAATGAAAATAACTGAAGATTGATTGGAAGAGATGGACAAGGATGAAAAAACGCAAAATGTTTTTAAAAAACAAAAATTCACACACCCATGCCCCACCCGCCAAAAAAACTCATCTAGCCTCAGAAGAGAAAGATTTTTTAATTAATTCACAGTATATAAGAGAAAAGCGACTGTTTAGCATTGGAGTGCATTGATTTCCTTCAGTATTACATGGGGTTCCCTTCTGATTTCTGCTTTCCGTTCTTACTTAAAAAAACCTTTAATAAGTTTTCAAAAAATGTAGTCACATGTGAAATACTCCTTAGCATGTGTTCTACTTTGGAAAAAAAAAAAAACACCACAAACTAAAAACATCAAAGTATGTCTATTCTCCTACCTTTAAAAACATTACACATTCAACACAAGTGTAATACTCTCTTTGTCTTGAAAGAAGTATAAACTAACTGGACAGGAGTTCAGCTTGAGACTTATTAAAAAATGTTTTCCACCAAAGCTTTATTAGGATCCTTATTAAAATGATCAGTTTCACCCTTAATAAATATGCAGTTATTTTCCTGTAATGATGCTTGTCATTTCTTCTTGCAGGCTATCTGGAAAGGGACATTCAAGAACGATAAACTGCATGTATTGTCATTGAAGCTAAACAGAAGACTTTTGCAGCATTCTGAGTATTCCAAACTCCTGCTAGGTTTTCTTATTTATTCAGGATGATATTCATAAAACTGGCAGAAAAAAAGGTTCAGCAAGAGCTGCTAGTCCTATAAAATCAATCTATGTTTGTTTTACTTTGTTTTTCTTCATTGTCGAAAAAGTTAAAGTGCACAGGACATTCTACTATGAGGAAAAGTTAAAAAACATTAACAACTGATAATATGAAAGGCACATATGAACACACATATTCCACTAATCTAAACTTACTTCCCAATAGCTTTAGCATAGTATTAGAAAACTCTTGTAGTCAATAGACATCTGTAGTACAGTTGCACAAAATACATAATGCAAGGAAAAGCCAAACAAAAGTCAAACATGAATATGCCCTATTCATTATTTAGTTGCTTATTTTCAAGAAGACGGAAACTGCACAAAGAGGAACAGCTTAAAGTTTTCAGACACCTAGCTATGTGAAACTTCACTGACAGTAGTAAAATTGTCAAAATAGATAGGTAGAACACAACTTCACTTAAAGTATTTCCCATAAGCATTTTTCTTCTGAGAGTTCAGTGATTACAGAGGCATAACAGTTTTCAGTGGCTGTAGACAGTTTCTGCAGTATGTCTGTACCAGTTCTTCATGGCATTCTACACTACAATACCTTAAGTTCAAGACTAAAAGCAGTGTAAAATAAAAAGAATGGGAAAGATAAGATTACTAATATCTAACATTGTGATCTAATTTGTTGCTGCATCTGACAATCCTGACATAGTCACACTGATGATTTTACTGACTGTAGTTGAAAATATAGTGAAAGACTTGGATTCCTTTAATCTTCTGATACTGGTACTAGTGAAAATTTCTGTCATTGATACCTCTTTTGCTGTTGTCACATACTTAGTATTTTCTTTTAAAAAAAACCTCAGACAAAGCAAGAAAATCTTAGGGTATTGCATACTAGGGGAAAAGGATTTACTTCTGTACAATGAATAGTGCTAGAAATGTACTGTATCCAAACTGCATTGTTTTCTGAATTTAAAATATTTTCAAACAATATATAATAAGTCATCTTAGGATAGAGATTGTATGTAGTTGACACAATGTGACTTTCAAAAATAAATTAGCTTGTGAAATTCATTATGGTTAATTATTTGATTCTCAGTTAAGCAACATTAGCTCTGATTCACTCGAATGACAAGTGTCTGAGTCTGGTCTTCTTCAATGAAAAAGAAATAGTGTCAATTTTTATTTAAGTTTATTGTTAAATAAATCCATGGATTAGCTCTGTGGAACTAAGTTAAGTGTTACAGACTCATTTGGTATGAAATAGTCTCAAATCCATCAGAAATGCATCATAATCGGGATCACAATAAAATGAAAGAAAAGCTATTATTGTCAAGTGAAACTAGGTTTCAGCCTTGTCCTAATGGTCTTTATTTGACTGTCTCATTCACCTTGTACCTGAAGGATTGGATTTTATCCTGGAAATTGTTAAAAATCCTCAATTATTTTAGTCAAGCCATTCAAGGCATTTTTAATTGTGTAGTCTTCATTTTCTTATTTATTTATTAGGCTTTAATTTAGAAGTTGTTTTATTGAAGTCATGAGAAAATAAGCTCGAACTTTCTTCATAAATTCTGCATGTACTGCAAGTGAAAATTAGCAGAGCTTGTATCTGAAACCCATTGCTTAGAGTTGTAACTTTTAAACATTTCTTTAAATTAGTTTTTGCAAATCTTCCATTTTTAAAGATATCACATTCTAATACGTACTGTTTTTAAAGGTATGTTAGTAAACTTTCTAAGCAAAGAAACCCCTAACAATCAACCCTGCCCTCCTCTCCTCCCACCAAAAAAACCTGAAAGTACAGTTTGTTTAGTTATTTTTTGTTTGTTTTCTTCTTTGTCCTTGCATTAAAATGTATGTAGCCTGGAGTACAAAAGCACATTAACTCTGTGTGCTTTCTTAATTGTAATCCTGACTGGAAGCAGAAAAAAGTTCATTACCTCCTTCTGAGTAGCAAATTTAAGAAAGTTACCAGAAAAAAATATTTAAACATCTTTTCACAGGATTTTTGTTGTCTTTGAGGCTTTTTTGTTTGTTTTAATTTCCTTTAGGAAGAAAACAAAACAAACAACAACAAAAAAAACCCCAGCAGATTTAGGGAGACTTTGTGTTCTGAAAATTTTCCCTCATACATTTATATGTGGAACTTACTTCACTTTATATTCCAGAATGCAGAATTTAACATGTGAGTATACATAACTAAGCTAAAACAGAAGATTCTTCTGTTCACAATCCATAATTGAAATAATTTCTAAATTAAGTAAGTAAAGTGGAAGAGGTTGTCTGTGGCTCAGTAGGCGCTTAAACTTTGGAGAAAACACTTGGTGGTTAATAGGGAAACCTGTTATATTTACTAATCTTTTTTTACAAATTGATTTGAACTCTGAAGATCATCTGTCCAACCTCTGTACCTATAGACTATCATTAGCTACTTCATTTCTTTGGGTTATTTTTTTTAGCTAGCAATAGCTCATTTTTCAATTAAAACCTTTTTATATACTGCAGCTACAAAATGGCCACTGGATTGCTGTAGTTGAAAACTCCACAATAAGTGATTACAGCTGTCCACCTTATTTATTGTAAATTGTTAGAGGTAATTGTGTCATTCACTGTGTCTGTAACACCACAATTTTTTGAAAGCAAGCTATGCAATATGTTCCGTTAATCAGTTCTTCCATGTTGAGTAAGGAAAAATGCAGTGCAGGTACTTACTCATCTTTGCTTACAATTTTGAACATTCTGTCCTTAAAATAATTTGAATAAAGGAAAAATGGACTGAGGCTGATTTATGGCCTGTTCATGACCAAGAAGAGTATCATTGCTGTTAAGCAAGGAAAGGTTTGGTTGAATAAAAATCTGAAAAAAATAACTAAATTCTGTCTTTTGCAGAACTACTTTTCTGAGCATGGGAATGTGATATTGTGGAAAATAGTTTCCATGATATACAATTCTAAAACCAGTAAGAAAGTTACACCGTACCAAAGCTCAAAATATATGGTACATTACATTTTCTATGAGTTTTCTCCCTGAATTTGTCTCACCGTTTAAAGGACAGACTGTTCAGCATTTTTGAAAATTCTATTTCTGGGATGGCCTTTAGAGTCAAAAATCCACCCCTATATAATTCTGTACTTGGAAACTTTAAAATAGCTCATTTCATGCTGCTACTGCCATTAGGACATTCATACTTTGAAAACAAAGAGCTATCCTCATGTACCCTGAGGCGACTAAACAGAACGAGCAGAATTTGGTTACCTAGCTCTTATTCATGACAGTGTCTTACTCTTCCACAAGAGCTTTCCACAACAAAAGCAGAAGTTTCTTATGGACTGTCAAAGTATCTTCATGTAGCAAAAGGAAGTTTAAGATTTATCTTTGATTTCCACTTAAACATACAGTTTTCTGGGTCTTGGGGGTCTTTTTAATAGTTATTCCTTTAGGATTATTGTAGGTGACATCAGTGGAAATGTCAAATCTCATATGCTATCATGGTGATTGTCAGAAGCAGGATCAGGCGAGGTTTAGTCAGAAAATTATCCAAAGAGCTCTGAAGAATGTAATCATAGTAGACAGAAGCTATGATGTGGGAAACACAGTTCAATGAACATGACTCACAATACAGACTTTTTTAGGATACCTTTATTTGTGAAGAGACAAACAAAAAGACCTTTCTAAGGTTGAAAGATTTTGTGACACTTCAATTTATTTTTCATACATGTCATAGCTAGAAGGTCATTAAAACTGACCAAAAGAACATATTAAGTCAAAACGCTAGAGAAACTGGATCAGAATGCAACTAGGTTAATCATCTTGTTTTTCAGGTTCATGTATCAAATTGTTTTAGAACTGTCAATTTAAATAAAGATTTTATTAAATAAGTATACATGGTCTGCCTGGGATGGAGTTAGTTGTCTTCATAGTAGCCTGTATGGTACTATGTTTTGCATCTGTGACCAAAACTGTGTTGGTAACACAGCAATGTTTTGACTGTTCCTGATCAGTGGCTGCACAGCATCAAGGTCTTCTCTTTTCCTCACTCTGCTTCCCCACTGAGTAGGCTGGGAGTGGGCAACAGGTTGGGAGCGCATGTAGCGGGGACAGCAGACACAAATTGACCAAAGGGTATTCTATACTATATAACAACATGCTTACAATAGAACTGGGCATAGTCTTTCAAAGTAGCCATTGTTTGGAGGCTGGCTGGATATCAGTCTGCCTGTGGGAGGTGATTGTTAACTACCTTTGCATCACTTGCGGTTTTTTTTTTCTCCTCCCTCCACCGATTAAACTGTCTTTATCTCAAACTGTAAACTATTTGATATAATACGTTTGTTAGTATTCCACTTTTCCGTCCTCTCAAATAGCTTTACTAAAGATTTAAAGTATTATTTTATGAAAGACATTGCCACTAAAATAGATTTAATCCCAAATCACATTATTGCCTGTTAAAAACATATGTTTGAATTGCATGCTGCACTACTAAAATTGCAAAGTATTTCCTTCCAAGGGAAGCATAAAAGACATCTAAATATACTACAGTTCTCTGTCTTTAATTTGGATTGCCCATCCTAAAAGGTTTCAAACAAAAATATGCCCATATTCTTCCCTTGCAGCATGTTTTCAGGCTGAACGCTGAAACATCCTTTGTAATAAGTGTCCGTTTACGATCAAGGCATTTTGTAAAAGTTTATAGTTCTTTATTTTTCCAGTTTTCTTATGTAGCTATGGACAAAAAATTGTCTTTGTTGCTTTCATGAAGCTTGGTATTCATGGAGATTATAAACTTCATAATGAATTTTGAAAAATATTTCTAAGTAACCTAAGTCCTTAGATTAATTTTTTTCTATTTTTACCAGGACTAAAAGACATTTAAGCTCTCTTTTACTGAAACTGAAAATAAAATTGCAAGCCCAATTACTTTTTCTAAATAGTACATCCTCACTTTGATTATACAGTCAAGCATTTAACAGATTCCTGTTCTGTCACTGCAAAACATTTTGGATATTCTTTTAAGGACTTTACAAACCAAAACTGAGGATTTCCAGTCACTTATAATGTTTTCAGCCAAGTACAGATTCTGTTGCATGTAGTCTTGCATTCCATTTCTATTTATGGGGATTTTTTTGACCAGTGATGCACAGTTGACTAATAAAAGAAATTGGAATCCTAATTCACAAAGTAGAGTGAGCTTTTTATTTCAGACTTCTGAAGTGTGAGTCAATGCCATGCACTGAAGTAAAAATTAAAGGTTGGATGTGTCAGATAAAGAAAGTCATGTCAAGACGATAACCCTGCATAATTTATGAGAAAATGTGCAAGGCAGGTTTTTGTGTGTATGCATAAACAGGTAGTTAGTTCAATATCAAAACTATTGTATTCCCATTCATCAGAGGTGACACATACACACAGCTCTACTCTGCATCATAGATCTGGTGATCATGGTTTTAAATACCTACATCTTTCATTGAGGTAGCAGTGCTGACAAAAACATCCTATGTAAGTGCAGCTAATGTAGAGAGGTTGTATAAAACGTGATTTGGGGGACACAAGACAAACTACTTGACTTAAAACCCCCAAAGTTTTTCATGGAACCAGTTAGGCTACAGGATGGACAAAATCATAGAATCAACAGTCCTGTTTAAACAAAATGCAGCAAAACAATTACAAAGGTAAAAGTAGTTTAGATGAGCAAAGGCCGCATGTTCGTTTGTTCTGTTTTGCTTTATCAAGGCGACATTATAGGAGAGCCCTGACATCTTGAATTCATCTTTTTTTATCCTTGACTGTTAAGCCCTTGTCAACACAAGAATCACAGAACCATAGGATCATAGAGTGGTATGGATTGAAAGGGATATTAAAGATCATCTAGTTCCAACCCGTCGCATGGACAGGGATACCTTCCACTAGACCAGGCTGCTCAAAGCCCCATCCAGCCTGGCCTTGAACAGTTCCAGAGAGAGGGCATCCACAACTTCTCTGGGCAACCTGTTCCAGTGCCTCACCACCCTCAGAGTAAAGAATTCCTTCCTAATATCGAATCTAAATCTACCCTCTTTCAGTTTAAAGCCATTACCCTTTGTCCTATCACTACTTGCCCTTGTAAAAAGTCCCTCTCCATTTTTCCTGTAGGCCCCCTTCAGGTACTGGAACGCTACTCTAAGGTCTCCCCAAAGCCTTCTTTCCCACATCCTTTCTCACAGGAGAGGTGTTCCATCCCTCTGATCATCTTAGTGGCCCTCCTCTGAATCTGTTCCAACAGGTCCATGTCTTTCCTGTGCTGAGGGTTCCAGAGCTGGATGCAGGACTCCAGGTGGGGTCTCACCAGAGCAGAGTAGAGGGGCAGAATCACCTCCCTTGACCTGGTGGCCATGCTGCTTTTGATGCAGCCCAGGATACGGCTGGCCTTCTTGGCTGCGAGTGCACATTACCAGGTCATGCAGAGCTTCTCATCAACTAGCACCCTCAAGTCCTTCTCCTTAGGGCTGCTCTCAATCCATTCCCTGCCCAGGTTATATTTGTGCTTGGCATTGCCCTGACCCATGTGCAGGACCTTGCGCTTGACCTTGCTGAACTTCATCAGGCTTGCACATGCCCATGTCTCCAGCCTGTCAAGGTCCCTCTGGATGGCATCCCTTCCCTCCAATGTGTCAAATGCACCACACAGCTTGGTGTCATTGACAAACTTGCTTAAAATGCCCTCAATCCCACTGTCCACATCACTGACAAAGGTGTTAAACAGCACCGGTCCCAATGCCTACCCCTGAAGAACACCACTCATCACTGGTCTCCGTTTGGACATCAACCCAGTGATCACAACACTTTGAGTGCGACCATCCAGCTAATTCCTTACCCACTGACGGGTCCATCCGTCAGATCCATGTGTCTCTAGTTTAGAGACACGGATGTCATGCTGGACACTGCCAAATAATTATGAAATCTGATTTAACACCCCAATTTGTCCATTAACAGGAATTCATATGTAGTCAGCAGAGCGATAACAGGATTTGTATTTAGCTACTGACTATTTTAAACAAAATTTTTGCTTCTTCTTCTTTTTCTGTTTTCTTTCTTCTTTTTTTTGCTATATCAAAATTTTCTTCTGTGTTTCATGACAGACTCTGCATTTAATCTTCAGTTTACCTCCTGGATAGCCATTATTTCCTTGGTAAGGGAAATGCCCATGTGGGAATTTTGCAAAACTGGATAAACAAAAACAACCCTCAAGCAGGCCAGACTGTTATTTAGAGTGGTCCCCACTTGAACATACGTTCAAAGAAGTAACAGAAAGAAGTGAAAAATTCTGAAGCATTTCAGTGACCATGAAATGGTGGAGTTCAGGATCTGCGTGGAGGAAGTTGGGCGATAAGTAGGACCAAAATCTTGGACCTCAGGAGGGCTAATTTTGGCCTCTTCAAGGAGCTACTGGGAGGAATCCCGTGGGCCAGGGATCTCGAAGGAAGGGGGTTCCAAGAGTGCTGATCACTGTTTAAACATCAGTTCCTCCATGCTCACGAGCAGTGCATCTCCCTCAGAAAGAAATCAAGCAAAGGAGGCAGAAGACCTGCATGGTTGAACAAGGAGCTTCTAGCGGAGATCAGGTGGAAGAGAAAGGTCCATGGAATGTAGAAAGAGGGACAGGCCACTTCGGAAGAATACAGAAATGTGGTCAGAGCATGCAAGGATGCGACGAGGAAGGCCAAAGCCCACCTGGAATTGAAGTTGGCAAGGGATGTCAGAAACAACAGGAAGGGCTTCTTCAACTACATCAGCGGCAAAAGGAAGGCTAGGGACAATGTGGGGCCGCTGCTGAACGAGGCGGGTGTCCTGGTGATGGAGGATGCAGAGAAGGCAGAGCTACTGAATGCCTTCTTTGCTTCAGTCTTCAGTGCCAAGGCTGGCCTTCAGAAATCCCAGGCCCCGGAGGCAAGAGAAGAAGCCCACAGAGAGGATGACTTTCCCTTGGTCGAGGAGGGATGCGTGAGGGATGTCTTAAGCAATCAGGACGTCCACAAATCCATGGGCCCCAATGAATGCACCCACAAGTGCTGAGGGAGCTGGCAGATGTCATTGCTGAGCCACTCTCCATCATCTCTGAGAGGTCCTGGAGAACAGGAGAGGTGCCCGAGGACTGGAGAAAGGCCAATGTCACTCCAATCTTCAAAAAGGGCAAGAAGGAGGACCCAGGGAACTACAGGCCGGTCA
>Ga0065711_1044475_pt1 | contig 14080 bp, 8 predicted proteins | sample Hoacrofraction12_FD_59098 | JGI IMG/M metagenome (GOLD analysis project Ga0065711, IMG submission 59098) | Hoatzin crop microbial communities from Cojedes, Venezuela - Epithelial fraction 12 v2 (version 2) | ecosystem: Host-associated > Birds > Digestive system > Esophagus > Crop | place...
CCGGCGGCGCCTGCACATGGGCGCGCGGCCGGGGCGCGCGGCGCAGAGCGGACGGCGGCGGAGCTGTGTGGCGGAGGGGCCTCTCCCGCTCCCCTGCTCCCGCGGCCTCCGGGCGCCCCTCGCCCGCTTCACCGTGCTTCGTGGCCGCGCCGCCGCGAGAGGAAGGGGAAGGAACCGCCGCCGCGCAGCTGCCCCGAGGGGAAAGCTCACCATGTCGCGGCCGCTCCCGCTGAACCCCAGCTTCCTACCTCCCACCTACGGGGTGCTGAAGTCCCTGCTGGAAAACCCGCTCAAGCTGCCGCTCGCTCACGAAGACGGTGAGGCTTCCCCGGGCAGCCCTCGCTTCCCACGGCCCCCCGGGGCCGGCTCTGCTTCCCCCCTCCCCCGCGGGTCCCCTCACAGCCCGGCCCGGTGAGGGCAGGCGCCCCGAAATGGCGGCCCCCATCCCGCTGTCACCTCAGGGGCCGCTGCCTCGCTTTCCTTTTCCCTCCCCTCCCTCCCACCCCTTCGCCCCAAGGTGATTAAGCGCGGGATGGCTTCGGTGAGGGTGTTAGGCTGGGCCTGACCTAACGGACGGCGGCTCGGTTTTTCCATCGCCGCTGCGGAGCCGCCGCGGGGAGAGATAAATGAGAGAGGGCGAGGTGCCGGGCCGGGCTCCGCCGTTTGACAGCCCCCCCCCCACCCCAGGAGACCTGGCCCCGTGTCGCTGAAACGCCTTTTGCCAGCAGAAAGTTTCAGCTTTTCTGGAAAGCTGAGGTAGCATGGACAGAAGTGCACCTTGTATTCCCGACGAATTGAGCGCGTATTAAAACCAAGACCCCGTGAAAGGTCTCGCAGAGCCAAGGCTTTTTGTGTCCTCAGCTTTCCGAGTTTCATTGCAAAATGACTCGCAGGATTTTGCCCGGGTTGTTGCGTGTCATTGAACATGTTAAGAAGGCATGGTGGTTGACAGGAAGCTTTATCGGTTCCAATTCTTGTGAATCTTGTGGAGAATCAGGTGTTTCCCATCAAAAATGTGTATTGAAATCACTGGATGTTGTGGGAATGACTCGAAAGTGTCATTTTAACTTTTTCTTTGCTTTGCTTCTACCTTTGAATTTTGCATGCGCTCTTCTGCACATCAAAATACATGTTCTGTCAGACTTCACTGTTGTGAGTTGGTAATGTTAAGAAGTACTGAATATGAGGACTACTACTTCCCTTGTGTAAGGACTAGCAAGATTGGGACCTTAATTTAGAAGTATGACAGGATAATGAATTACAGAGATTTTAGGTGAAGACTGTTCCTTTTCAACAGAATACAGCAGCATCTTCATCTGGAACTTAAATACTCCCTTTTAAGTCTGTTGAATACTTATTGAAGCTGACATTCAAAGCCACGTGTGCAGTGGAATTGTTAGCTAAAAATAGAGGAAAATCTCAAAAACGTGGTTGGATCAAGCAGAGGTGCTTCATTGGCTTGACCCTTCAATTCTCTACCAAATAGAGTGAATCAAAGGAGTTATTTTTACAAAGGGAGTATTTGTTTCTTACAACTGAGACTGCAGCAGAAATAATTGAAGTAGTAGTAGCTAATATTTTAATTACTGAGCTCTTATATCTTTATTATGTGTTTTGTTTAAGCATTTGGTAAAGAAAAAGACAAAGAGAAGAAGTTAGATGATGACAGCACCAGTACGACAGTCCCTCAGTCAGCTTTCTTGGGCCCGACATTGTGGGACAAGACACTGCCATACGATGGAGACACTTTCCAGTTGGAATACATGGACCTGGAAGAATTCCTCTCAGAAAATGGCATTCCACCCAGCCCAAACCAGCACGAGCATAGCCCACACCAGTCAGGTCTCCAGCAAGCTACCTCATCATCACCTTCTGTCATGGACCTCAGCAGCAGGGCTTCTACTTCAGTCCATCCAGGCATGGTGTCGCAGAACTGCATGCAGAGCCCGGTCAGACCAGGTAAATCAGACCTAAGAACTTCCTGTGGATTTTGGTGTCCCCGGTGTAAACCACTACTTCTCCCTGTACAGCTGACAGGCAGCTTAGAGAGGGCTGATGTGATTTTAGTCGCTCACACTCCAAAAAATAAAAATAATAGCTCTAGTTATTGCTAAGTTGCTCAGCAGGGATTTTTTGTTTAAATTATGTAAGGAAGCTGTGGGAATTCCAAGGAAACTTGTCTATCTTCTTTTCTTTGTTGATAGCCTAGCTATTAGCAAGTAAAAAGACCACAAACAGAATAGCAGTGCAGAGATGCCATGGTGTTACATGAACAGGGACGAGGACCATGAAAGTGGATATTCCTTTGGCCAATATTTGGTGCGAGAGCACAGGCGTGAGCAATTATTTTGAAGTTAAAACTTAAAGACAGCAGTTCCTATTTAAAATTTTGGCCATAATCTTATTCTCTGTTGAGCAAAGTAAAATTTTCACAGTACATGGGACAGGAACTGAATTTTGGAACTGCATTATTATAACCTTGCTTAAATTATCATAAACTGAGCGTAACTCTGATCGAAGTTAATAAATTACATCTATTGTCACCTTAAGCTGCAGGCAAAGAAAACGTCATGGAGTCCGAGGCCTGATTGTAATGCATGATTCAAACCCGTTTGATGTCAGTGGAAGTCTTCTGTTAGTTTATTAGCACTTGAAATCATCCTTTTAGAGACACTAGGACGACTCCAGAGTAACTGCTCTGGCTTGACACCAGCAGGGCTGAGATCATGGTCAGTGGAATAGTGTCAACATTGAAATTTGGAAAATACGGAGCTTTGCTTTTTTCTTTTTTTAAAAAAAGACTAGACCAAGGGTAGCTTATTTATTGTGCTCTTCTGCTTGCACAAGTTTTGCTAGAGCAAAGTGTGCTCTTGGGAGCAGGAAACCACTCCTCTCCCTTCTGCTTGATCGTTTGCCATGCTCAGCGTGCGAAATCATTGTCAGAATTGTCTGATAAGGAGGCAAAATAAATAAATAGAAGGACAAAAGTTGTGGAGCAGGATGAAATAGAAAAGTCTTACAAGTCTGCAACATTCCTTTCTCATTAAAAGGAAATAAAACACACACCACCCCCAAAACACCCCTAACCTGTCAACAGACTCTTGGCCCGACTCAGAAGTGTGTGTTTGGTTGTGAATTTCATTTACTTGCTTTAACTTTATGTGGATTTGACTTTGTTTTGTATTTCAGTTTCAAGGCATAATAACTTAACAGCCTTCCAAAGTTACAATGTATTTGGAGTTAGCAAGAGTAGAATATAAAAAACCACTTTCTGAGCCAGTTTTTAAAAATAGTGCATATATGCTACCCCATTTTCTGTCACATACGCACACATAAAATTAAAAGTAGATAATCTGTCCTCATTCTTTTTTCAGAGGAGCCTGGTTATGAGCCAGGCTTTTAACGATCACCTGTCAGAATTTATTTGTAATCAGCTGTCCGCATGACTTTTCAACTAATTGATTTTTTTTTTTAGGTTTTTTTCTGGTTTTTTTTTTTTTTTTTATTTTATTTTTTTCCTGAGCTGTTTGTAGCTCAGGGTTACAAACTTTGCTCACTAGAAACTCTCTCCACTTTTATACTGTTTAAAAACAAGTCATGTCTCTTGGGGTAGGATAAAACATCTACATTAGCAGTTACTTTTTCCCTGTGCCATCTTGCCTTAAGAATAATACAACTTTTTGGTTCAATGTTTGTTTTTGTTTTTTTTTTTAAGGGAACTCATTCTGTTTCTTAAAAAAAATATTTTATTACCCCCGCCCCCTTGCTGATAGCTACAATGACTTAATTAACAGTAGTGTGGTTTATCATCAGGTGGTTGAAATTTTTATCTGCTGTCATGTAAAAATCTTACATTGATAACCTGTTTCAGAGAGAAGATCATCTTAAAGTTTAGCATTCGAGCAAGTTTTAAAATAAGACAGTATGTATTTTAAAAAACAAATTTTTAGTAAGAGTAAAAATGAGCATTTAAAGTTGTCATAGAAGTGCCAAGGCAAATGTGCTGCTTTGAAATCCAAAAGTTAGTGTGGAGATAAATGTTAAAATCATTATAATGGAGCCTTCTAGTTAATATATCTGAAGATTTTTAAAATATATTTTTTAAACTGTCACACGAAGAAAGATTTTTTTTTTTAAATTGGTGTGAGGTACTGTTCCAGTATGCATAGCTGTTGTGATTTGTATTACTGTAATAAACCCAAGAACAAATAGTCGAAGTATACAATTTCAGTAAAAATTAACTCCATGTGATCTTACTGGTTTTGGGGAAAACTGAATTTTTTAGGTGATAGTAATTGTCCTAAAAATATTTCGGTGTTGTGTCCTCTGAATTTTGTCTTGCAATGGAAGCCTGTTTGAGCGTGTGAACTCTGGCTGAAGGCAGGGTCAAATCCTGTACTGCTGATGTCCCTACTTTAAATGGCTCCGCAGCATTTAGCATCAGCGTATCACGTGCAGTTGGTCAGAACTCTTATACCTGCATGTACTGTGTATGGGGGAGGATGTACACGTGCACGTGGAACACCAAATGTGATTCATGTGTGTACACGGTGTATCTCGGACATAGAGGGTCGATAGAAGAGTGGCATAAGAAGATTTCATTTCATGTGTGTATTGAAATACAAGCCTTATCTGTCTTTAGAAGCTAATGGTATTGCCTAAACATGTATTTTATACCATCTCTGGAAGAGATCTGGAAATCTGTGTTGGCATTCACTGAGAAGCGTCATCAGACTCAGCAGAGCTGAGCTGACCCTGACTGTAAATGTGACATTACAAACAACCTCACTGATGTTTGTTTTTTTTCTTAGAGGTAGAAAAAGAATGACAACAAAAAGGTTCCTTATAATTTTAACTTAATTCTGTACTTGCAGCTTGGATTGTCTGGTCGATGGAAAAATGTTTAGGGTCACCGGTTTGTCGTTTGTTCTCTGGACTATAGCAAACAATGAAGTGAGCACTTACTTTCCCATAAATTTCTGTTCAGGGAATGTATGTATAGCAAATACTGGTTTTCTTTCGAAGAGGAGAGACACAGGGTAATGGCTGTTGCAAGACTGGAATCTGATGTATTTCTTTTTCACAGTACTGATTTTGTTAATAAAAAATAGTATTTTTATTTTAGCATTGTAGACCACCATTCATTGTAATGTGTAGATGCATTAAAACTTCTTTTCTCTCTGGATGCTGGTGAGTTGGTTGAAATCTGTAGTCTTGCTCAGAAAAACAGGTTTTATAAAGCTGGGTTTTAAAGTAACCCGTTACTGCAAACATGTTTCCGTGGTTCTTCATCTGTCATATGCCTTGTGTTGTCTTTTGCCATTTTTTTTGTGGAATGTAAATCTCCATTTAACTGCGGAGTCCTTTGGGGAAATTTGGTGTACTTGTAGCTGTTATGTACAACGAGGTTCCTATTTTGCAGATAACTAGTTGGTGGTTGCTTTTACCTGGCTCTTTTCCCTCTGTAGCCCTTATTTGGGTGAATGAGGCAGCTACTGTAAAGGGTTTGAATACAGTGAAATAGAGTTCAGAAGCGTGGTCAAAGTCTGGTGGAAGACCCTAATTGGAAGGTTTGGGGGGTTTAGTGGTTTAAGTCTGTATTTTGTTTGCCACCAAAGCCTTGGACGTAAGCCTATGTCACAGGGCTGCTGCTGATGCAGTGATAACCCCTGTATTGCTACTGCCCTGCTCCTTAATGAGGATAGGGCTGTCAGAGGCTTTGAAAAAACCCCCTTGTTCCTTACATTCCTGTGACAGTGGTTTTCAGTCTGTGTTGCCTGGATGGCTGGGTGCCTTAGTCTACTTGCAAAGGATCTGCCAAGATTATTTGAGGAAAGGAAAAAAAAGAAAAACAGGCATTGTAATCTGCTGCAGAAATACAGCTGTGTGCAATATCTGCAAATCTTTGCTTTCATTTAAAAAAAAATAGGGGTACATTAATAAAAAAGCTGAAAACTGTTTCCATTTGAAGTGTACTTAAGCCTCCCACCCCCCAAGAACACGAAGATTTTATTGAATGCTGTGTCTTATTTATGCAGCTGAGATATTTCATCTAGAGCACGTGCCTTTTACATCTTACATAGATACTGAGCGGTAATGATTGACAGTAGGTGTGATTGGGTGGTTTTCAGCATTTTCTTTTTAACTCCTGTTTGTGATAGGCATGGCAGCCAACTGGGAGAGGTCTGTTCTTGCTCCATCCAGCCTCTTGGCTGTGTACTGGGGATGACTCGGTGGAGGGGGCAGCCCACAAAAGGGTGTGTGTGCAGCACTCCCTTTATTGCAGTCTTCCGTCCCCTGTGCTTCTTAACGTGACCTCCTCTTCCAGCACAGCCTTTGTAGTGTGAAGGGCAGCATTCCCAGCAGCCAGCTTGTATCTGGAATCCTCTCCTAAACTTTAATCATTGTTTACAAGCAGTTGGTAGGTGTTGCATGAGCCGCAGTTTGAGCCCCCTCTCTTAGAGCCGAAGGACTCTACCTGCAGCACCAAGAGGAGCTGGGAATTTCCTGACCTTTGGTCTCCCACGTGACAACATGGGAATGACCAGCTAAACTGTCAGGCAGGCTGGTACCGAGAGCTGCTCTTCACATTGACTCTCACGTGAGGCTCTGGAGGGCTGTTGCCTGCATGACCATGTGCTTTAGGCACGTGGCAGTCCCCTGTGCAGCCTGCTCAGCATGGCTTTTGCTGGAGCAGCAGGCGTGCACGCACGGCTGTGTGCTCCTGCCATTACCAGCCGATGCTGAAATTGCAGTGAAATGGAAAAGCTTTGCTCCGGACTGCCACGGCAAGGGAAATGCAGTATGTAGACAAGCCTCACAAAACTGCTTTCTGGATCAAAGGAAGATGCAAAATATATTCAGGCAAATATTAAAAATAGCCTGTCACATGACAACAGGGGAAAAAACTGCTGAACGAACAAGCCTTGTTAATGCTAGAAGCAAGAACACTGTGTCTCCTTCAAGAGATCTGATTTTAATAGTCACTGTTAAATGTTGATTATTGGTTAAATAATTGCTTGACTGCATGAAAGAACTTGAAGTTAATTCAGAGTTCAAACAGTAAACAGCATGGAACATCTTGGGTTTTATGCTATACTTTTAAAATATATCTGACCTGGCTCTTCAGTTCTCATCGGGACTAGTGCTTTCCACACAGATAGAGCTATTCGGTGTTAGGAAGAGGATACACAGAGGGAACAAGTAGAGGGTTTTTGTCCCCTTAGACATTTTGAGGATGTCTGAGTGTTGAACTTGTTGCAGTTACCTAGAAAAAGTACACTGTCTTTCTTGGAGCCTGGCTTCACATCTCTGAATGTATAGGAGAGTGTTTCATTGAATGATTCTCTAGTGTGGTGATTGGATTTTTAAGAAGTGAGTACACCCTGAAGTCTTTCTTAAAACAGTATGTTACGGTTAAGAGAGAAGACTTCGTCAGGAGATGTACGTGAAGAAGACATTGATACTATCTGATTAGATGAAGCTACTAGCAAACACATTAAATTGTTTCAATTGCTACATATGTATGTGTTGGGAGATTGGTAATTGTGGGAGCTAGCAGTGGCCAGATTCTGCCCAATCAATCCCAGCAACAAGTACTTTACTCCTCCTGCAGTCTTACTGATTTCTCTATTGCTCAGCAGGAGAGCAGCTTGTTGGCTTCTCTCCTTCATCAACTCTTAGGTGGAGCAGCAAAATGTCACCATTCACTCTCTTGTCATTCATCTTTCTGGATATTTTTTTTTAAGTGGGATAACGACTCTCAGTGCACCAGTGGAGTTTTCTCAGTGTGAAAGGACGTAACCAACATCAGTAAAGAGAGCTTTAGAGCATTAGGAAATCAGAAGATTGGTTGGCTGGCAGTACTCTATGGAGCTATTTAGTATTTATATTACACAAAAATCATCATAAGTTCCGTTTTTTTGAAGTCTTGCTTTCATAACAAATAAAATATATTTTCACTATTTTGTCTGAATTCCACAGAAGACTGTGATGATCAGAAAAGAGTATTTCAACGAAGTTATATTAAAGAAAAACTGTGGTTTGATCTCTGCTACATTAAGCAGATAATGAAAGCTCTGAAAAAAACCATTTACTTAAACCTCAAATCTAATTATGAGTTAGTACAGAAAATGAACGTAAAATGCACAACTGTCAACAAGAATGCATGACAAACAGATTTTGTAGCTTGTATTGCCTCTATGAACAAATAGTATTAAAGAAGCTGTCTGTTTATCACAAAACTGAATTTGGTCTTGAGAGCTTCAGAGCTGATGTGGGGAGAGCTAACACAGATAGATAAGGCAACATGGGTTGCAATATTTTGTTGGGGTTTTTTTTGTAGGTTTGTTTTTTTTTTCTTTTCTGCCAGGGCTCTTCATAGCACTTCAGCTTTGCATAGCTGAGGTGTTATCCATCAAGCTTTAAACGAATACAAGTTATTGTTCAACCTCCCACATTGCTGACATGCTTGAAGCTGTTGTATGGTTATGCTTCCCTGTCCCATTCTCCGAACTAAATCTTGCCAGGGCTAAATTTGGCCCAGATTTTCATTGTGCACCATCCAGCACCATTGCTTAGCTTCTCTGATGTGGCACTCTTGCTTCAGGGTTCTCTGCTCAACCTTGAGAGAAACAGCTTTAGCTCTTGATGTTGCTGGTAGTATTCTCTTGTTTGGAATATTTGCCATTTAATGAAAACAAGCATTGAGGATCTTGAAGATCTTTGCTTGTGTTTTGGTGTATGGCCATTTGTAGGAGGAAATAAAAATTCGAAAGTGCATTAGGGTCCTAGAAGACTCAGGTGCTTGTTAACTGGAAAACAAATCTAGATTTTTACCGAAACAAAGCTTGATAGGAACCCCCAAAATGATGTATTAGCATGCATTTACTACAAACAGATCCTAGAGCGAACTGCAGCAGTAACTCATCTGCAACAAAATGTTATCCTTTGATACGTAGGTGTATAAGCGGAGAGGCAAAAATAACATAGTTTGGCAAAGATTTGTTGAGGATAGAAAATGGTAAAAAAAAAAAAAAAGTTTTTTCCAATTAGCCTTAGGGAGCTCAGCTTGCTATAAATTCTTTGTTCTGGAACATGGCTGTGGACAATAGGTCAAAGATTAAGTAATTCATTACAGAACTGGTTGGTACTCCTGAATTTAATAAACAAGTGAATGAGCAGGGTTCTCCGTCTATAGCAAGATCCATTACTTTGTGTGGCAATGATTGGATCTTAAAATCTTTTTACAGTGCTTGCAAGACTCCCCACTTACCTAATTCTTGTATGTGGATGTTGCTGTATTTGAGGTCACCTGGTAACTTAGCGATCACGATACAGATGAAAGCCCTCAAAACAGAAATTAAATGCAGTCCCACTAGTAACTGCTTATAAATTGAGATTCTAAGGAGGTAAGGAAGGAAACTGTAGATGGCATTTTGAAGAACTGAAGGAAAAATAATGTGAAACATCTAAACACAGAATAGTTCTGCAGAACTCCGTTTGACGAAGCAATCAATATTTTTAGCACAGCGACATTACTGGATTAATAGCACTAAACCCTTTTGCGGAAGAGTACATTACTCAAGGCTGCAGAATATAAAACACAGGCTCAAAGCGAGAGGGCTGCACTAAAACAGAGGAGGTGACTTAGTAATTTTTACAAACTTGTTATTTCAACATTTGGAAATGAGTCCTACTCCAGCAAGAAGTCTACTTAAAATAGCTGTGTGCTTACCTTCTATTACTTACTAAGTAGGAACGAATCACTCAACCAAATCCTGTTCCTCATCAGAACAGAGAGAGTTAAACCAACTTAATTTGAAGGACCCTGCAGCAATCAGACATACCACTGTTCCCTCTTCCTTTGTGTTGCATAGTGGAAATACAGATGTTACTGATGTCTGTAATCCCTGCAGCTGTGGCCCCTCATTGCAACATGGGGCATTTGGCCGTTTGAGGTGTGTAACTCTTGCAGCTCTGTTGCTTCCTGTGAGTCGAAGTATTTTTTTGGCCTGGTTTGCTACGGAAACAAACCATATGCAATCATGCTAGGTATGTGTAGTCTCTTGCATGTTCCTGCTTCATGATTTTTTGGTGTAGTGGCTGATTTTAACCAAATGTGGCAAGTTGTGATTCTGAAAGAATAATTACATTCCTAAAACTTCATGAAAATAGATGAGTGGATAGGGTGGAAATATGTTACTGAGCAGGAAGAGCTGTAATGTAAATGTGTATTTTCTACATTTTCATTTCAGAGAATTTACGTAAGACCTTTAAAATGCATGATCTGTGTGAAATGCTTCTGAGAAAGCTGACACCCTTTTAAACACCATGAGATGTCAATTCACTTTGAGAAATGAATCTCTAAGAAACCGGGTTGAAGTGGTGTAGTGTGTGTCAGGAAGGGGTGTCATGAACTGTTGTCCACCATTATTCTTCCTTCGAAATCCTCAGCTCCTGGAGTCTTGTGAATATGTGAGACTCCAGGGTTTCATTTAAAAAGAGAAATTAGAAAACCAGCTAGAAGGTTTGCAGGCAACATCTTGAAAGCACTGAACACAGGTGGTGGATTGATCTTGATCCTCTCCAAAGCTGAGCACAATTATTTTACCTAAAAATTTTCTGAACTTTAACACAACCTTGCTATATCCTGCTCCTGCAGAAGCAGCCCAGCTCTGCTGCCCTGTTTGAAACTACTTTGCAGTCAGCCAACTTCACATTGGAGGCCTGTTATCTTATCGAAATTATTGCAGTATCACATGTGGGCAAGTGTCCAAGAGACCTTGTGTATGGTCTTGCCATTCATTCTTCACAGCGCATTTCGGCCAGGGCGCTGTGCACAAAGCTGCCTTTGACGGCGTGCTCTAGTCAGCGTAACTTTCCACTCTGCCACCGGGGTCTGGGGTTGAGGTGGGTTAGAAGTAGATGAGCAACAGGGGACAGTGAGAGTGGGCTAAAAATGTTGAGGGATCAAAGAGGAAAAGTAGGTCGTGGCAGGGTATGTGTGTTGGGAGGAGGGACAGAGGGAGCACAATCTAGGGGAAGATTTGTTTTCCTATTGGCTTTTCAAAGTTGTGCAATTTAAGAATTGGATTAACCTGATATGACTTTGTTTCTCTGCCAGATTAGATATGTTGAGTTTCTTGGCATTGTGAATTGTACAGTACACTGTGTGCTGTAAATATGGGTGTGTCGGGATAAAGCTGTAATGACACAACACGCTTGCAGTATAATGCAGCACGGCTGGGTGGACGCCCCTGCTCCCTTAGCATCCCATTCCCTCTACACTGAACACACATATTTGTTAGGGCACTTAGAAATTTGTTAGAACCTCCTGCCTTCTGGTGCTCTGTTTCCAGCACGACATCAAGACATTTTGATACCTTTTGTGGTAAGGTAACACTTATCTGAGGCCCGAAAGAAAGCCTGTTTGGTCTGGCAGTCCATGCCACATGAAGCGTCTTTTAAAAAAAACCAAAAAACTGTATGAAAAGATACTAAAAAATTTCTTCCTGCTTTCTCAGGATTAAGTTGGAGAAGGTTTACTGGGAAATGGTGCCCCCCCCCTTTATTTTTTTTTTAGAGACTGTCTGTGAGACATTGCTTGAGCTTAACTTTGGAAGAGTAGAAAATCAGATACAGATCTGAAATAACTGCAAGTGCTGAGCTCGCAGCTGTTTGAAGTACACCACAGCAGTATATGGATGTCAAAGTAAAATTTTCACAGCAACATGTATTTGGTCAGTGGTGGGGTTTTTTTTGTGTGTTACTTACAACCTGAGTTAATTTAATTTGGTATATCCATTTTATATGCTGGGCTAGCCCTATGGAGTAGCCCAATTCTTTTTGCTTGCTGCAGAGTGAGGGTAGAGTGGTAAGTGACTACAACTAGGTAGCTAAAGAAAGGTGACCAGAATCAAAGCCCTGTTGAGCTGGGTGATCACTGCTCTGAAAACTAGTAAAGAGTGTGTAGACTTTGGAGAGTGAAACTAAGAATACCTTAGGGCACCTTTGTTTAATTCCCACCCTCAATTTCCAGACTTCTCCAGGGACCACATCTACCCAAGCAGGTTAGTCGCAGGGGACTGATCACAGTATGGCTTTTGTCACCAGCTGTCTAAGGGCCTGCCATCTGTATCCATATATCTACATTTAAAAATGAGGAATTAATTCCCCTGTGAGTAGTGAAGGTTATTTCTCTTAGAAGAGCATAAATAACAGATCGGGTTAGTAAGTCGGATACCAAGGTTTTGTTGTGTTCCTTGGCTATATGTTGTTACAATGCCTTATTCAAATTCACATAAGCAAAAAAAAACGGGGCTTGCTCATTAGATGAACGTTTTTCTGAAGTGGTAGTAATCTGGTGATTGAGTCATTTTTTGAGAGTAACACAAATTGAGTAAAATGGAGAGGAGGTTGACCTTGTGAACACCTGCATCACTCGACTGTATACTTAAGTGAGAGAACTAGGAAAGCGTGCAGCAGCACATTTAAAGTTAACCTGCATATCCACCTTTTGAGGAGGTTAAACCACAAGCCTTCAGTTACAAATATTGGACAGCTGCGGTTGGATGTCTACTTGAAACACCTTAGCTGTTGGTGTCTCAGCACTTAAAAAAAATCAGAGCATAGGTGGTCCAGACTCTGACACCTGATGTTCATGCATCTGTAATCACGTGGCTGCTCTCAGAAAGGCTGGTCTTTCTGTTGGACTGGACTCATCACCAGGTTTAAGAAACACTATCCCAAACTCTCTTATCTGTTCAATTTTCTCAGTACGACATGGTTGAAGTCGTTGTTGAAAATTGTGGTAGTCTCAGGAAGCTGTTCTGAACATGTGAAAAGAAATCATTAGCCAAATAGAAGGAAAGAACTGGAGGCGTAATTGTGAACTCATGTGTGTGTCTGATTTCACCAGCTGCTGCACGTGTCTAGGTTATCAATTTGTTTCTGTGAGAAAATAAACAAATCTCACTTTTCTTATGTACTCTCATGACTGTTTCATCTGAGTTGCTCTTATCTATAGCAGGGATGTGCTTCTGAGGTCTTGCGTTTGGAGGCTTTTCTTTCTGCTTCCACGTGTGACATGCTCTCATGAGTCACGTGCACCTCTGATGCTGGCCAAGGATGTTGTTTGTCTCTTCCCAAGTCAGTTAAAAACATTATTATCACTACTATCAGAATATAGTACCTCATCATTGGGGCAGCTTTTATCCCATTAGACCCTGCGTGGTTTTTGGATTGAATCCTTTGGCCAAATTATGTCTCACTCCATGAATGTTTCTTTGTGTTCAGTAGTGCTACTTGGTGGCTATTTTAAGTAGTGTCAGCAAGTTTGAGCCATAGGGGTTATATACCACCATCAGATTCCTACCCTTCCTGTACTGGGCCATATCCTGAGAGGCCGAAGTACCTCTGATTCTCCTGAGTATGGAATTTGATGTCATTCAGCGTTTTGCATTTTTGAGCCACTGATGGGAAGCTCTCATAATCCTCTACAATGAAGAATTTACAGTACTTTGTCCAAATCGGGTCCTTTCAGGGTCTGCATCTTTGGAGGAACTGATGGTGTGTAACTCCTGTCAAAGTCCAGGTGAATGCCCGGTGCTCAGCACCACTGCCAAATGTGCTCAGCCCTGTGAACCCAGTTAACACCTTGTTAAAATACAGCACTGGCAACACTAGCGTTTAAGCAAACTCCTTAACGAATTTTTCTGCTGCCCTTCAGTTTATAGCCCGTGGCTTGTTGTTTCCAACTTTCTCACGTTTTCCCAAAGCCGCTGGTGTGTACAGTCTGAAGATCACATTTAACCAACACAAGAAAATCAGCTTGGCCCGACGGGCCTCTGTATCACGTGGCTGAAAATGTGTTCACTCTGTTCTGCCAGACTATGGCTAGCTGAGCAAAATACAGTGAAGCGCTGGGCTTCTGGCCAAGCTTTTATTTCAGTTTGGAGCTTACAGCCACATATTTGCTATTTGGCAGGACATCCACTGGGGTATATTTGGGTAGTAATCTAGCATTGTTTTGCTGCTTTTTTCTTCTCTCTCTCTTTTTTTTTTTTTTTTTTTTTTTTAA
>Ga0065711_1012594_pt1 | contig 14079 bp, 10 predicted proteins | sample Hoacrofraction12_FD_59098 | JGI IMG/M metagenome (GOLD analysis project Ga0065711, IMG submission 59098) | Hoatzin crop microbial communities from Cojedes, Venezuela - Epithelial fraction 12 v2 (version 2) | ecosystem: Host-associated > Birds > Digestive system > Esophagus > Crop | place...
CCCCGCCGCGGGGCCGGCCCGAACCGGCCTCGCAGAGGGTCCTGCAGCCCCGCTCCCCAGCCGCGGCACCGCAGCCCGGCACCGGGTGACCTGCTGATGTCCCGCCGGCAGCGCGGAGCTGGGCTGCGGGGAGGAGCCGCTGGCCAGCGTGCTCTTCAGCGCCGGGGGAAAGGGCCACAAAATGCCCTGTGGCTCACTAAACCAGCAAGAAACGTTGGTGACTTTTTTTTTTCTTTTTAATAGTAGAAAAAAAAATATTGCATGATTGATTATTGGAAAAAAATTTAAAATCCAGTGGGTAATCCATCACTTAAGGCCTTGAAAATGAAAACTAGATGGCGGTCCCAAAGCTATGCTGTTACCTTGAAATTGTGAGCCTGGAAGAGGACTACACGCTCAGGGAGGAGCACTTTCTTAGCTCGGAGGTGTTACGGGTTTGTAGCCAAACCAACACACCAGGAGAAGGAGTCCTTGCGAAGTCTCTGAAAAACAGGCTGGTGGCTACGATGGAGCTGGCAGATCCGAGGCTGGACGCAGAGCGGTGTTGGTGCTCAGTGCCACGGAGCTGTCTACCAAACCATCACCTGAAGGCGCGCCACGGGGCGAGGGAGGGCTGGCCGGGCACTGAGGACGTCCCCACGGGATCACCATGGCTCTTCAGGCGTGCGCAGGTGCTGGCTGGATGTGGTGGCTTCCCCTGGGAGTCCTCGCTAGACGCTGGTGTTTCCAGAAGCTGTGAGCACTTTGGCCTTGAACTGAAGGAGCAACGTTTGGTGTCCTCAGACACAGGAAGGATGTCGGTCTCCAGTGTGGGGGGGTTCTCATCACCCTGATCAGCGCCTCGAGAGTTCTGCTGGCTGGCGGGGCTCGTGCGAGTGGGGCTGCTGAGGTGGGGTTCACTGTGTGGTCCCGTTCATATTGGCATCTTATGGTAACAGGAAGATTTTAAAGGCAGATTTAATGTGAATTTTGAAAATTGTGCTTCTGCCGTTTTTATGTCTCCATGGTGCTAATTTAGTTGTTTAAAAATAATTTTGTACATTTATAGTGGAAAGAATGACCTGGTCTGTCTCTGTAGCTCACCAATTAAGTACTAACAGTCACAAAATCTGGAAAGGTAAAGGTGAAGCAGTTAGTAGTTAGTTACACCTCCTGTTTAATTGTCTACTCTTCCAGGCCCACCCGCTAACCACAGGGTAGTTTCCACGTTGTGAAGGTTAGCCCTCAGATGTTTACTTCTGGATGCGATCGCCTAATCATAGAGGCTCCTTTTGATTGCTGTGAACAATTCTTCCTTTCAACATGGGTGATACAGAGGAGTGCTGCTAGGTTCTTTCGTTTATTATTCTTTGCAAGATATATTTCTGTTTTCCAGCATTGAACAGTCTTTGCAAAATTGTGAAAACAGTGAAACTTGTAATGTGGAGATTAAAAACAGTTATAGCAAGTGTCCCATTGCATCAAAGCTGAATTGCTATGAAAATACTGTACCACCACACTACGCTGTACCACTGCTACAGAATTGGGTATCATCTCATGTGGGTTATGCGATACTCGGTGCCGTAAATACATCGAGTGCTTGCTGTTAGGTTTCTGCCCATAGATAATAGGCTTAAACAGTCACGTTTTTACAAGTTTCGTTGAACTGAATGTTACCGAGGTACAGCTCTGTGGAAAACGGCAGTATTTCAAAAACTTTTCTTTGTAATAATGTTCCCCTAAATTGGGGTTGAACTCAGATACAGGTCAAAAGCAGAACTTAAAAGGATCTAACGTAATTCAGACACCTGTGACATATCAGGAGTATTTGCAATAGACAGTGATTCCCTGCTTGGAATGTATTAATGCAAATATTTGTGGAAGTGTGCATGTGGAAAGTATAAAATAGTGCTTGAGAAAAGTGGTGCTGAATTAACTCAGGTGGAAGCGGATTCATAGCTCGTCAGTGGAGTGGCACGTGCTTGCACTGGGTTGGACTGAATGCTGCAATGTATATGATGTTCTGCTACGTTAACAAAAGTGAATTTCCTCCTGCCCCTTCTCATTCCACTTTCAGTCCAATACTATTTTTTGTCTTTGGGGCAAATCCTGAAGATTTTATATGGATCATTATCTCAGTCAAGTATTTTCTTCGTAGGTGAGACTGGGATGGTTCCTTGTCACTGTGAGGTCCTCACATGTTCCTTTTCCCAAGAGACAGTCCGTGATTCAGTCCCACAGTCCTGATTTGGGGACTTGTGTCTTCGAGGAGCGATGGCTGGGCTGAGCGATATCCTGCAGCCCAGGGCAGAGCCTGCTGACAGCCCAGAGATTGAGCTGTCAGTTGGGGAAGGAAGCACATCAGGCTCCGAGCAGACACGCGGCGAAGAGCGGCAGGTGACAGAGACCTGCGTGGTCCTGTGCGGTTGTCCATATGCTGGATTTGAGGCTTGCTGAAGGACAAGTGCTGACATTTTCTGTGGCTCTTGGAGGAAGGCAAGGCTTCGAGGGCTTGCCCACGTAAAATCTTCATTCTGTCTGCGTCTTGCCAACATCAGCTGTAGGCTGGTCAGCGTGGAGCTGTGTTTGTTCTGTGCTGACCCCAGAGCCTGCCTTCACATCTGTTTACATCAGTGCTGAGCTTTCACATACAGGTGCAATAATCCCAAAAATGTTTTCAGTGGCATTGTTCTGCACGCTGAATAGTCAGATGTTCTAGGATATTAAACAATAGCCAGAGTACATATTGCATAAGAACATTGCTTGTGATCTCCAGTGGTTCACAGCTTTCACCGGCTTCAGAATCCGAGTAGAACTATGCGAGCAGTGGAGCTGAGGTTTGCAGGGCTCATTATATACCTGGCAGTATCTCTGGCACTTTCACATGTGGTTTAGCTGGACATCTTGGGTGAGCATTGTTTTGGCAGCAAATCTGTAATTTCAATTTGTGACTGGGTATGTAGTTAGTGGCACGATTCCAGCGCGGACGGGCCCCCCCCGGCTAGGTTCAGTCTAAGTGGAGTGGGTAACAGTAAAGCCACAGCAGCAGGAACTCTGTCCCACTGGGTGGGATCTCAGGTTGCTAAATGGACTGTATTTTATCTGTGCCACTGCATCTTCACTGCTACAGTTAATAATTTAATGTAATTCTACTGAATTAGTGTATGTATACGTACATGTGCTGTAGTCAGGCTTTCAGTTTCCTCGCTGACGCAGCCCTGACTGGAGCTGGTGCAGGGTGTTACGCAGACATCTCGCCTTTCATCTCGCCCGCAGCTGTGAGTCACCACAATCCTGAAATTTGGTGATTTATTCCCCTTTTTCCTGTGACAAGTGTTCTTTGACAGGAGAAAACTGAACAGCAGCAATGTTGAGGCGCTTTTATATCTGCGGGCACAGTCATAAGTAATTCAGAAAGAGTTATTTAAGGTTTTGAATTTCAGTGAACCAAAAATCCGTTTTTGATTTGAAACTGATTTTGAAATGCCTGACTTCAGAAATAAGCAGTTAAACTTCCAGAAGTAAGAACCAGTCTTTTGCTCTCTGTTGTAACTAGACTGTAGTAACAGTTGGACACTAGGTATTCAGGTGGTTTTTCTGACTCTAGACCCAAGCTCAAGTTTTAAATCAGTAACCTGGTCAGTAAATAACCAGAAGGTGCTGCTGGACCAGGCGGGGATCAATCTGAGACGTGTGGCTGTGGATGCAGTGGCTTTACAAAGAGCATTGTCTGGTATGGACTTGTTCCCAGACAGTACTCTAGCAGGGCTTTTTAATATGTCTGTTTAAGAAACTTACAGAAAGCTCTTTTAAATCCTGTAGTATCTTTTTGCACAGTTAAAAGCAAGGAGTCCTGAATTTGTGATCTTTTTTTAAGTGAGGTAGACTGCGCTGAGGTATATTGAGACAATGCTGTTTTGCAAAAAAGAAATGTTGCTATAAATGAGGTAATTTTATACTTCTCTGTATTGCTGCAGTATCTTTCCAGACAGCTTTATTGAGGATGTGTTAATGAATCAGACCCACATTATTTTTTTTAAATAAAATAAAAAGTGTTTGCTTGAATTCTGTTTTTAAGCAGTATGCAGAGAAATGCCCACCCTGTCTCATACAGTCGCTAGACCAAGAGCCACAGATAACTCCTAGTGATAAATCTCATTCACAATTACTGCAGGAGACTTTACTTCTGCACTCCTCATAATTCTAAGTGCTTGTTATTTTTTTTTTTTTTGACAAGCTTCTAAATTTGCATGTCAACTAATTAGAGAATCCCAGCTTTCAGTTGTGAAACTTGGGGAAAAACCCCAACACCACTCTCTTCAGTCTCTCCTGTCCCTTTCTAGAGAAGAAAAGCTTAGAAGTGTGATTTTTTTGAAACTTAAAGATTACAAAAGTAAAAGCCAAACAAAAATATGCAAAATGGAACTTCAAAAACATTAGAATTGTATTTATTCTCACAATTTCAGGGTCATGATTTGTGAAGATTTGGGGTTAGAAATACTGTAACTAGGTCAAGTAAATGAAGTATAAAATAGCTTCACAGTTATACTTTGTCAGGTGAGTAGTCAACCCTTAAATTGTCCGTTCCATCACCTTTCTTTCTTTGACAAAGAAAAAATTTAATGAATCTTTATCGAGAAGATGTCAACACTGGTATTAATAATTGGAGATGTATTTGGACTCCGTTGTGGAAAATGTGGAAGCTAAGAATTTGCTGTGGGCTGCAAAGGGAGAACAAAGCACCGTGGACTGCACCTCCCCTCGCCGGGCCGGCAGCGGTCTCTGCCCTGCCGCGGGACCCAGTGCTCCCAGGAGGTACAAGGCGTAGCTGACGTCCAGAAAATAAATGGACAAGCAGGATTTGGAGAGTGTGGAGTAGAGGGTTTCTCTGCTGCCCACAAGATCTTCAGGTGGCCGTGTGAGGACTTGGCTGGCCTGACTCCCTGGCTGGTTGTCCGGGGGAGCTGGGTGTCTCGCCATCACGCCGTCCATGTGTCTGCCAAGGGTGCTGCTCCCGNCANGGCTGTACGTAAGTCCTGTGCCATTTGTAGAATGTTGTATGTGTAGAAATGTTGAGAAGAGCAGCGTCTTTTTTAGCACAGTGTCACATGACTTTGTTTTAAGGAAACTAGAAAAATATGGTCCATGTGAAAACTCAAGTTTAGAAACAAACATACTGGAAATCCGTGCTGAGCCGATGGTTACTGTTAGTGCAGGTCGAACTGGAAGCGTGTCCTGAGTATGGGGGCTGCTTTCAGTTTGGTTCAGGGGCTTCAGTAATTGCTTGATTGAGGGGAAAAAATCCTGAAATACTGATCACACTTAAAGACAGTACCAAGGTGGCAGAGGTTTCACACGCCCTGGAGAACAGCATTAGGATGCAGAATTATCTTGACAAAATGGAAAGGTTGTCTTAAATAGGATTCAGTTCACTAAGGGCATATGTGGTGTAAGAAGAAACTAAAGAAGGTCAAATTACGCCATTTCTACCTGTATCTGGGGGTAAGATATGTGCCTTTGCTGTTTGTAGCACGTTTTCAGGGAGTCTGAAGACCATGCATGTAAACGCTAAGTCTGTAAATTCCATCTGTAGGTATGGAAACCTCACAAAGGCAAAATATGACGAGTTCTCAGAAAATACAGAGTTTCTGAGAAGCAGGAAAATACAAGTTGTTTTCCACGTCTGCTGAGTTGATGGCAAAAAATACCTTGCTGAAATTAAACAGAGGAGAACTAGGTGAGATGTCAGCCCCCCTTCTCCCACAGACCTTTCCTGGTGGGAAGGCTAGCCTACGCAGCGGTGTGGCTTTGCCTGGGGACATCGTGAAACCTTCGGCACCGAGTGTTTTCAGAGGCAGGCTAGGTGAACATTTGTCAGGAATGATTTGGGTGTACTTGATCCTGCCTTGGGGCAGAGGTGGGGAGAGCAGGTGACCTTCTGAGGCCCCGTTCAGCCTTACGAGGCTGTGAGCGAACCCAGCAATGCAGGCACCCCGAACGCTGGCACTGCTGCTCTGGAGTTTTGCTGTTGCCTCACACTCTGATGAGTCTGATGGCTTCTGTCGTATACATTGCCGTAAAGCTTTGGGATAACTGTGGAGTTGGTGTATTTAGCAAAAAAGCAGTATACAGCTGGATATGTGGTGACTGGGTTTATTTCTGCTGTTGTGTTCTGGAGCATCTGTAGGGTGACGTGACTTGGGCTGTTGCTAGCAGTGAGCGTGGCAGCAAGTCCAGAAGGTGAAGACTTGGGGAGAATTTCAGCTGCTGCTGGTGCTGTGCTGAATGCCCTCTGCTCGCCTGCCTGCCTGTCCTGCCAGCCCCTGCTCGGAGACCACCCTTCCTCATCCTGTCAGCTGCCCCGCACCGTTCCCAGGGGATGGAGGTGGAGGAGGAGGCAGAAGGCGTTTGGCAGGTGGCCGGCCGTCTTAGCTCACGTGCTCAGGCATTGCTCAAGCATCCCCTCTTATTATTAGGAGGTATAAAAAGTCATAGTAGGAATATGAAAATCATAGTAGGAGTTAGCACTGGAGCTGCTCTCAGTGGGGTGGGGAGCTCCCCCAAAAATGTAGATGAGACCAGGACGAGAGAATAACTGGGAATTTGGCAGGAGGTGGAGGATGAAAGGGAAGCAATGACAGGTAGCTAGGGACTGAAAGGCAGAAGGGATGTGATGGAAAATGAGAAAGGTTCAGAAAGTTGGACAGTGGTTGAATGTGGGAGAGAGGGATTGGAAGAAGTGGACTGGGTGGGATGGGAACAGGATTGGTACGAAAATTAAGGAGAAGATAGGTAGAGGGTGGGTAGCTGTGTGGCCGAGGGGCTTGTACCTGCGAAGGACCACAACTCCCTGCAGTAATTTCAGGAGAGTAACTGTGTGTGGACTCTGGGGACAGGCTCAGTGGATGGTGCTTCCAGCTCCTCGGTATCACCGTTGGCTGTGCTGGTAGAAGCCAAANGGAGGGAGATCACAGGTGCTNCAGCANTCCTGGCCTGGAAGAAGGAGGTTCCTGNGGGTCGGGAGTCCTTGGGAAGCGGCAGCAGATCTGCCCCGAGGCAGCCCGTTTTACCAGCCTGCGGTGTGGAGCGGGACCCAGCTTAGCTGTCTGTGCGTGAGAAACCAGCTGTGAGCTGGGGTACCTGGGGGCTGCGTGTGGACAGGGAAAGAGTGACGTGGAATTGGTCGCTTGCGGCTGCGTATGCGGCTTGTGTGGACGGGGACGTTTCTGAGCTAACCAGCCTAGTTCTCGACAAGGGAGGTGTGTGTGATGCTATTCAGATCTATGTTGGACTTTCACTGATCCATGATTTTTAGGAAGAACACAGTGATGACATGCTGCTTTCTATTCTTAATGGTAAGGTTAATGAAGATGTAATATTCCACTTTAGTCATGGTTCTGAACAATTCAGTGATATTAGGGAATCTTTCTTTTCTAACAGTAACGCCAATTCGTAGTGACAGAAAAAAAGTTCAGATTTGTGATGCTTTAGGAACAAACTTCCACTGACATTTTCGCTGAGGCTGATGTTGAGGCCCTTCCTCCCTGAAAAACCCTGGAGAATTGAGTGGGAAGGTTTTGTTTTGGAGTGTCAGAGCTTTTCTCCCCAATTACCTTCTGTCCGCTGAAGTGAGAAGGCAGCGCGCTGAGCCCCGTGGAAGATGAGCCGTGGCTCTCCTCGTGCCGGCGTGGGCACTGGTTTATGAGCGTTGCCATAGGGACCAGGTTCTAGTTATCAGCTCAAACAACTTCATGTAAGATTAATGTTAATTGCCCATTTTGCATGGATGACTTTTTTCCTCCTGCTGAATTGGCTCCTGTTGCCTTTGATGTGGCTGGCGATCCAATGTCCTGCGATGGGGAGACAAGTGATCAGTTTGCCAGCGTGGAGAGGAGACAGAATCAGGTTGCTGCGAGGTCAGAGTTTGCTTCTCCTCTTAAACACTGGGAGGTCAAGTAGAGTTTAACTGCCATTGGCAGCTTTGAAATGTTGTCATAAATGCCAAAGCAAGGAGATTATTTTAAATCCATGCTACAACTAAAAATCTTAGGGTAATAAAAGGAAATAGTTTTAACTCAAATTGTCAAGGTGTTAGGTTTACTGGCAAAAGCTTCACAAGACCTCTCATAGTCCCGAGGAGGTGTTTCATGATGTCTGAGGAGAGCAAAATTTTAATTTGTGATTCCTGTTGCAGTTTCAGAAAAGCAACTAAAATTGCGGGGGATTTTGGTTGTGTTTTTTGTTGTTTTTTTTTTTTTTTAACTTGTGAGTACTTGCAGCAGTTACTGCCACTGTTATCAGAGCAATTTACGCAGCAGGTCATATAGTACTTCTGTATTTCTCCTTTAAGCCGAGTAAAATATGTTGCTGTTGAAGAAACCTGTGATATGTAAGAGAACTTCCTAAATCACAAGTCTAGCATATTTTTATACCAAATAGCTCAAGCCTTGTGGAATCAATAATTAATGTATTAACTGGATATATTTTGAAAAAACAAAATCAGCAGTCCTTGCTGGACTGCCTACTGCCAATTCATGAATAGTTGATGGCAAAAAATGAAAAGTGTGGAAGTAAAATTCGGATCTTAACGATCAAAGTATCGGGGACCTCATCTATCACACTTGGAATAAATATATCACAGAAAGTGTCATATCTCATTGACACGGCAAGACATAATGCTTTCCCTTGTTATCTAGCTAACTGCCAGCTCTACAAAGTTTATAGGCTGCTAAGATCATGTGCTGGTGGTAATCCACTTCAGCTGCAGAAATATGAAGTACTGTTGAAATATATTTCTACTTGGTTTATTCTTTGCTCTCAAGAGGGTAGGATACTATTTCAGTTCCTCTAAAGAAGCCCAGGGAATGAAAAGCAAAACATCAGGATAAATTATGCTAAATGGTGGACTAGACCCCAGAGGAAATCATGCTTCTGTGGTACAGTATTCCTCCATTTATCTTACAGATGTTACATCTAATGTTAATTTTGTAAAGGGAAAGCATTCAAAGATTCAACTGATCTTTTTAATAATAGTTTTAGTGTTATAGTGTTACTTGTCAGACTCTCGCCATCATAACTTATGTTTCTAGTTTTGACAGACCATTCATACAGAAAATATTTGGGGCTACCAACACATAACATTTTATTTCACAAAACACAAATAACCTAGTAATTAAACTCCAAAACTTAACAAATAATTGCCAGCAAGCAATTACCGTTCAATTAAAGAGTAATTACATGGTTATTTGTGCCCTGTAAAATAAAGCATTACTGAAATCAGTAACGCAATCAATATTTTAGCAGAAACAGGATGCTGCCGTGATGGACCTTTCAACCTCTGCTGATTAAATTGTCATCCAAAGAACAGTTTCCTAGTTAAATCACCACATGTTTATTTGTCTTGATTAATATGCAAATTCACTTCTGATTCTAGTAAATCTCCTATATTTAAAAGCACAAAAGTAGGGCGCTATCATACATCAACAGTGATGTGCTGTACGTTTCCACTGATTAATTACATTTTACAAAGTGTTAATGAATTTGTGGGTTTTATGAAATATAGTTGTCTTTAACCGAGCATACAACAGATTTATAAAAGATGGAGCTGATCGGTAATTGCAACAAAATCACAAAAATAGCCTCATTCTATGTTTTGATTCAAGTGAAGAATCCTTGGGATGTCTAGGGGGTAGATAAAACAGAGGAAAAATAATAAAATTAGCTCTCAACAGGAGTGGAAAATAAAGGAAAAACAGGCATTAATGAAGAATTTCTCAAGATTTTGCTATATAAATTTGAACTGTCAGATATACTGCTTAAAATGTAATCTAGTCTCTGACTAATTTAATTCCACACAGAACTCAAAAATGAGCAACATTCAGATGAGTTTGTTTTTCCCTTTCAGAGCCGCGTGATTTTGCGAGGGTGAGGTGGAGAGGGTGCCAAGAAGGACTTGATGTCCGTAGTGGAAGCACAGGTGAAAAACCAAAACCTCCAGTCGCCTTCCCTGTCAGGTGATTGATGACCTAAGGGCTGGTTGGTTTTGGTTTTGAGAAATACTTTAATTGGTGTAGACTTTGAGCTGGCCAATTTATTTACACTTTAGTAAAAAGAATAAGATTACTAAGTGTATTAATGAGAAATGGTATTGTACTTAGGCTTTAGTCTCCATGGTCTTCACTTGTGACCCATCTCTTGTACTTTAAAAGAGATATTTGTAAACTAGCAGTTTCTGACTGAAGTAACATCTAGTGTAGAATTGAGTCATTTTCCATTCACAAAGTTCTATTGCTGGCAAAGACAAAATCTATGCAGAGTTTTAGAAGCTCAAAGAAACATGCTTAAAATTGTTTGAAGCTGATCGTTCCTGTTTATGCTTCCTTTGTTATCAATGAGGAAAAGATTTTTCTACACTTCTTGAATATATAACTTTCTTGAATGAGATAAAGATGAAGAGGAAAATGCAATAAAAGAGCAAAGTGACAAAAGATTAGGAGAAATAATATTAAATAAAGTTAGTATTTATCTGCTAATGCTATTAGCATTATATGCCAATACTTGCATAATCACAAATGATGTTTTACTCTCCCCAAATGATAATTCTGCTTGCCTTATGTTTTCTTTTCAAGGCATGTATCAGCAGTTTTCTCTGAATTGTGAAGGCTAGATATGTTTTAAATGGTAAACGTGAAATTTGTTGAAGTTCTAGACTTCGTACGATGACAGGAAGCATGCTAGGTACTGGGAGTGTTGGGACAGACCGGTGAGATTTCATTGCTTGGCGATGCTGGCTGTAGCCCTGACAGCAGCATATTCACGCCGTAAAGTAAATCCCATCAAAATTTTGAATGTACTAATGTTTTTGTTTCCTTTGTGTAGATCTTTTTAAAACAATAAATTTTAGAGCAAACATTTGTGTCCTGTTTCTGTGAAATTACTGGTTTCATGTTAGATCAAAAATGCCAGAAAATTTGTTTCTGGCTGAAATGGGACTGAAAGTGTTGTGATTCAGATACACCCCGAGGTGCTTTCTGCACGTTCTGGTGTGCTCCCAAGCACAAGAACTTGTGTCATGATGGGGGACATGGTCTGTGGTCATCTCCAGGCAACCTGGCTGGAGGTGCGAGGTACCTGCGGCGGACCCGACAGTAGCGTAGGGGAGTGCTGGGTGGCTCTTCGCTTGACTTCCTCGGTGCAGAACCAGACATCCGGCGTTGGAGGTGTTCTCATGTGAACTGCAGAACACAGCGTTGAAGACCCAAAGGGTTCTTTCCCAGGAGCTGTAGGAGTGACAGCCAGTCCACGCTAGGTAGCATCCAGCCTGGAGTTTTTCGTTTAAAAGCTCCCATGAAGTTAGAGACAGAGGACTTTGATTTTATTTGAACAGGTTCAACTGGGAACAATTCCATTCAGATTTTGATGGCTGCAGTTGTACAAGCAAGACCAGGTTCTGGCCCCTAGTATCTACTGCTGTATGGTAATAGTCGCTAAGAAGGCGTGAGTAGGTCAGAAGAGTGCCTTATTTTTTTTTTTCTTTGGAGTCTATCAAGCCCCTTCCCCAAAAGGACCACAATCCCAAAGACACCAAAACCCAGAGAAGACAGTGCTGTGTATTCCTGTTGTAGCCTTACTCGTGTAAGTAGGCAGGCTGTAAATGCAGTCAGGCGGGGCTCTGAAAGGAGCCGAGTACGTTTGGGTGGGAGCTTCTCTTTCATCAGCTCCTAAAACTGTTTTTTTAAACCTGGGCGTTCTGTACAGGTCGGTGCATAACCACAGACTGGAGAGTGTCGCTTCCGCTGGTGGTATGTGCTGGGAGAGACCTGAAGATGGCATCTGGCAAACCTGCGGGCTGCGAGTTGTCCCCTCCGAATCAGCAGAACGGCTGACGGAAGCGGTTCTCATAACCAGGAGTGCAACGCCGCTGTCTCGGCTCCTCTCCCTCTGAAAACTCAAATCAGAAATAACATGGCTCTTCATAAAATCTTTTAAAAATGTTTAATTTTTTAAATGTTTTCCTTTACATTACTATCAACATATGGAGTTTTGTGCAAAAGATTTGTTAGTGTTTGAGCTTGAGAAGAGAAAGTTTTGTATTTCTGTTGATGGAGCTTTCCTGCTGGAGAAAGCTGCTAATTGTAGCTATTCGGTAATTTTTTTTTGGAGACAGTAAGTGCCAACTAAGCATGTACGCATGCGTGTGTGTAAGCACAGACTTCTGTAAATCAACAGAGCAACAATTCTTTTTTTTGGTTAAACCCCCCCCATACCAGCCTAATCCTGTCTGTCAGACAATGTTCTTGCACCCTGCATGATTTCAGCGGGTGAGTTTGAACAGAGAGTGCATGTGTGCATCGGACTTTCCGTGGAACTCAAATACCCTTATTTTAGGTTTACTTTATTACAGCGTGGTGAGTCTGGGCTCTCGTAGTAGGCTGTACTACGCAGCCATCATAGCAGGACGAACAACCTAAAGCATAAAAAAGAAAAACCAAAAAAGTACTGAATAAAATGAAATACAAAATGGACAAACCCGAAGCTAAGAAGAGGGGGGAATAGTTGTATAGAGATAAAATAAGAAACCAAAAAAAATGATTTTGTGCTACTTTGATGTACAATAAAGCAAAATAACACCAGCACACAGTGAAAAATGAACAGGTTAATGGTACCTCTGTGTAGTGTTGCTGGAAGTTGTCTTCATTTAAACGCAGAGTTTGTCTTACGTTGATGGAGGGCTTTGCCACTGTGAGTTGACAGAGTGAAGTTTAACTTAAATGCCTTTGTGAACTAGAAGTCGTTTTGGAAATGCTTTCTATTCAAACCTCATTCGTTGTCGCAGCTTAGTTATTTTATACAGTGTTTCGCTGTATTTTGTCAAAAGCTCTATTATTCACCGGAGTAATACTCGTTTTGACCAAAGAGAAGCAAGAGCAATACTCTTCCAAACACGAGGAAGTTGCTTTTTTTTTATTAGCTGGCTTGGGGAGGAGTTGATTCAAGTGGCTTTTCGGTGTGTAAATCTCTGTATCATGACGGCAGCTGTGTAGGATGATTTGATGTATGCACACTGATGTAAGGGATAAAGGCGGCAGCTGAAAACAACAGTTAAATGGAACAGGTCTGTAAACAGACCTTTAACATTTTGGATGAAAAACTGGAGTCATAATTCATAAGCTGATCAAGGGACGGTGAGATTTTTGGCAGATTGGGCTAACGTTCTTGATTTAACCTGTCTGTAATAATGAAAACCACTAGCCAGTCTGTAACGGTAAGGAGTCAGTTTTGGAAACGCTCCGTGTTAAGTGACTGCTGCATCTTCAGCAGCAGGCGGTTGTCTGCCGAGATGCAGAAGGCAAGGTTTAAGGCGATGTTGCGTTCAAGGCTTCAGCTTCTCATCTCTAGGCAGCACAGCTTGCAGTGCTCTGTGGGGCAGGTGGGTGCCATGGGCTTGGGGCAGTTCCTGCTGAGACCCCTCGCCGCTAGCTGCCTGTCGGGTCGTGGGAGCCCCGGATAATGGAGAAGCCGCTGCCTGTCTCCTCCCCACGCCTGCTGTATGGGCACGGAGCTGCGTGTGGATGTGCTGCCTGTGCTCAGCGCGGCTGAGACGCCCGCTCAGCCCGGAGCTGGGTGGTGGCGAGGGCTGGAAGCAACGTGGCTGCGTTCGTCCAGCGGGGTCTGAGCTGGTGGGTCCTGGTGCACCCAGTCTGAACAGCGCTGGAGTCCCCGTAGTCATTGCCTCGTTAACCCACAGCCCTCTGAACCATGACTTGTGAGCCGAATAAGGCATCCAGCTGCATTTTCGAGACTTTACACATGAATTACACATGCACGTGTATTTCTTGAGCTCCATTTTACCGACAGTAGTATTAAGAAAAAGGTACTAATTAGCAAAGTAGTGATAGAGTAGGGCTGGAAATGTGGATTGCTTGCTTTCTGGTCTTGCGGTGGAGATTAAAAAAATTCTTAGCTTTCTAGTCATTCGTGTGACTCGGAGCTTATGGTTGTGTTAACTGTAGGTGCTGTTTGGCAGTTAATTGTTAGTCCGTTTGAAACCTGCACAATTCTTGCGTGTTTAATCAACTCAATTTTTATTTTTCCCTAGGC
>Ga0065711_1044476_pt1 | contig 14079 bp, 12 predicted proteins | sample Hoacrofraction12_FD_59098 | JGI IMG/M metagenome (GOLD analysis project Ga0065711, IMG submission 59098) | Hoatzin crop microbial communities from Cojedes, Venezuela - Epithelial fraction 12 v2 (version 2) | ecosystem: Host-associated > Birds > Digestive system > Esophagus > Crop | place...
GGCTACACTGCAAGTAGCATAAATTCAAAAAAAGGCACTTACAGTCCTCTCTTGCCTTCACCCAGGATCCAAATAAGTATTAGCAAAACATATACATGAATTGCTACATTATAGAGCAAGTTCTGATAGTTTAGATGAGTCTATCTCCAATCTTCAGTCAACCTACAAGACTGGTTTGGCCAGTACTGAAAATGATGCAGCAAGAACAAACAGAAACAATCAAACTCTAAATTTGTCAAAGATGGAATCCAGTTACTACTATGGGCCTAACTTTAGATAAGAAAAGGTATATATAGTTAATATTGCCCCCTATACTGGTAAATGCACAGCATTTCTTTTTTTAAGTCTTTTATTTATATTGTGTCTGATGACAGATTTCCAGAAAAATATCAAAGACGCTCAAAATTCAGTGGAGCCTGCAAGCTAATTACAGTGATGCCCACTGCACTGGGACCCATTCAGACTTCCTGATCATAAAAAACCCACAAGCCTGAATGAGTGTAACAATAAGTGACACAAGAGCCAGGAGCACTGTAAAGGTGAGCTCAGGCCAGTAGATGTCAGAGGAGAAAATATTCTCTCTGCCCTCCAGGTAACAGATAATCCTGTGTAGTGTCTGTTTTACCAAACGTTATAAAAATGACCACAAGAACCTTTCACACTGCAAGAAACTTATCCTCCATGAATACCCAACTCATTAAATAAAAAAAAATCCACAAACCCTGTCAATAGAAGGCGCTAGCAATTTTAGGTACTACTGTTCAGCTATTTCAGTGTGTTTCTAAATTATGAAGACTGGGAGGATTAAGAGGATTACCAGCAAGGATTTTTGTGATAAGTTTTGATTAGGGTGGCACTCTGTATTAGGGGCACTCAGATTTTTTAATTCAATTTTTATTTAAAAAATCTTTTATTACATTGTAGAATTACACTATAAGGTTTCAGCTGAAGTGAAAACATCTGGCAAAAGATTGTTCAAATGTTTGAAGTAGCTTGAAAGGCAAATATGAAAGCAAAATGATTAGAAATAACTCGAGTTGTTGAAGTGACACCTCTTTATGACTGCTCAAGTATATTATTAAATTAATACACAAGAGGAAAGACTATAAAGGAATTCAAAATGCCCATATGAATTTGACTGGGTTTATCCTATTCACACTGTTATTTTCCTAGTAGTGGTGGTGTACAGGCCATATATGAAGTATTGTCACTAACATTTACCAGCCCACGCTTTTGAGTAAAAGCACAAGAGAAGGAACAGAATCGCATAAAACACAACTTTTAAAAGGCCACATAGCAAAACAAACAAAGAGGTGGAAATAGGACTCCCAGCCTAAAATTAGTTTATCCATTGGGTAAGTGCCCCTAAATTTATTCTAGTGTTCAGTTATCTCCCCGCAGGATTTCACAGACAATAAAATTATGAAGAAATATTAACCCAAATCATGCATTTTGCAACCCTAGGTACTTTGTAGTAGGAGCTTTAGCATGAGAGACCAAAGCAAAGTTTGCAAAAGAACAGATGGATGGGGTGAGAAAGAGATACAACTGCACAAAAAACCTGAAAGGGGTGGTAAGAAATTCAAGTTTCCTAGGAAGAACTCAGCTCCTTGTAGAGGTTCTCCTATATAGACAGAAAAGGATTACGTTTATGTGGCAGGCAAAGAAGAGCACAGCAACTGATAAGATATTCACAAGAATGCAAAGAAAAATGACAGCTGTGCAATTCATGAGAAGGCAGCAGAAAACTCATGGCAGAACAGATGAAGCCTGGATGTGTACCAGTATTGTCAGACACAAAGAGCGCTACGTGTGCTAAGTCTAAATTAAGACTGAAAACTCATCTCTAGTGGTGATGATGATAAGTGGCAGGTAGGAACAAGACAGGGTTGCAGCTCTCTCGGCTGCAGGCCATCTCAAAATTATTTCCCAGAGACTATATCAAAGAAACAGTCTCACATGTGGAATTAAATGGAACAGGTCAGAGCCAGTGGTAGAAGTTTGTATTTGTTGATCATCATCCATATGGAAAATGTAACTGAAACTGTGGCCATGTGTACATTAGTGGAGTGCAAACCAATAGAAGAACATCTCTAGAGGATGCTGAGGATATGTCTTCAACACTGAACACATTCCAGTGCTCTGTTCTCAGTAGAACTAATTCTTGTCTGGTACCATTGACCAAATGTCCATTTGCAACTGGAGAGTATTAGGTCCCACTTCTGGTCTACTTTCAGCCAAAAGGAATGCAGCTCAGGTATTCTAACATGTTCCATGATGTGAATGAAAGCATGGTGAGGGAGTTGGAGAAAGTACTTCAAAAGTGCACACGATTCAAACTCAGACACTGACGTAGACACACCTTGTGTTAGCTGATGCAATGTTTCACAAACATCAAGAAAAGTAAGCGTAAGAACAAAATCCTGGACGCTCCCAGAATATATGAGAAGAAAGAAAGATAATACAATAAAGAGCCATAAGAAAATGACCGGATATGTAGAAGTAATATAAAGACATAAGTCCAGTAGGATGAGAAAAAAAGAATGAAACCTTACAGCAATATGGAGAAGGACCACGATGAAGATTCCTGAAATACAGTCAAGAAATTGGATGCCTGCATGATAGAACTGTAGACATGGAATCGTAGAGATGGGTGCCTTGCAACAGTCAAGAAAAAGCCTTACAGTTCCATGAAATCCTTGCTCCCTACCGGATTAATGTGCTTGAGGGAAGTGGTGGGAAAGGCAAAGAAATCTTTACTCCCAAACCTTTTCTTCTGTCTGGAAGATTTTCCAACAAACACTCCTAAGCTGCATTGTATAATGAAGTATGTATGCAATAAGCATAAACTGCGATTGGTAACATATAACACTCACCACTTTTGCATCTAGAGCGACCTGAGCAAACCCTTTTCGATTTCCCCACAAGAGTTGATAACTTTCGTCACTGAATAGTGCTTCTCTAACTCCACCTGGTGAGATGGACACCAAGTGTCCATTCTTCAGTGCAATGAGACACTCTTCCCTTGTACCTGGCATAATACCTGTCACTTCCAATAATAATTTAAGGCCTGCAATAAATAAGTAGCAAATACATATTATTATAACAATATATCACAAATACTGCTTGCATGTAGGAACAAGATTACAGCTAAGTTAAAATCTAATAGCTACATATTTAGACTAAGGCAAATTTGTGCAAAGGAAGTAAAAACCCATACAGAGTAAATATTGGCAAAATGACAAATACGAGACAGTGTTTTTGCCCAAATGTTACAAAGAAGCACCAGCTTATCAGGAGCATCTAAGTAAACTAATGCCTCCACATGCTATTTTCTATAATTATCAAAACACCAGCCACGCAACCTAAACTTGTGCATCATAGCTAGAAATCTGAAAATATAAAGCTATTCCTCCTTCCTCCTTTTTAAATATTTTAGGTAAAAAAATAGAAATTTTCAGTACAATAAAGATTACTACAAAAATAAATGCCTGACAAGCAACTATTTTTAGTGTTCTTTTAAAATGTGATGTTTAACATTTTAAATGTTGAGGTTTTGAGTTGTTAAATTGAATATTTTGTGGTTAAATTGCAAACTACATGGATCAAATTGGACTGCTGTATGACTCTTAAGATGCATGAATGGCAGAAGTTAGCAGGGCAGTTTCAGCACTGCGTGAACAGTGCAATGAATCGCCTTCCTTTGTTTCCATAACTGGGCTTTCTCCAAAAGACAAAGTGAGAACCATAGAAGCACTCTATGCTTTCTCATATTATCCTCTCATTTTAAATCTACCAGTTTTGACTTCCCACAGAGAGCTTCAGCAAATGAGTGTCCCCAGTCTTCAAATTCACTGTCCCAACAGCACAGTTTGAAAAGAAATTGTTTCTATTAATAAACGTACACAACAACTATGGTCTGCCAGAACCGGTGCCTAGCACTGCAACTTTGACAAAGGTCTGCAACAGAAATTTTGGAAGACAGTGGCAAACAGTGCCACATCTTGTAATTGAACTGTATTTCATCTTATTCAAGGCATCGTGTTTGATAGTTCTTTCTCTCAAAAACAGATGCTGGACTTTGTTTAATCCCTTTGTGAACTCTCATGTATTCTTGTTTTATCCTGCAGCCATGAATGCCATATCCTTATTAAGTGAATAGGTACTTCCTTTGCTGGCTTTGAAAATTTTGCCTGTTAAGAATTACGCTGTATCACATGAATCACTTCTTATTCCCCTTTTCTAGGTCACGCAGAATTTTATATCCCTCAGTCATGCAAGATTTCCGGCCTACGTACTGGCTCTTCAAAGGAAGCCGTGCCAGGCCTCTGATCATCCTGTCCCGTTTTGTATCTTTATTACTTTGCAGCTTTTCTGAGACAGGGAAACCAGAATTCTACGCAGTACTCAAGATGTGGGCACCATATGCATTTTGAGTACATAACAGTATTTCCTGTTTCTTCTTTTTTCCATCATAAGCCTACAATTCTGTTTGCCTTTTGGCGATTGCTGAGACTTAAGCTGACATATTCCTAAAGTCATCTAGAAAATGACTAAATAAAGCCTAATTACATGTTTATATGTTTTTCTTTGCTTCTGCACTGCATTATAACTAATACTGAGTTTCATCTGCCATTTAATCAGCCAGTGATTCGGTACTGGTAGATAACCGTACTCTCTGTGTGGGCTTTCACTGTCTTGAAAAAAATGGCTAGTATGAAGCTTTATCACCTCACTACTAATCTAGATTATGATTATTTTGAACAATATAGGTGCCAGCACTGATCTTCATAAATATACCTAGTGAATTCTGCTTCTTTGTGAAAATGAGCCATTTATTTATACCCTTTATTTCCTGCCTTTTAACCAGTTATTCATTCACAAGAAGACTTCTCCCATTAATTAATCCAACAGACTGAGGTTCAGCATACGGTCATGAGCATTCTTTAAAGAAACAATCTGTGAAGTGTAACGTTTCTCTGCAAAAAGGAGGTCAGTATGGTAGAGCAAGAGGTTAGGGAAAATTTTCACTCAGTCTAGTAGCAGAAAATTTCAGCCACATTTTCTACTAATGCAGCAAATGAGGGGGCCTAATCTCCATTATTTGTGGTCTTTTTTACCAGATTCCTCTTTTGGGAGCCTTTTTATAGATTGATACCATATTTGCCACCTGCTGTTCCTCTAGCATGAACATAATTCAAGCAATGTCGTCTGTACACATCAGAAGTTCAGAAATTGCACAGAACAGAGTGTTGCTTGGTCTTGACAATAGTTTACTATACATTTGTAATAAAAATCTGTGCTACAGACACTTCAATTTGAAACAGTACCCTCTCATTTATCCCTTAAAAAAAAGTCTCCTTTGCAACATTCTGCTAAGCTTTATCTTCCCTTAGGGGTCCTCTCAAAAGCCAATCGTCTCTTGATGACTTCATGCTTCTGACATGTTTCATACTACGCAGTATTTACTAAGTATGCCTTTAGCAAATTCTTCCTCACCATCTTTCTAGAGATGCCTCAATACGTTCTTGCATTAAACTTGCCTGAGTGCATGCTCTTTGTTTTCAGTGTTTGAACACAACTTACTTTTTCTGAAGAACGCTCTTCTATCTTTAAATAGCTTCCTTTATTCCTTAGTGTTATAATAATTTTTAATATAAGTGGTATAAAGGTGCCTTTAAATAATCTCCCTGCTATTCCTTCTGGATGCTCCTTCTTTATGACTTGTTTTTCTAAAAATGAATGAGGTTTGCTTTCCTGTACCTTCTTCTCACAATGGAATTATTTATTTCTCCCTCAGTCTACCACATGTTGAATGTGTTGCAGTGGTCAGTATTACAGCGCTCTGTTCAACAGCAAGATCTTCAAACCAGCTTTGTGCCCTGCTCCAGGCTTTGATCAAAAGATTGATTTGATGTCATACCCCCCTGCAAGGGCTACTCAGTGTAGAGGACAAGAGGTAATTGATACCCTACCATTTACTGGGGTCTTCTGCACTCACAGCCCATTGCTGACAGGCCATATAATGTCTCTTTGTTGGCTTTGGAGGGTCTACCAGTGGTTTTTTGACCTTTCACTGAAGACAGGATATTCTACCCTGTTTGCCCTTCTGCATCTACTGGCTTTTAGTTTAAAAGTCTAAAAGCAGTCTTTCAATTTAAAAGCTCTCTTGAAAGTGGAATAAATCTAAATTTCACCAAAACCACCAACAGGTTGAGTGAATCCAGGATGCTCAAATACAAAAGAACAAGTTCTTACCTGGTAAACGAAAGACAAAATGATCAGCTACTGACAGACAAAGTCTTTTCTTCTGGAGAAACAGCCTAGACAAAAAGTAAAGGTAGTCTATAGGAATAGCTCCATGGTAATATACAAGAATGCCCGGTCCTTCTGGTAGGTTTTCCACACCATGAAGCTCATAACCTGTTTGGGATGGAAAGCAATACACTGACAGTTATAACTGTAAATCATCCAGCAATTTAAAGAAAACTGTTTACTGTCCTTGGTTAAATGACTTTCAGAGAGTTGTGAAAGCCTCTGCAGTAGCTTTTAAATTAAGTTCTGGATGGAACTTTTGGTCAATAGCAAAGACAAAGTCCCTCAAACACTGCAGTTCATTGGTGGAATAATTTGTTGGTCAGTTTAATCACTAGATCAGACCCAAACCTGACATTTTGCACAGCGAGGGGACTAAATTAATTATTTCCCATTAGGAACTTTTCCCAGTCCAAAGCACAATAATTAAGAAAAAAAATTACTAGACTGGTGTGAAACTGCTTCATCAGCAGAATGAGAGGCAAACAACCAGTCAGGATGCTTTCCTGAAACATGGAAGTATGAATCTCCATTCTATGTCAGACAATTAAAGGTTTGGGATTTTACATAATAAAAAGTTTCTCTGGTTGAGATGTTTAAGTCCAGACCAGAATCCATAAGAATTCCAAAGAGAGGTTCTCTCCACAACAGTTAAATATATTCGCTTCATAGTGGAAGTGAAATTTCCTCACAGACATGGACTTCTGTAAATCCCACCTTTGATTTAGGTTTTTGTTGGAGCCACAGTAGGAGACTAATGTATACAAAGGCTTGGGAAAGCTTCTGCCAACTAAGAGCTCTATTCCACTTCCTCAGCCTTCATCTCCATCCCTGCCTGCTCCTGTCATGAGCCACTGAGGGAGAAGGATGGGGATGGAGCAGGCAGAGTCCTAGGAAGAAGGGGAGAAAGTTTTATACTGCAGGATGATCAAAGATTAAGGGAAAAAGCTGTGAGGAACGACAGCAACATAGAAAACAACCTGATATTCTTCACCCTTAGGGCAGCAAAGTTAAGCCTTGCTGATTGCCTTAAACTACATCTGTGAGAAGAAGAAATGCCTAGTGTGCAGCTGAGGATTTTCCTAGGGAACAGGGTGTGTTGAAAGTATATGAAGTTGAGTGTAATGAAACTGAAAAATCAGGTTAATTTTAAATTCTACCGCAGTATAAACTTAAGTGTGGTATCTAATTATTTCTTTGACCATACAGCTCTTAAAATTATTTTCAATTGTCATAACACAAAGTTGTTTTTGCCAACTAAAAATAAACTAATTACACTTCCAACTAGTTGTTGTGTTTTGATCATTTATTAAGTGGGTTTTAAACGGCTACTAAGGTAAAGAATAAATCACACATCTCCCTCGCAGTGACGTTACTAGAATTAAGATTAACACTGCACTTCACTCTGATACCATATACAGAGAAATGCACCTGCCTATCCATTTAAGAGAAATTCACCCTACAAAAAATAATTTCTCCCTTTCATTCTGCTTATTATTGCAATCCATCTTTGCGGCAGAAACTTTTGTGCTAGAGGCCATACAAAGTATAGTAAATGTCATTTCTTTGCATCCATTTGGAAGAAATAAAAAATAAATAAAACTTATGTGTATTTACTATTTATTGTCATTCAAACCTTCAGACAAGTTATGTCATACTCACCATGCCATATTCTTGCACATACATCCCAAAAGCTTGCTATAGCTTTCCTTGCACTATCCCAAACATCACTCAAGGGATCTGCTTTTACCTTACCACTCCTCTGATATATTAAAAGCAAAATATTACTAAGGTAAATGAAAAAGACAATTGTTAAAGGAACTATAAAAAAAACTAATATTGCACTAATTGCCAGTGAGATGATGAGCACATGAAAAAGGTATTTCTTCAGGTACTCCACAACTGTCCATTCTTCCAGTACATAGGCAAGGCAGCTTAGGTCGGTCATCAGTATCCGTCCTGAAGTGCAGGATTCTTTTCTATCTATCATGCCCTGCATGGAAGAGAAAAACAAAACAAAACAAACCAGCTCTAATTTCTCTAATCATGGAAGTTTCTCAGTTTAGGAAAAAAGCTTTCTGTAGACATACCTGATGCCTATTTCGGTATAGCACAGTGTCAAACATTTTGTCTCTCTCTGTCATGCTAAGATAGCTGCTGGCAATTGCCATCCACTACTGCCTGTAAAGGCTGATGAGATTATCCTATGTATTCATGGAGCTTTTTTATGTAGCCAGATAATAGGGGCTGAAAGGACGAGGGCTGGGGTCCAGGGAAGCCTCAGCATCCATGCAACGCAGAGCTCATTCACTGTCAAAGCCATTTATCAGATGATTTCACTGCAGAAGTATGGCTTACTTTTTAGAAGCTAAAAAGAGAGCAAGCAATAATTGTTCTCAGCAGCATTAGCCAAGAAGCCTGCTGCCAGATGTCTGGACTCTCCCAATCCCCTGCAGAGAGTCCAGCTGGGTCTCCAGGTCCCTGTCTGTTTGGCAGCAGCTGGCAGCGAGGGGAATGACCAGGGGCATGAGGAGCTGACCTAGACCAAGAGCCGGTAGGCAAAACCTGGGCACCCGTGGCTCCTTCCTGAGGCCTGGAGGTGCCTGGGACAGCATCTGGTACTGCTGGCAGCACCAGGACAAGCAGCTCTTCACCCCTCATCCACACAACCATGCCAACACACCCTTCTTTCAGATTTTCCAGCCCTGGCAAAGGCCAAGTGGCCTCCATGGCCCTAGCGATAGGTTTGCCACATGCAGCTCCCTGCTTAGTCTGCTCCTACAGCTGACCCTGCCTGCCTGACAGCAGGTAGTGGTTTCTCTGGAATATAAGAGCACTCCAGCATCGCTGGCTGATTTTACGATTCTTGAGCATTAGCCAGAGATTTAAACATTGCAATCAGGTTCAGTAATCCATAACTGAATACAGCTTTTATTTGTCTCAACCAGGTTACTACTTGTTTAATGAATAAATTTTTCTGCTCCAACACCAGAACAAGTACCTACAAGAAACAAATCACAATTGCCACAGTCAGTGCCAAGATCATAAAGTACAGCAAGTCCAGACTTTTCTGACTTTATGTCTTCAGCTGCATACCTATATAAGCAAACCAGTTATACGCTGCTGCCCTGGTTTTGGTTAAAACAGAACCAATTCCCTTTCACTGAATCTTCCTTACAGCAAAGTTCTTCTAAATAACTGCATTTTTCTGAAGCTGGCTGCATATTTTACAGACAGTGTCCACTCCAAAGCTGATAACACCTAATGTTTATAGTTACACTGAGCTAACGGTAGGGAAGGAATACAGAAAAAGGCCCTTCTTTATAATTATCACTACAGCATCCAAGGTCACCGATAGACTTTTTAAGTTCCACAAGCGAGGAGTCGTAAAGGGCCACACTTGCAGGGAGGGGCGGACAGGACAGGGGACCCGATATGACCAGCGCGGTGTGCCATGCCACCCACGTCACACTCTGATTAAAGCTGGGGGATGATGACGGGCTCGCTGTCTTCGTCCATGGCCGCCTTCTGAAGAGGGCCCTGCTCCTTGTCCTGCCTGCGATCCTGATGCTGATCCTGATCCGTGCATCCCTAAGTCCAGTCCCTGTCTGTTGCTGGGGCCAGCCCGGGACTGCCTGGTGCTGCCCGGCAGCTGCTGGCGGGAGCCCGCGGCACCCAGCCCCGGGGAGATCCGTTTCGGCCTTGTGTGTTTCGTTTCATTTCTCTGATTACTAACATTATTAGTGTTATTAGTAAAGCTGTTTTAATATCCAATTTGTAAGCCTCTCTCCCTTGTTCTCCTCCTTCCCCTCCCATGGTGGTGAGCAGAGGTGGACAGAGCGCATCTGCCGCTCTGCTCACTGCCACCCTGTGAACTGAACTGAACCATTACACCCATCCACTCCACTTTTGTTTTTCTTCCTTGAAGCCTTGGGTAGAATATAGGGGTGGGCTGGCCTAAAGCAGAGCTCCGTTCAGAGTTACGGATGACACGGAGCACAGCAGACAGCCAAATCAAAGAGCAGCCACAACCAAGCACCAGACTAACACGCAGTAGGGCAAGCAAGCCCTGTGGCAAGCCCTGCCAACGAGCAGCTGTAACACCTATAAATTTGGTCTTGCACACTCCAATCAAATCTATCCTCATCTTAAACCCTTTGAACTCCACGTTGGGCACCAAAAAGGACTGTCGTGGTTTAACCCCAGTAGGTGGCTGAGCCCCACATAGCCTCTCACTCACTCCCCTCTGCAGAGGGATGGGGGAGAGAATCGGAAGGGTAAAAGTGCAAAAACTCAAGGATTGAGATAGAGACAGCGTAACAGGTAGAGAACAGGCTGGAAGGATAGTAACCTAGGAGCTCAAAGGAAGCAAACGTTGTATTCAATGATGCTCAGCATGGCACAAACAAACAAAACCAATGTGGCAAAGAACCTGACAAGAATTAATATGGAATTGTTTATATCCTGGTGACTGGTGCGTGACTAAGATATAGGCATATCTGGAAGTTCCCACTGAAAAGAGATTTTACGAATAACACAAAAGAAATAAAAGGAATAGTCTGCATGACGTGGGTATTAAAATCTTTGCATTGAAGACGTTTAAGAAGGATAAAGCTGATGGTGTGGTGCTACTGTATAGTAAAGAAGTTATTAATTGTTTAAAGTTTCTGATGAGAGGTCTGATAAGATCTACAAATCCTCAATGCCTGCGAAGCATGCTGTGCTGACAGAGCCTGGGAGAAGGCCATGTTATAGCCTTGCCTCAGGCTACTGAATCAGAAATACTGAGCAGTCCTTAGAATAACTCATTCAGCCTGAAACACGGGGTGAAGGAAGGGAGTGGATGTTGTGTTGTTATTGGACCTTCAGACTGGGAACACAGGCTACTACAGCCAGTAGCAAAAGTGGCTTACAATTGCAGATAAAATGTCCATACTGATAGGAAATGTACCAACAGTAACCCCTATATGATATGGGGGTTAATTTGGATGTATTGATCACTGACTGGAACCTGGTGATAAAGATGCTGTAAGGCCACAGTAAGGTCTCCCTAGAGCCTTCTCTTCTCCAGGCTGAACAGCCCCAACTCTCCCAGCCTTTCCTCATAGCAGAGGTGCTCCAGCCCTCAGATCTTCTTTGTGGCCCTCCTCTGGACCCACTCCAACAGTTCCATGTCTTTCTGGTGCTGAGGGCTCCAGAGCTGGACACAGGACTCCAGGTGGGATCTCACCAGTGCAGAGCAGAGGGGCAGAATCCCCTCTCTCGACCTGCTGGCCACGCTGCTTTTGGTGCAGCCCAGGATATGGCTGGCTTTCTGGGCTGCAAGTGCACATTGGTGACTCATGTTCAGCTTTTCACCCACCAGTATCCCCAAGTCCTTCTCGGCAGGGCTGCTCTCAATCCCTTCATCCCCCAGCCTGTATCCATGTTTCAGATTGCCCCAACCCAGGTGCAGGACCTTACACTTGGCCTTGCTGAACTTCATGACGCAAGATTACTGAAGCAGTGGTATGTGATGAAGGTAACTGATGCCACCTATTATAATTCTGTAAACAAGTGCACCTCCATTCTTTGAGGAAATTGGAGGTTTAGTAGCTTGTGCAAGTGTCGTGCACATACAGTTTTACTAGGGTCTTGTTAAAGAGTCACTGTAAGCCACACGTGAGCTGCTACCTGGAACTCGCCCTTCCACCAGAACCTCACCATACGTTCTCACCACCAGCCTGGTGTCCCTGCTAACAAGATGACTGAAAATGCTGGCACAAGAAAACCACTCTTGGGAACAGCCCAGACTTAAGTTGGACTGTGGGGATTATGAAAGTATGTTACCAATGCCACTTGACATTTTGATTAAAGAATAGAGCTTTTATAATGGAGAACATATAAAATGAATGATGTCATCAACTGACATGACAAAAAAGTATCCATCAGTGGTGGAATCCCCATCAAATGAGAACTGAGTCTATGTCCTATGTTATTCAGCATTTTCAGGGTCTTCTCCTAATATGAATGGGATGTTACATTGATCAATGTAAACAATGTAACACCCCACCAATTCCTCTTCCTCCATCCCAGTATTTATGTAACAGAAAATTATTTGCTGGCTGGAAGACCACTACGTTTTACCTTGTTTGCTCACAGACTACAGTACAAATGAATGTAGTAACTTACTAATTTCTGATTTTAAGTTCAATATAAACACTAAAAAAAAAAACCCACTTCAGAAAGAAATTAAAATACCTAAATGTCCAAAAGTATTTTTTATAAAACCTACAAAACAGGTATTAACACTACAGATTTGACTGAGGACATATGAAAGTAGTTGGGCACACATGGAGTGAGTTCACTTTACACAGCTAGCTGAATGGGTGCAATAAAAGCTAATTTCAACATCATGCCAGTTGAATCCAAGCCAGAGTGGAGAAAGAATAAATGATTAGAGAAAAAGCTAAAAGATTGAGAAAAAAAAAATCACAGCAGCATGGATTTTTCAGGTAGGTAGGGTGCTCAACCAGGTGTCAGTTCCTGTTCCCACAGTTGAATTGTACATCTACCACCAGCAGTTTCTAAGGAAAAAGGGGACTCTGATCATTGAACTGTAACCCTGGATTTTGGGCCATGTGATGTGAGTCCAACAGCATAAATGCATCTCTTTGTGCTGTCAGGACAACATCAAAGGACTACAATGGGACAGAACTTCTATTTTTGCCATGTTCTGCTGGTTATCTCTCACCAGCCCCTTGTTGAGACCACAAATACAGTTTTGAAGCATCCTTTCTATCAAACACCATATAGGAAATTATTACATAGCTACCTGAGTGCCTACTGGCAGGCTATTACTAAAGACCTGCTTGACTATGCACTGGAAAACAATGCAAGAGTGTTACCGCAACATGTTTACTCATAACTGCTCTGGTTTGCCCCAAGTCTCAAAGTTTAAGAGAGAAACTTCTATTCTGCTTTTATCAAATCTGAGCCAGGAGCAGCTCCCACGTTCTTCAGTACTGAACATCCCACGAAAGGTTACCAAGCAGGCATAGTGTTTTGCAAACAAACATTTTTTAAATCGCCTGTATTTTTCACATCTCATCTAGTGATGGACTCGCAGTGTCGCTGAGTGATCTTCCAGAGAAGAACACCTGTGTCGACACACGAGATGTTTGTTTGGGCTCCACCTATAACGCATACCAGATTCCGGAGTAATAGCTGTATCTACAGTGTGAAATCACAGGTGACATCAGAGGGAGGCAGAACTAACATCCCCCTCCGTCAAGGGGAGCTCCCCTTCCAACAAAAGTCTCCTCTGCCACAGCCACTCAGATCCCGAGCTCTTGCTGAGGCACCGCTTCTGGAGAAGGATGATCTTCCCAACGCTGTAAACCCCGGGAAGGGAAGCGCAACAGCAAAGCTGTTGCAAGACGTCAGAATCCACACCTTGCGGCCGGCTTCCAGCCGTGGCTACAGAGCGGATGGACCATCTTGGTGCTGCTGCCCACCAATCCGCTCCTGGCAGAGGGTTTAGCAGGGCGCGGCGGGAAGACGAGCGCAAAGCGGCCGGAGGCCCTTCTGCAGAGCGTTCTGTCACGCCCGCTGCCTTGTGGCGGGCCCCTGCCCTCCCCCCTGTCCAGCGCCGCTGGGGAGCGGGCCCGCAGCCACCGCTCCGCACCAAACCCCAGCTTTACCTTTCCCAGAGTTTTCCGCGGCAGCCCCACGGAGAACGACGCTCTCGCTGGTCGCGGAAGCGGCCGCCAGCCTCCACACCCC
>Ga0065711_1044477_pt1 | contig 14079 bp, 15 predicted proteins | sample Hoacrofraction12_FD_59098 | JGI IMG/M metagenome (GOLD analysis project Ga0065711, IMG submission 59098) | Hoatzin crop microbial communities from Cojedes, Venezuela - Epithelial fraction 12 v2 (version 2) | ecosystem: Host-associated > Birds > Digestive system > Esophagus > Crop | place...
GAGCTGACACAGCCCTGGCCCTTTAGATGCTGGGGGGGGGGGATGTCTGTGTCCAGTGGCATGAAGACTCATTCTTCCTGCTGTTCATCCTGGTGTGAAGGGAGCTTGGGTGATCCTTCCCTGGCTCTGCCAGAGCTCAGGACCTAACAGAGGCATTGCATGAAATGCTTTCCCCCCAGACCAGAGCCTCTGTAGTGCCCCAGGAGCAGTGAACCTGTAGCTTTTGGGTGATGGGTCTCCTCACATTAGGCTGGGGCATGGGAAAAAATCCTGTATGACCTGCAGTAGGGTTGTACCAGAGCTGGGAAATGCAGAGCTTGGACTGGGGAAGAGGCAGAAAGCCCCAGAAAGCTGCTCTGATGCCTGGTTTCACACCCGCCCTCTGAGGGACCTCTCTTGGTGGGAGCCTGGATGCTCTTAGCTGAATGCAGCACCTTCCCTAACACTCCCTAAATCCTCCGTCTTGCTGTCCCCGCAGGCTTGGCTGACGCTTGAATTTTTACTGTCGAGGCAGTTTTGGAGTGTGGGTTTCCTTTTAGCTTCACGCTGGGGGCCCGGCATGGAGGGTGATGTTGTTCTTGAGGGTCCCAGTTGGGGTTTGGTTTAAATCACTTTTGGTCCCATTGGGGAGCAAAGTGCTAAAAACAGGGGAGAGGGAGCCAGAAGGCAAGCAAAGCATCCCGGCTGCACGGAGTATTATTTTTGAAGCCTCCTGGTTTTTCGGAGGCCTGACTCACAGTGCAGGAATGCGCTGGGCTGGCAGCCCCGGACCTGCTCCTTGGTGGAGGGGAAGAGCTGCCGTCTCCTCCTCCCCAGCCCGTTCCCCATGCCCTCTCCTCCCAGACCGCCGGGTTGGGCTGGTAGCAGCCACGTGTTTGCTGAGCTTGGATTTTTAAGGGAATTTTTTTTTTTTTTTAACTTTCCCTTTGCTATTTGCTTTTTCAGGCAGGGGCTGGTTTTTTTTTGCTGGGGCTGGGGCAGCTCGTCGGGTCGCAGCAAGGCACCTCTGGGTTGCTCTGGCTGGTTGGAGGGGAGGGAATGGCAGAGCGAGCCCCGAGATCAAACACGAGCCAGGCTGGGAAAGGCTGGGCGAAGCCACACTTGAAAACGAGGAAAGGGAAGGGAAGCAGCAATTATTTAGTGTGGGGCTTGCTCCAGCGTGTCCTGCATGCTGCCTTTAATCTCCTGCAAGTCCCTCCCTGCTGCAGCCCGGCACGGCCCCGCTTGGGTCTCCTCTGCTCCCTGCTGCATTTGGTGGCTTCTCCCAGACCTGCTGGCTCGGCTCAGCTTTTGCGGGGGCTGTTGCCTGTTGCAGTGAGCTCTTCCAGATCCATATGGGTGTGTTACATCTAGGTTAGGTTTGTAGTGAAATGCCCAGGATGGTGGGTCCTGGTCCTCGTCCCCAAGCTGGGGGTCCAGGTACCAATACCCTGTGTAACTTGAGGGGCGTTCAAGCTGCGAGCCTTAATCCAAACTCTTGGTGGTTGGGAGCGTACCTTGGGGCAAATCTGGTAAAGGGACTCTGATGACAAGTTTGGCTCCCTGTGTTTCTCAGGGTAGGGCTCCATGGAGAAATTCAGGTGGGGAAGGGGAAAAAGTGTGCAAGCAGAACAAGCCGTGTGCCACCACGATATTCAGCAGCAGGCAGGGTGTCTTACAACTGAAGAGGAAGAAAATGTTTTTGTCTTTGGTGTGGCCTTTGTTTCCCATCCTTCCACAGTCCCGTGCTCTGCCGGGTCCCTTCCCTTGCCTGCCTGCCTACCTGGAGCATCGATGGAGGCCACTGTGTCTTCCCTCCTCCTGCTTCAGCCCCTCTCCAGAGGGGACTGCTGGACAAACCTTGCCCATTTAGGTGCTGGGAAATATCCCCTTTCCAGCCCATGCATTGCTGACCTGACTCTGCTGCGAAGAGGAGGAATTACTGGGTCCCGGGCCCTGGGGGTGGTGCAGAACTGCCTGGGGCACGTGCATGGGGATGGCAGGCGTGGCGGTGGCACCCGAGTCCCAAAACTGGGCTGTGACCATGAGACAAGGCTTCCTCCAGGAGCCGGATTTATGCAGGCAAAGTATTTTTCAGGACGCGCATCCCATTGCTTACCACACAGGGCTCGGTACAGATGGATAGGGATGATGTAGTCCCCCAGGACCTAAAAAGCAAACGTTTCGAGCTCGTTTTTTCTCCTTTTAGCTTTGCTTGTAGTTTAAGTTAAAGGCAGTGCTGGGTGTTTTGGGGTTACTTTGTGGATTTCTTTGTGGGTTTTTTTTTTTCACCCTGGGAAACGGAGGACACCAGTTGAGACACTTTAACTAAAGAGCTGTACACCCAGTTACACAAGGACCAAACTGAGCAGAGCTCTAGCTTCAAACTTTCGAACTTTTCTCTGCTTGCATTTGGGTCTGGGCTGTCCCTTTCTCTGGAGGAGAGAATCCTTTCTCACGTAGGGCAGAAGACCTATATGGATTGGCAGAGCACCTTAGGGGGTCTCCTTCTCTACCTCCATCCCTTTGATGCACAAGTCTGATCGGCAGCAGACCGTAATAGACCTCTATACACACAAGTAGCACAGCTGCCCTCACCTCTCTCCCCTATTTATTCCTGTAAGAGCCAGGAGAAGGAAAAGGGCTTTTTTCCCCTACGAGCTATCCCTTCGCTGCCGAATACCTGGGGCTGCGAGCATGGGCTGTCCTTCTAATCGGTACAAAACCCTCATCGAGCCAGATGCAGAAGTCAGATCCCGGCATCTCCCATGCTTCTGGGGGGTCCCGCCAGTGTGGTTTCCATAAAGGTCCCATGAGTAACCTTTGCTGCCCTCCAGCTCCCCGCCTTCACAAGCCTGCGCCGAGTGCAAAAGCTGAGGGATTGTTTCCCTTTGAAAGAGCGTGGAAAATCTCATTTTGAGATGTTTAATGCATATTAGATCCATCTGCCTTTCTCTTGAGCGGAGGCCACCGCAGGAGGAGACGCAAGGCCCTCTGAGTGCAGATGCCTGGTGCCCAGGCGGGCTTTGGGGCTCTGCAGGAGTGGTGCTGTGGGCAGCATCCTTGACCAGAGGATCTGTGGAGGTGGATAGCACGGGATGCTAGAAAGAGAGGAGGGGGGAAAAAAAAACCGCCTCCACAAAACTTCCTGGGAGATGGAGGAATGCTCTTGGTATTGATGTCACTGCATGCAGGTGCAGGGTTGTTTCGGATGCTTTGGCTTGCCCTAGCGATGGATTCAGCACACCTTGATAGATTGAACCACATGGCACTAGGGCACAGGTAAAGTGTGCGCAGGAGAGTTTGAGCGCAGGATGGTGTGTGGGGAGTGCTGCTGCATGGCACAATGGTGCATCCCTGCCCCTTGAAGTTGCGTGGAGATGTATGTGGTGGCTGGTGAATGATACAAACCCATCGAGGGGGAGGCTTGCACTGGGCAGGGAGGCGAGAGAGCGACTGAGATGAAAGGAGGCCTTTTTCCACCCTGACTTTGTCCTGCTGTTGCTTTGTGAGTCTTCCCTTTTGCAGACCAGCTCTCCTCCTTGGGAGCTGCCACCAGCCTGGAAATTAGCCCCAACTGCCACCTCTTGCCACGCTCCCTCCTTGGTTGGCAGCATTTAAATGCCTCTGTGTTCTCCTCCATGACTTAAACAAGGAGCAGTATGGACTGTGTGCCTCTGAGTGGGCTCCTTGGCGTACCTGCATCTCCTGAGGTGGTGGTAGGCTGGAGGGACAGGGTGTTGTAAAACAAACCCAGGCTTCCCGGCCGGGTGGCTTGAGGAGGTGGGAAGCTATTAAAAGGGTTGTGTTGCATTGTATAGCGTGGGAGTTTTCCCTTAGGCAGGAGGTTAGAGAGCCCAGAAACTCCTCGGGACAGATTTAAATGGGAGAAGGGACACGCCTGGTCTGCAGTGTTGCTGTCTCCTCCTGTTTGAGGTTGCTGTCAGTGCGCGTCCTCAGTGCTTTCTAGGTTGTGAGGTTTTGGGCTTATTCATGACCACTGGCACACATGGGCACACCCACCCAGCAGTGGCTGAAGGTACCAAGAAGGTCCTCAGCAGAAGACCTTGCTTCATTGACTGTCCGGTTTTCCTGTGGACTTGCGTGATGTGCTGGGAAGTTGTAGTTCTTTGTACAAGTGAAGGTGACCGCTAATTGGAGGACCGAGAGTGATCAGGATAGAGGAACAGGGCTTCAGAGGGTTTTGTGGAGATGGAGGACTAGGGCTTCCTTCCATTGGGGTGGTCGACTCTGCCATCTTGCAGGGGTCTTGTCCCTGTCTTGCATGCTCTGAAGGCTGATCTCCTCTGCATGCCTATTATCCCCTGTGGAGACCTCGCCATCCTACGCTGTCACCGGGCGGTGTTACTGGTTCTGTTTGGGTTGGCTTGAAGAACAGAAGGAGGGTGTTTTCCAGCAGCCAGAAAGTAGTTGCTATTTAAAACAACAACAAAAAAAATGTGGTCTGCTGCTTGCTTTTCATCCGTGTAGCCAAATGGAGCCAAGCAAGCATCCCCACCCTCACCTGGAGGGGCATCTCTGAAGGCTTTGCAGGGCCTGCAAACGAAGCTAGTAATTAGTGCTGGTCATGAGGGTGGATCTTGCAATGTGGCCATGCTGTCTGCTGTGGTCTGGCCTGGGGCCATCGCCTGGTTTCGGATGGCCGCTGCCCAGATGTGGGATCCCAGCAGCCTCCCTCCACCCCTGTTTATTCCAAACAGGCTGGGGATGCTGCTCAGCGTATGGGTACCTTCGCCTCCCTGCCTGTGTGACTCTTTTTACAGTTGCTGGATGGTGCTGTGGTGGTCCTGCACTGGAATATTATTTTGAAGGTTTTTCTTCCCCCCTTGACAGATGTGAAATGTAGAGACATGCCTAAAATGAAAGCATGGCTCCCAAGTCCTATTATACAGCAATTAAAAGTAATCAGTGGTCTAGGTCATTGCATTGGAGACTGAGCTCGTTGAAGGGTTTTCTCCTCCAGCCTGCCTTGGAGAAGCTTAAACATCGCGTCCCTTCTGCTTTCTGGGGCCTGACCGGAGGACATCTTCCTAAGGCGGTCAAGTATTGCTGAAAATCTGCATTAGGCTGGAAGTCAGCTGTTCTCTGTGATCAGGAGCTCCTCGTTGGGGCTGTGGCATCCCTGTGTGGCTCTGTAGGGTCTCCTCTGAGTTGCACCAGTCTGTCTGCTTTGGGGACATGCGCTTGGTGACATGGCGTTGCTGCTGGGTGCACGCCCGTCTCCATCGGCATCGCTGGGGCTGCAGGGTAATGGTTTTGGCTGGAAGGAAGAAGAGGTGGCAATTCAGGCTCCCCTGCCACTTCCACCTGGGTCTGCGCTTCCTCACACCCTCCCCTGGTCTTTAGGAGGAGTTGACTGACGTGGTTGTGGAAGCACATTTTCGTGGAGGATGTGTGATGCCGGCTGCACATCATTTGGGCTGCTTTTCTGCAGTCAGAGCCCTGCAAATGCCAGCTTCTGCACTCTGGCATTGGCACTAAAGGGATTTGTTTCAGGTGAGGGGATTTGACTGCATGGTCGTGCAGCACAGAGCTGCTGGGGTGACTGGGGTCCAGAGTGATGAAGCTGGGATACGGGCTGCCAAGGGCTATAAAACTTCTATTTTCTCCCCCTTTGCAGTTCCTCTTTTTTTCACGTGTGTTTATGCTAAATGAATTGCTACTGGTGACTGACTAGTCCGTGCTTGGGTGAAGCGGGCAAGGCTGGGAGGTGTGGCTGTGGAGCTCTGCACATTAAAATCCCATGGTGCCGTAGCCCAGGGATCCCAGCTTTGCCTTGAAGGAGTTGCAGCCACACAGTTAATCCCTGTCCCAGGTCTTGGCTACTTTGGCTACCCTATTACATACGTGTCTGTATGTGTATATATGTGTGTATACATATAAAACAAGGTATTAAGGCACATATTTCAGACCCTAAAATCTGTACACCAAGATAAAAATATTGGCTCTGCCCAAAGCTAGAAAAGAGAGATCCAAAAGCTGGGAAGAGGACAGGGTTTTCTTTGGGCTGAGTGGTGACTAACGAGAGTTGAGTTTTTTAAATGAATGCTTGGGATAAACTGGTTATGCAAACCAGGGCGAATTGGGCAGGTTCCTTTGTAGTTTGCAACAAAACCCCAAGAGTCCGGGGCGTGTTGGGGCTGGTCCTGCTGGGGATAGAAAAAGCCACGGGCCGGCTTTGCAGACAAGGTCCCAGCCGGTCGGGAAGGATCCCAGGGGATAAGGGGTAGGGAAAGCCACAGGCTACTGCAGGGCCTCATCTGTCCAGCTAAAACCTTGAATAATGCTGATTTTTTTTTTTAAGTGTAGTTTTATAATACCTGCTTAGAGGAATTCATGCTGTGCTCTGCTCCAAGAAACTGTCAGGCTTGCTGGTCGCGTGCCGCTGAAAATATATAAATTCAGAGGATGTTCGGGTTTTTTTGCTGTGGTGTTCACCGGCCGTGGCTGGGAGGATGGTGTGGGGTACGCAGCACGCCAGCAATGCTCGGTATGCTTTGCAAAGGCAGTCGGGCTCGCAGACCACAAGGCTTCTGGTTTCTATCACAGCCTGCGCTGTTTTGGCCGGGGGCATCCATCCATCCATCCATCCACCCCACAGCCCTCCCAGGCTCCGCGAGGCTCCTCTTGAGTGCGGCGCTTTAAGGATGCTAGAAAAAAGAAACAGATACGAGGACCCTTGTGAATTTTTAGCTTCATCCCGCGACGCGGGCTGGGGGGAGGCGATGCCTTGTGTGTCAGTAAGCCAAAGTAACGTGCCATAAAAATCCCTCTTGCCGTTTCCTGCTGGATCGGTCCTCTGGGCTGAACAAAAACCGGCTTAGGCTGCCATCATCTCTTTGCGGGGAAAAGCCTGGCTGCTGAATGAAGCAGAAAATTAGATGAGAACTGCCTAACAGGAAAAGAAGGATGACTTTAGTATGCAAAGAAGGGAAAAGAGGAGGTGAATTGCTGCCCAACCCCGCCAGCGGCCGGTGCCTGCCCTTCGAGCATCCTCTGACCACCAGCACCTGGCAGTGCCTTGGCATCCATGTCCCTGCATCCTAAGGGCTTGCTGCTGTTTCTGTCTTTTCCTGCTAGCCGGGAGGGATGAGGCTGGAGGCACAACCAGGGTGGCTTATCGGTGGTCCCCAGCTGACTGGGGAAGGCAAAGCTCCGCTTGCAGAGTGGGTTTTTGCTGTGCACACGCTTGCTGCATCCCCCTTTCCATCTCCATATACCGATGACGTACCTGGCTCTGTTTTCATTAGTATTTATGGACTGGCTATAAGAAGATGCAGCAGATCCAGCCTGGCTGTTAATGACCCCTGTGTGAAATAGCAAAGCCCACTTAGCGGTCTCGGCCGAGGGGTTTTACTGCAGCCTCTCCCGGTCTGCCCGTGCCCATCACTCTCCTTCCTTTACAGAGTGATGGGGGAGGCTGCCGGCACGATTTCTCGCTTAAAGAGAAAAGGGTTTGGATTTGTGTGCCTATGGGAGGCAAGGGAAGGAGAGTGTGCGCAAGTCTATGGAAAGTGTAGAGGGGAGAATGCAAACCATATGTTTCTGCGAGGGTCAAGTTGCAGAGCTAAAACCAGCAGGGAAGCAAAAGAAGCTGGAGTCCTGCAGTTTGGCTGTGCTTTGCATCCTGGTGGGTGGGGGGGTATCCAGCGTAGCCCACGGAAGGATGATTTTAATAAAGAAACCCACCCTAAGAGATTATTTGGGTCCCAGCCTGGCACTCTGCGGTGCCACTGCTGTCCCGTGTATTTAAGGATGGGGTCCAGGACTGTTTCCAAGCCCTTGGAGCTCCTATAAATAAACAGCAGAGATGCTGGGAAGAAGCCCCTCTGGGTTGCCCCAAGTTAATGGCATTTGCAAGTTTGATAGGAAGTCAAGAGAAGAAACATTTTGCAGGGAAGGGAGTGCCTGCAGCTTGCTGGAAACACAAGGCTGTGTTTGTGCCATGCACCATGGCTGTCCTTGTGTTCTCCTTCCAGCCACGGAGAGGAGCGTCAGATGAAAAGATCCATTTTCCCTTCTCGGAGTGGAAAAAGTTATGTGCAGGCAGCCCGGAGAGTTGTATAGACTTCAGACCTGTGTGATGTGAGCTGGATTGAAGTGCTTTTAAAAAGAAATCCGAAAATAGGGGGAGCGGCGGGGTCCCACAACAAACTTTTTTAGCTGGGAGACATCTTTTGTTTACAAAACTAAAGGCATGGAGACAAGATCTGATTCTACGGAGCTGTTTGCAACCTGTCAGCTTGGTAACCATCTGCTCGCAGCCCATGGGGACCGTGCTATATATGGGATGCGGGAGGAGAGAGGCAGTGCTGTGGCCCCCGGGAGCAGATGCGGGCTCCAGCCCCTCTGCAGAAGGGACCATGGGGCACAGCATCTCCTTGGCCCATGCACCAAGAGGAGCTCCTGTGCCTAAGACACCAAAAATCCTGATGCATTTATCTTTTGGATGTCTGCCTTACTTGGGTTTTTTTTGTTTGTTTGGGGGAGATTTCTTTTTTTAGCTTGATTTTCTAAAAAAATCCAGGTTTTGTTTCTTTTTGAAGTTGTGCTGTTTGTGTGTCTGCAGCCCTCCCCCTCTTTGACTCAGAAGTAGATGTCTCGCAATTAAGCACCTGCCTGATTAGGAAATTAGCAATAAAGTTTTTATCTAGGCGAGCTGGTCAGCCAGTGAGAGGGATCTATTAATATCCCACTAAAAAAACCCGCAGCATAACATTTTCCACCTACTATTGGGGAACACAAACACCACGTGGGCATGAGTATTTTGGGCAGCAGATCTATAGGAAAGCAGGTTTCATTCTGCTGTTTATGTGGCCGTGTAGTTTTAGCTGAGATGGGGTGCCTCCAAATACAGGAACCAAGTCAAATGTTGGAAAAACCGTTAGGCAAGGTGAGAGAAGTGCTGAAGGATGCCTTCAGGTCATGGCAAAAGAGGCTTGTTGGCAGACGACCTGTAATTGTTGCAGAAGGAAATGATCCTTCACTAATGATGGTTGAGGGGCTGAAGGGGAAGCAGGAGGAGAGCCTGGGTCAGCCAGGGAGAGATGGGGAGGGAAGCGTGGGCTTGCTTGTAGCCTACACACATGCTTTGGAAGAAATTGCTTGGCATGTTGGATGTGGCAGTTTATCAGGGCTTGCTTTGCCAGCATGTGTAAAGAAAAAAACAAAACAAACCCCCCAAAACAGTTGAAGACATTTATGTGAACTGCAAAGGTTGGTGGAGTTTGGTTTTTCTTAGATCTTTAGGGCAGGTCTTTATTGTAGGTCAAGGGTATTCTGCAGCTTTGGCTTTTCGTGGGTTTGGGCAGCAGCAGTCTCTGACCTCTCTGCAGATGGAGCATCAAGGGGAGAGATGAGGGGAGAAGAGCATCTTCCCGTTGGCATGATGCCAGCTGCTTCTGCAGGTCCTGAGGGTCTCCGTGGGGTTTGATCTGGCTGGCATTTGTACCTAGATACGTGCTGTAATAAACCTGTCCCTTTGTCTGCTGGCAGGGTGGCTTCCTGGTTTGTCCCAGACGAGCTTCCCAGGAGATGCTTTAAGCCAAGAGGCACCGAGTCTGGGGCAGAGCTGCTCTGGAGTCTGGTCACTTGCTTGGTGAAATGAGTCCTTGTCCTATTGCAGAGTTCTCTGGGTTTTAAACCATGTTATTTGCAAAGATGGTCTCTTAATGCAGTATGGAAAGTGGCATGAGAAACCGTGAAGAGGTTTTCAGAAAGGTGGTGAAAATGGGAAAGCAAAGCCATGTTCTTCCAGGACCAGGATCTTTACTCCAGATAAAACACAGATGTAGAGAAGATGGCATCCCTTTTAATTTAAAAAAACCTAAACCTCTATTTTGAAGCTGCTGAGAATGTGACTGCCCCTTGTGATGTTTCACAGCTGAGATCATTTCTGGCTGAGTTAATCCACTCTGGAGGTTTTAGTCTCAATCTGTCTGTACGGGTGAGCTCAGAATCTGAATTTTTCCATGGGCGGGGGGGGGAATCTCAATAATTCTAGACCAAAAAAAGTAAAGCTATGAAGAAGCATCACTGAAGAAAAGACTTTCAGGTGTTTGGGTGAATCGTAATCTGGAGCTGCTCTGCTGTAACTAACCACACACAGGGAGAAGTGAAACAAGAAATGCAGAGCATTTGCTAAAAGAGCATTAGCGAAAGGTAGAAGGAATTACTCTTCAGAAAGACATATTAGGCATTATTTTTGGAGTAACTAAATTTCATAAGTGCTTATTTAAAAAGAAATTTAGTCCATTCACTGTATTACAGACGTTTGGAGGAGATATTAAGTCCAAGGCTGCCTCTGGGAGCAACTGAGACTCAGAGCAGGGCTTTAATTTCGGCGGTGTATCAGTGTAATAGTATTGTTTGTAAGCTTCTGTTGCCACATGAAAGCAATGTTGCATTATCCTGGCTGGTCCTAAAAGCAGCAAACCAGCCAGAAGAGGCCTGATTACAGGGCAGCAGCTCTTCCCATCACTACAAAAGAATAGACAATAGAAACTGGGATCCGGTTTTAGCTCCAGTAACGCAATGCCCTCCATCTGGTGGTCATGTCACATGCTGCCTGAGTAATTCCGAGCCTTGCTCTGCCTGGAAAACCGGCCTCTGAGGCAGGGAGCGATGGTTTGGACTGGGTGATGCTGGGATCTGGCACGCTGCTGCCGGTGCAGGCTGGTGGAGATGGTGCTGTGGGTAGACCCTGGCTGAGGCACGGAGCTGCAGATTTGGGGAAGGTGGTGGCCCTCAACATTTGTGGGGATGGTGGTGTTGTAGAGCTGGTGGATTGTTCATTGGGGTGTCATCACCCCTAGAAATGGGGAGAAGTTTGGCTGGAGTCTGGGGTTTTCATGGAAGACTGAGCCTGAGGTGTTGTTGGAAGAGGAGCTTGCAAAAGCAGTTCTGTGGTCGCCGCTTGCTTGTGCCATAAGCTTGTCACCCATGCATGGGGGGGTACTAAGGCATGGCAAATGTGGATTTTTTTTTTTTTCCTCCAAGAATAGCTAACTTGACCTGTGGGTAGCTGCAGGACATGGGGGACAGCCAGGAGCTGCACAGCCTCCCTTTTGGATGTGGTTCCTGTGGGTCAGGTTACCATATAGCTGAATCATGTGCTGCTTCTCGCCTTTCTGAGGTGGTTTGGAAATAGGACAGGGTTTTGTCTCGAGCTTGTTTTGTGTCATTTGGCTTCCCTAGCTTGGGGCGATCCTCATAGGATTTAATAGGCGAACAGAGAGCAGGGGATTGCTAAGCGGAAGGTGGATCCCTCCAAGGTTGTGCTGCAAGCTTCATCTTTGCACAAGGCATGGAGAATGCTCCAGTGGAGTTATTTCTTAAAAATCAGTTACAAATCACAGCCAGCTTGCTTTGAGATTGGAAATCCACCTCTTTGGGGTGGGAAACTGGTGCAGAGAAACCCACGGCAGAAACCTCACGGCTCTTTGTGCCTGGGACAAAGAGTTGGTTTGGAGTTACAGGGAAGAAAAGGAGCTGGGTTGGGGGGGAAGGTGTTGTAAGATTGGTACTGGGACCTGGACATAGCAGGGGGGAGGCAAATGGGGCCATAATGAGCAAACACATTGTTGGGGATGATTGAGGATGCTGGCCCCGGGGGAGAAATCTTTCACCAGCCTGATAGTGGTATGGATGCTGATTTTCTGACTTTTCTGCAGCTTTAAACACATGAAAGACAAACTTTCCCTGAATGTCTTGGTGGCAGGAGATGGGTGCACAGTATCAGCATCCTCCTCCTCCTCCCCTGAGAGTGTGTGCCAGGCATGCTGCCTGGCCCACAGATGAACCCCAGACCTGCTGCCATCCCCCTAGCCTTTGGCCTCTGTTTTTTTTTAACCTTATTTTCCCCCTGCTCATTCAGTTTGCAGTTAGGAATACCTTTTATGTGCTGAAGACTTACGGTTCAGCCTGAATCTGTTATCAGTGCAGTGTCTGATAAGTTTTCTGCCTCACAGCCCTGGGGAAGAGCAAGAGCCTGTTCAGGGTCGCTGCAATAGATTTTCCTCCTCTTTCCCAGCTGCCTAGGAATAGTGTGATTTTTAGTTACTCTTTAACTGAATGGAGTTACTTTCATCAGTGGAAAGAAAAATGCATGTCCTAGCCAGCGTTGTCCATAAAGGCTGGTGATACCTCTCCGTGCTTTCATAAATTCATAAATGGGTGGCAGGGCATGCTGTTAGGAAAGAATAAACCTGATTATTCGGGTGATGAAGAAGGTGGCAGGGGAAGGATGAAGGGTTTGTCTCGACAGGCTGTGGAGCTGGTGGCCTGATCTTGGATGTGGAGACAATTGAGGGGGGTGGTGGTGGAGAGGCGTGATGGTTTCATGTGGATGGCATGAAGGGGGAGTGGTGGAGGCACCAGGATACTGGATTTTGCAAGAGGAGAGTTACTGAAGCATCACTTGAACAGGTTTGCGGTGGGGAATGGCACTGACCATCCTCTGACGGCTGTGAGAGGTGAAGTGCAATGCCCGAAGAGAAGGGTTTTTCCCCAAGCTGACGTCTTGCCACTCTCCTTCCCACCCTGCTCTCGGCTCTTGCTGGTGGGGTGCGGTTGCAGTGCTGGGCTCTTGGAGAGCCTCCCCAGGACCTGCTGCATGTGGGGTGTGGGTCGGTGGGTCGTTTGCTCAGTGAGAAATTAAAGTCTTGTCCACCCATTTGGATGTGCCTGGGTGGCTGGAGGGATTTGTGGTTTAAAATGGTGTCAAAGTGGGCATTTGGGGCAGCTTTGCCTGGGCAAAGTGAGGATGTGGCACTTCTGGAGCAACCTCTGCCCAAAACCATGGCACTCGAGCTAAAACATACATGGTGGGGGATTGTGCCACTGTCCTGCCTCTACAGGGAGGGAGATACGGGGGTCACCGTTGCAGTTTGGTAGGCAGGAGGAGGTACCAGGTGGCGTGGGATGCTGAATGTCTATGGAGGCGGCCTTGTGTGCATTAATCAACGAGCCTGCAGCTCCCCTTTCAAGCTGTTATAGCCAGAGTTGAGAGAGTCAATCCATATCTATTTAAAGCACTTCAATAAATAAAGATACTAACTAAAATCACAGCGGCCCTGTGCTCTCTCCTTGCTTCTAGGATTTCGCTTCGCCCCACCATATTTGCCTCTGGACGTATCTTAAAGCAAAGGAGGGGAAGGGATGGGGACCATCAGGAGTCTCCCGGTTTGGAGACACATTTTCATACGAACGTTTTATTAAAGGCAGTTTCCCTGCCTTCCCGATGGTGTGTGCTTGCTTTTTTCTGTGGCACGGAGGTGACAAGTGGGAAGCCGGCTTTGCAAGCCCTCTGTAATGCTAATAGGAGCTGCAGGTTGGCCTCCCCGGAGTTTTTTTCCCCCCCCCCCTCCTCCTTCCCAAAGACTAACCAAGGAACACTTGTTGAAGGATAAAATTGAAAAGCCCATGGCAGTTTATTTTGAGGACAGGGTGTTTGCTTTCACATCATGCTGAAGGGAATTGCTCTGCTACTGTCAGCAAATAAATAAAATAAGAGCTTTGTTTTAAATTAGACTTTCTTCTGGTAGCTAATTAGGCGAGCTGATACCTGCAGTTGCATTACCTAGGCATCGACTGTGTACCGTGCATATTTGAGGCATATGGCTGGTGTCGGCAGCTTCTGAACTTCATTAGCCTCTTATTCTTTTTTTTAAATATCCCTTTAATTGGAATCAAATTCCTTGGGGCTCTGATGGCATCAACAGAGCCCTCCTTGGGTGGATGCCTGGAAGCCCTGGCAGGGATGAAGCTGAGGGTTGCTGGGTCTCGGGTGTCCGTGGCAGCCATGTACCTACGGCACCACGCGACGAGTACAAATCCACCGTGGGTGCTGGCGTGAGGCTTTCCAGTCACAGTGGGGAAGGGTCTGGGTTCCTAATTGCAAAGATCGCCACTTGAAGATCTTTATGGGTTTTAGAGCATGCAGCCCTTGTACCTGGAGGGAGCTGAGGGATTGTGGGGCCGGAGCCATGGCTCCTGTCCTGCCTGTCAGGAGGAAGGCCAGCAGCTTGGCTTTCGCCACCTCTCCTCACCTCTCCTCACCACCACCCCCCCCCCGCCCCC
>Ga0065711_1044478_pt1 | contig 14078 bp, 9 predicted proteins | sample Hoacrofraction12_FD_59098 | JGI IMG/M metagenome (GOLD analysis project Ga0065711, IMG submission 59098) | Hoatzin crop microbial communities from Cojedes, Venezuela - Epithelial fraction 12 v2 (version 2) | ecosystem: Host-associated > Birds > Digestive system > Esophagus > Crop | place...
GTGAGGCCCTGGCCCAGGTTGCCCAGAGAAGCTGTGGCTGCCCCCTCCCTGGCAGGGTTCAAGGCCAGGTTGGATGGAGCTCTGAGCACCCTGGTCTGGTGGAAGATGTCCCTGCTGATGGCAGGGGGGTAGAACTGGATGATCTTTAAGGTCCCTTCCAACCAATCTATGATTCTATGATTCTATTTGGTGATCAGCATTTTTCAAATCGCAGACTACACAGAGAACAAGGTAAAATTCAGATTTCTGTTTTGAAATTTTTCGGGTAAAAAGCTCTGACTGAAGTGGAAAAAACACATTTTTCAATTTTAAGTGAATAAACCGTTTGAAAAATTTTTCAGGTCAGCTGAAATACATCACTTTCAACAACAGCTGTCAAAAATATTAATGGAAAACTTGAGAGCCCAAATCAGAGAATATTTGTCTAGTGAAAAATAAATTCAGATGGAAAGAAACCAAATATTCTATTTAACAAATGTTTACATCATTGCTTTTGATATTTTTTTTTAATTTGGTCAGTTTTTGAAATTCAAAATACAACAAAGTGACTTGCATTTGGCCATATTTTATGGTTCCTGAAGCTGACTTTTTTTGCAAGTAAAAATAATGCCTCCATCATCTGAGGCCTCACCTTCCAAGATGGGATTTGCCTCCAGGACCTGCTGCTCGATCCAGGAGTGCTGACCGCTGATGGCCGCAAGGAACTGCAGAATCAGTTTTGTGCTTTCTGTCTTCCCTGCTCCGGATTCACCGCTGCAAAGACAACAGGAATCAAGGTCAGTGAAAGCCCTGCTGCATCCCTGCCAATGTCCCTCTCTCTGTCTCCAAAGAAACTGATGTGTCTGTGCCTATTCTGCTAGCGCAAGCAGGACCTGGCCATTGAGGATGAGTTTCCAACATCCCAAGGACTAGTTGCAGGAGAAATGGTCAGACACAGTACCGAAGAGCTCCAGCCAATATTCAGATTTGTTCTTCAGTCCATTTGGCCCAAGCAGTTTCTTGGGTTTGGGTGTCTCCAGAAAATACCGTCATTTAATCAGCACTAAGAAGGTCGTGAAGCACTTTCAGACACTGCTTTTCCAGGTACGATCACCAGACCATGAGCCTGTGGTCCAGGGGCTAGCTGGTCTCATGGGGCATCTTCATCATCACTCTTGGGCTGCCAAAAGGCAGACTGTGAAATACTGCTTTTCAGTGGCAGCCACTTTTACAGGTCCTCTAGGCATGCCCTACCAGGGGGCAGGTAGGAGAGGAGAAGAATCATGGGGCAGGAAGTAGGAGTTGCTCCCCAAAACTTTCTCTCTGCTGAAAGATAACTTCAGTTCTCTTGCGACGGCACAAGAGGAAGGGCTGGGCAGAAATCCCTTGGCGTGAGTCTATGGCCTGTCTGATATACGAGGTAGCCAGTAGAAATGATGGAAATGGACCTTCCTGGTGTTCAATAACCAGCCCTGGCCCCATGGCTGAATTGCCTCACTTGTCGGGGTTGGCTGGCCACTGGCACACTGCATCACGCCTGGCCTTGACTCTCCTCTGGGGTCCATATGCTGCTGCTTTAGCCCTGCAAGGTAATCATTACCACATGGTCTTTTCAGTCCCATGTATCTGAAATACTGTGCATGGGGTGCTCCAGAGAAATGTCATTGTGCAGCGAAACTTAGGGCAGGCATGCCTTGGAGGGAGGTGGTGCCTGAAAACATGCAGGACTATTTGAGCATTCAGAACTTGAAAGGATAGCATTGGAGGGCTGAGGGAACCAAATCTGGTTCATACCACCATTTGAGACAGACACTGAAGCGAACTATGCCTGTAACTGTGACTAGGCGTTTCTTGGAGCCCAAGGTTGACCAGCCCAGTGCAGAGCCATGCAGGGAGACACCAGTTCCGCAGTGTGAATAACCACAGGTCCAGCAATCAAGCTTGTCCCTGCCCCTTCCTAGTGCAGGATATATAGATATTTGCATCTTAGATGTCTGTAGGAGTATTCGGTTTAAACTTAAAATGGGAGGTTAAAGTTGAATATGAGATTTATTGGGTTGCAGAGTAACAACAAAGGGATCGATAAAGCATCTTTACTAGGAACAGTGACTGCAGAGACCTCTGCACTGGGAATATGTGGATGGAATGTCTAATAGGTCATTCAAATTTCTGATTCTATTTAATAAGCTGCTCCCTATCAACCACGTTGCAGGTGCTCAGCACCTGTTTTCAGAATATGGCCCACTTGGGAATTCACGAACTCACCTTATGATACAGCACTGGTCCTTGTTGTTGCGCTGCATGTTGAAGTAGCAGTTGTCAGCAATTGCGAAGATGTGTGGTGGCATCTCGCCAATCTTTTTGTTGGTGTACAGGCGTATCTGCTCAGGTGAGTAGATGGGTAGGAGCTGGTAGGGGTTTACTGCCACCAGTATTGAACCAGTGTATGTCTGGAGGAGAAGCACATGAAGGGTTATGGGGACATTGAGATGTGGCTGAGAGGCTTTGACTGCTTGGATGGAGCGTGGAGGCCAGAAAAATCAAGGTTTATCAAAAGCCAGATGAAAGATGATGTTCAAGTCAAAGATGCTTGCAGGGTGGAGCCTGGAGCAAAACTGGAATAAAAGTCCCAGACTATCTAAATCCGTTCATACTTGGCCCTGCTCATGCACAACAAGGATTCAAGCCTTAATTCGTACTTCACATGCTCCTCAGTTAAGATTCAGAGTTTCAAGCCAAGCTCATGTTTGCAAAAATATCACCAGACGGCACTTATCCGTACATATTTACTGCATTGCACAGGTTATGAGAAACTAGAGATGAAAAGGGACCTGGAGATCATTGCCCTATCTCAAAGCAGGACCAGCTGGATCCAAACTATTCCTGACAGATGACTGTCTAACCTATTTTTAAAATTCCACAACAGAGCTGCTAAGCCTCCTGCAATACATTCTTCTCTACCATCTCTGCCTAACCAAGCCTCTCCATGCTGCAACCTTGTCCTGTGCACATGGATATGGCCCACAAAGTCCTGATATCCCCTTTCTCAGCTATTTCTGAGTAATTTTTGGAAACAGCATTTTGTCCATCCCATGCTCTCTGAGGCATTCAAATGAGCAAAGCTGTCCTGGGCCTCGGGCAGCAAATCCCTTTGTGGTGTCTTGCTCTTTAATTTCTGCCCTTCCAGGAGCCATTTCGCTCAAGCATCTCACCAAAGGACTCATGACCTTTGTCATCTTGCTTGGATGCAACTCTGAGGTTGGGAAGTTTGGCCAGATCCCAAACTCAAGGCGGAGAATAAGGATCTCCTTCCCCAACTTCAGCTGTCTAAAAGTTAGTATCTAGACCAAGCAAGTCAACACGGCTCGATCTTGGGCTAACCAAAGAGCATGAAATGAAGGCTAGTTTCACTCCATGACTTCAAAGGAACCAAGACACCTTCTTTAGGTTAACTTTTGGAAAATAGAGTTACAAGATTAATCTCAATTTTCTTTCCTGTTGGGACCAGCTGTGAAAGTGCCCCCACTGATGCTTCAGGGAAAAAAAAAAGTAATTTCACTATAAAAATAATCCTTATGTTTTTTTATCTGCGTGACCTAAAACCGACGGTAAGTCTTTGGCACAAAGCAGCAAAGTGGCACAGGCAAGGATGTTTGCGAACTGAAAAGAAAAATCTGTTTGCTCTTCTGGCTGCTCCTCTTTTCATGCATATTTCAAACTGGCTGACAAATAAAACAAGTCTGAGCTGTTCCTCATTTCTGAAGGCAGCAAGATAACTACCACTGCTGGGGAGAGGAGTGGAAAGGGAGACCTGGAGACATAAGCTGAAAGACCCAGGTCGAGTTTCTCCCATCAAGCCCAGTTTCCCTCAGTCATAATGGAAAGGGTTTGGGTGCAGTGAGATGGTAATTTCTTTGCCCCCATCTACGCAACACTTCCCACCAGCTCAGGCTTCCTGAAAGGCAGCCAGTAGGTGGCAATTGTGTCCTGTAGCAGGGCTGCTGAAAGCCCTTAGGGACTCCTCACTTTCTAGCCTCATGGCCAACACCAGAGAGCAACATTCTGTTCAGTCCCAGGTGAGGTTTCAATTTACAGTGGTAACTGAGAAAGGATACAAGAGTCTTCCCTGTAATATGGGGTTACGTGCCAGCAAAGGAAAAAAAGCTCTTTAAGCTCAAGAACATAGTTGTCACAAATCCAAAGGGTAGAAATTGGCTGTGAAATCATGTAGACTGGATGTTAGAAGAAGAAAGCGTTGAAGTAGAGGAGCAGAGAATTCCCAGACCAGCCTTCCACAGGGACAGAGCAGGTAAGCTTAGTGCTCAGAGAAGGACTGAGCTCAGTTTCTGAATGATATTATGTCACCAAGATCCCCAGTGAATCCAAAGTCCTCTTCCAGTCCTGGGTGAGATACCTGGAAAACTGTTTTCCTCCTCATAATTTATTACCCTCTTCATTTTAGGGACATTTCTAATCTTCCTTGAGCCTCTTTTCAAAAAGACTGACCCTCTGCAGAGATCTGAAATCCTTGTGTTTCAACCACAGTGGTCTGCCCTGCCCCAAATGCAGCCGGTAAGACTTGTAAAGGAGTTAACCATTACTTGCAGGAATGCTTTCTGGATGCTCTCACTGACCCTTCCCTTGTGATCCACAAAACACTTTGTCAGCATGAACTCTTGTACTGTTGCTTGCTTTTGTAGGTCATTCCTAGTTGATAAATACTCACAATTTGACCAGTTCTCACAGCTGATGGCATGCAAAACCTTGTCCACTTTGCTGACGAGAGGCCAAAGGGCACCCCCAAGGAAATATCTCTCTGGTTTCTATTGCTGGGTGAAGGCAAAGCCCTCCTGCCTTGGGAAAATAAAGCTTTACCGATAGGCAGGGGCTCTGCTGTAGCCGACACAGGAACCACATCTCAGAGCAAATTCATCACTGCCTGCATGACCTAGATTTTAATTAGCCCCAAAGAAGTCCTTTCTGACCCTGCTTCAGACGCTCTTGCTATTCAGCATAGTTTCTCTCAGTGCATGCAAGCCAAACCATGGGCAACAAGCCCTTGTTGAAGTATTTGTCATTTCACTTCAGAAGTACTTCCTTCAAGTTGAGGTCGTTACTGAGAAGCACTTACAGCTTTAACCATGTTCACAGATTGGGGACTTTCCAGCAAAGAGGGTGATGCTCTCAGTGCGTTTGTGAAGCAGCAGCAATGGTGGTGCAAAGTAAATGAGAATGCCACAATGGTGAACAGAAACAAGTGATCCGGTGGCAGGCATGACAGTGATTGCAAATGACAGCACCAAGAGTCATACTTACCCTCCCGCCGCAGTTTGTCTTACAAGTAAAATGTGAGGGAGGAGAAAAAGGAAAATTATATTTTATTAGCGTAGAATTACACCCTCCACAAAGCTAAGGAGATGAGGGAACAAGAGAGACTGCAGTCCCATTGGAAAAGTCACCCTTTACTCAGCAGGCTCAGAAATCCTTTCAAACAGTGCAAGCAAAGTCACAGCGAGCTTCACCATCTTTAAGACAGATCAGATTATACCCCAGAAGAAAACACCTCGGGGGACTGGGTGTCCCCTACCTACATGGCATCCATACGGTACCTGGGCTTTGCAAAACTGCCATCAATATTTACCACGTTCGACACAAATCTACTCCTCCTAGTGCCACTACTCTTAGAAGACAGGATCTGAAGTTGGGTTCCTGAGCCTCCAGCAACACATGTGTAGGCAGGGGTGGTTTACGTGCCTACCAAGCTACGCACTCTGTCATTCTGAGAGTGTCATTTGATTTTGAGATTTCACTAATTGCTGTGTTGCGGCTGGCACTCCAAAGCCATTAGTGGTGTAGAGCAATCAAGGCACAGTAACCTGGAACCTCTGTGATGCAAATCCCTTTGTGGGATGTGGCCACCCCTTATGCAGCAGTTTTGTGGTATGTATGGCTCTGTCAGCATCAGACCCGAAGAACCTAAAGAGAAACCACATTGTTACTGAGTCACTTCAGCCCACGCTTACCTCCAGGTTAGCAGCTGACCTTTGCATTAGCCCTTATTAGCATGATGCTGTCAAACAACTCTCTGCCCAGTGCTCATCCGTGTTCATAATCTCTCTGGATGTCTGTAAATATCTTGGTGAGGGAGCTCAGAGGCAGAACTCTCGTGAAGGAGCTGCGTGTATTCGCAGACAACCTGATATTGCATACATGAAATCTTATCTGAGGACCTCTCTTCACTTAGTTAGGCAACAGGCCTGGTGACATAGAGACCCCAGGAGAAACACATGGACACCACTGAAAAAATATCCAGCATGATCTCGACTTTCTCAGAAAGCAAGAGGAAGCTTCAGGAAAAAACTCGGTACCACTGCAGGGTGCTCACAAAGAGGAGAGAAAGGGGCAATGCCCAGTGGATAAGTATATGTTCCCTGAATGAGCCAACCAGCTACAAATTATTGCTTATCTGTACTTCTCAGGTGGCATTCAGGTTGCTTGAATTTAGTTATCCACATGAGTACTACATCTAACCTTGAAGATGGACATGCTCTGAGCCAGAGGACGTTGGACTGTAGACTGCCAACCGGAACTTTCCTTCCAACATAAACCCTTCTGTGATACCCAGGCTTCAGCCAACTCTAAAGCAATCACCTCATCCAACAGGCACCTATGTTGGCACAGCCGAAATGCAGTCTTGGCTCTGTTGGGTCTGTTGATATCTCTGGTGACTGCCATGGGTGCTAAGTGCACATGGAGACACCACCTCAAATATGAATTTGGCCTGCTACCTTTTGCTAGTTTATCACTATAAATGGCCGTGGCTCCCTAAAGAGTGCTCCAGGGAGTAACACAGCTCATCTAATGTGTGAATCATTTTCTGGTCATGCCTTTTTCTCTAAACTGACAATACAGGGGACCTAGACATCATGCACAATAAATAAGGTGCATTGGTGAGAATTTGGGCGTCTCTATTCTCCTTCCGGCTTTGGGGGATTAGGTGTGCCTTTCCAGCAGCCATATCCCCTTCCACTAGGATTGAAATCCATCTCTGAAAGAAGTGGTGGATATCTTCCAGAGGTGGGGCAGAGGGCTGTCAACCGTATGAACAGCCTGCGTAACAGTGTGGTGTGCTCTTCATCACTGCCCAGCTCTAATCCAAAGCCATCCTTTCAAAAGGCACTGGACATCAAACAGAACAAGCAGACTTGATTGATAGATAAAATCCTGGATATAGTCTGCTAGATTATGTTGTCTGGGAAGTCAGATCGTACTGCAATTCCCTCTGGCCTGAAAATCGAGTAGTCTCTAGGGCCTTTTAAAAATTAGATTCCCAGGTGGCTTTGAAGAAGTCTTCAAAGGCACAGAAAACACTTAGCTGAGCATCAGAAAACTGCAGGATTTGAGAGCAATACTAAATTTTCCGTATTTGCATAGGCTGTTTGAGTACATTAGCTAGTGGCAAACACAAACAGATGCTCCTCACTTCTGCCCCAAGAACATGCACCAGACTACACAGCACATAGCACACTGATAAAGCCAGCACAGAGACTGGAAAGCTGACACTTGTCCTGCTGGGCAGGTGGCCTTTGCGATGCCATTGCAGAGAAGAGATGCAATTCTGGGAAGCTCCCTTAAAGCCCTGAATTTCTGAATGTCTCTTTGGATTGATAAGGCTGTACTGGGTCCACTGGGCCTCACATGACTGAGCTGACCTAAGGAAGGATACTGCTGTCCTCAAATACCAGCTGTCAGGTCCCAGGCAACCCAAAACTTAAGCCAAACCCAAAGCTTAGGTCATGAACGTAGATGGGGAAGGTACTTTTGAGCTGTTCTGGGAGTTGCTTACTTCATTGTTCCCATTTATTTCGTGCATGCACCTCCTCACCCTTCCTCAATCCCTTTCACCTCCAGTAGCTATTGTCTTCAACCACTTGGGTTGAGTAGGTTAATGGTTCAGGGCATGAAGGCAGAAGAGCCACATCCAGCATGCAGCTGCCAAAGGCTTTTGCTGTAGGATTGCTACAGCATGCTCATGGCCTGGGATGAACTGCTTATTGTGTGTGCAGAAGGGTAATGCAAATCTCCAGAACTTCTACAGGGGCTACACAGGGAGGTGCCACAGACTTTTCTCATTATCTAAGTCATGGGATCTTCCACTGAAGCATCCATAAACTCTGCAATGTGTCCCCTACAGTGCAGAAGCCCTCCACCACTTGGGTCCAGGTGAAGGTACAAACCCAGACGCTTGGTTCAATCAAGGTTTCCTACACGTGGGTTCGCTAGAGCTAAGGAGAGCTGGGGGTGTAGTGCAGAGCGAAAGGTGGAGGTGGGGAGGACACTCACATAGATAAGGTGCTCCCGATAGCGGATCAGCAGGTTCCTGAGAATTCCCGCCTCATTCAGGTCCCCCAGGCGGATCATGTCCTCCACTCCATGGATGGATGTGGGGTGCATGGGTTTGATGTGGCTGGCATTCTGCGGGGAAATCCAGTGCTCCTGGGAAGAGAGCGACGTCAGAGAAAGATAAATTAAATTAGATACCACCGGGATGAGAGACAGAAACAGACCACCCCAGAAAGAAGGACCAGATGGAAGGACATACATGGGAGACCATTAACACACAGGCCACAACTTCTATTCCTAGGACACGGCAATGACTAATTTGAAAGTTTCCTAGCAGAAGAAGGAAAACATCTTTTGCTTTACTGGATCAGCAAGAGATATGAGAAATCCTGGCCAAAGCATCATGCAGCATGGACATCCATCACATCAGGGGTGTTTTTAATAAACAACAGGTTTGTTCTTCCCTTCACACAACTATATTTTCATATCACTGGTTAACTCTCTGCCACAAAATACTGTTGAGCGGAGAAAAAAAGATTTAGAAGAGGAGAGAAGGATGCACAGGGGTGGCAAAATCACACTGTTATTGCTAGAGTGTCATTTAGACTGATCACTTCTAAAAGGCTTCAAAAGCCACTACAAATTGGACACAAGGACCCTGCTGAACCAAATCTTTTTCTGCCATCCTTGAAGGGAATGAGAGCATTCACAATTATCTCAAGCTGGAAAAAAAATTATAAAGGACAGAGAACCTCCTCTGGTCACCCTCTGCTTGTGATATAGATCCCTAAAACAGCTGCCACTGTACAAAAGTAGAGGTGGTAAACTGAAGGAGAACCAGTGTTTGGGCACATCCTGTATTGGTAGGAGGTCAGGAATGACTGGATAACAGCAGAGGAACAGCAGGTCGAGGTAGGTTTTCTTTGTCATTGTACGAAAGAAGCTTCTCAACTTCTCATTCCCTGTACTGCCACAAAAGTAGGGACACCACATTATCTTGTCCTTACAAATAGAAAACTATGGCACAGTTGATTCTCAAGGACATACGAGAAGCCTGTGACCAAGTCAGTCATTGTGAACATATGATCCCTGGCCTAGCCAGGCCCACAGAGCTGAAGCAGGGTCATCACAACCTTTTGTACGTACATTGCCTTCATCATCCACCACCTGGATCTGTCCAGAGTCACACAGCTTAACCACCGCTCCAATGGGGACATCGAATTCCCGTCCGGTTTTGAGGTCCATCCACACATAATCCCCCTGGAAACAAAGAGAGAACAGTTACACTCAGGGTTGCAGAAGGTTCAGCAGCCAGTGGGGTACAAGATACTGTTGTTTTGGACCCAAATTATTGGTACAAGTCAAATGACTTCTTTGCAAACCACAAACCATCCCTTTTTCACAGATGCTTAGGAAAAACCCTGCAAGGTAACAGCAGTAGGGCACGCTCCACACAGCATACAGCCCCTGCACCATCTCTCCATTTCATCAGCTCATTAGTGGATTTCAGTCACAGACTGTATCCAGCAAGCAGGCAGGGATAAAGGCAGAAAAACCCACCCGGGAAGAGGTTTCCTTCTGCACAATGTACAAGCGTAGAAAGTCACACTTAGGAGATGATTTTGAGCTTTGGAGAGCCTTGTCTGGAGGCTTGTGGCACATTTTTTCCTTGCAGATAAGCACTATCAAATACACATTCCCCTATCTTGAAGCCTAGTGAAAACGGGATGACTAAAGAAGGGTTAAGAACACACCAAAGAGGAAGATATATGTACTTCTTCAGGAGGTCACCCAGTTGCAGTGATTTGTACGTGGGCTCTTTGCATTTCATACTTCTCAGTGGATTTTATCTACTGTGAGCATGTCCAGTTGCTTCCTGAAACTGTGCAAAGTTTTAACATCCATAATCTCAGAGGAAGAGTATAGCCACAAATAGCATGAGAAGTTGTGTCCTTTTGCATGTTTCAAACGTGCCACCTCTTTCATTTGAGACCTCTTTGTTTTTGTTTTAGAAGACACAGCCAGCAGTTGACCCCTATCCACTCACTCCATGTCACTGGTGATCCTATAGACCTCTTGTCAGTCCTGCTGGGCAGGGACTATCTGCTCATCAGCTCTGTGGATATTAAATTACTCGAATGCAGAAAGGGTTTTAAAGGAGCTGTTTTCCTCAGCACAAAAGCAAACCCCAAAATAACCCCAAACTAAACTCCCAAGCCAGACCCACACTCTTTGAAACAAGGCAGAATTATCTTCCACCCCTAATCTGAATGTGAAGAGGTGCTGAAAGTGAAAGCCACCTATCTGAAATATTGTTGGGCATGTTTGCATTAAGCAAGCAAATGTACCCTTTCATGAATCTGAATTTAATATTGTGCACTTGTAGCCCCACCTAAAGCCACATTCCTGGGGGCCAGCTCCACTTGTACCTATTAAGCACAATGCAAGCGCAATATCTATCTTTAGAAGCTCTGAGCAACTGCTGGGAGAAAAGAAAGTGAAAAAATAGGAGGGATCACTTTGCATGTGCTCTGATATTAACCCCTTTCTGGAGCATCCACTATCGACCATTTCTGCAGACAGTGTTATTTATAGATTTGATTTGACCCAATGGGCTGATGAACAACCTTCATCTCCACTCTGGGCAGTGGGAACTGGAGACATCCAGCAATATAAAACATGGTGAAACGTTCACCATTCAAATCATTGCTCACCAGGGCTTCTGAGATATACAAACCTGTGAGTGCCACAGGGATGTAAGGCTATACTTGGGGACATGCACACGGAAAAACACTATACACGAGGAGTCCCCAGCCATTTCGTGGCAGACTCCACCCTTGGCAGCTGCTTGCCAGGTTTCACCTAGGATACCAACAAAGTCATCCTGCTTAGTTGGAGCTGAGGATCCAGCCCTTAATTTGGGTTTTCTTTTCCTCAGAGAGCTGTGCTACAGCACTGGTGTAAGTAGCTTTACCCAGCTCATAAAAAATAGAATATTCAGATCTTTTTCTCATTAACTGCCTTACCTTCACATCCCATAACTCAGTTAAAAAGGAAAAAAAACAACTAATGAATGCAGTAAATCATGCACAGATACATTATAAATCCACTTATATTAATATTTATTCCTTAGCTCCTTTGATCCAGGACTCTTGAAGCATTTCAGAGTGTTCAGCACTGTTATCCTTGCCTGCATATCTGGGCAAATTCACGCACAGGGTGGGTAACTTGATCAAGGTGTCAGCAAGAAAAGAACCAGGTTGCTCAGTCCCTGCTCAGCAGAAAGCCCTTCTGACACCTCAGCAGCTGTGCAAAAATTGCTTTCAATCAAGAAACAAGAATTGGAATGCTGGGGTTTTTTTTATTAGTCTCTAATTTTGAATAGCTGTAAAAGCACCCTGCTTCATATGTTCTGTTACCACACAGCTGAGATAAAAAGACAGTTTGCTCTCCCCAAGGTGAATTCGTACCGTACTACCACTAAGACAACTCCTGTGCTTTCCCTGCTTAATGCACAGAGCGCTCGGCCCCTCAGAGTGCTCTTTCTAAACACATTGAAGTGCAGTTCTCAGTACTGGTGAAAAAAGCAAGTCTTATGGGATGGGCTAAGCTGGTAAGGTCAGAAAGGTCTGGGGGGTTAAAAAATAACATCACTTACTGAGAGTGCCGACCTATTTCCTTCCCTGAGTTTAATCAGTTTGATACAAAACCCAGGGAAGTCAGTTACACTCCTTCCGCTGATGCAATCAGCTTTGGATCAGCCCAAAAAGCAACAGATATATTGGGGATTTCAGGGCAAATTGGGGTGATGCATGCATTTGCCAGCTTGAACAGACTGGCTTATAAGTTGCATAACCTGCCTCATGCCTGGACTGATGCAGTTTGTTTTCCAACACACATGACAGAGCACTGGAGAAGTGAGAATACCACCAGTCACTTCACAGTGTCAACGTGGTCCAACCCTTCCTCCTCAACGCAGCAGCTGGGTGCTAGTGTCCTTCCAAACGCTCTGGGGCAGACCCTCAGGACCTCCCAAGCCATGGGCAGCGGCAACCAAAGAGAGATGGAAAAGGAGGAAACACCACGATGGGTGCACACACAGATAAGGACAATTCATGAAGAGGATCTTTATGAGGAGCTTCCAAATGCCAAGAGCAAAGAGGTTGCACCACAGGGGAGCTGCAGGGCTTGGCGGAGAACAAAGACTCAGGAGAAGGGTGAGAGAAGCTGGGACAAGCAGTATGAGGATCCCATCAGAGAGACTGATTTCAAAGTAGCCTGAAAGCTCCCAGTCATGCTCAGAGCTTGGGACCCCTCATCTTACCGCTAAAATGGTTGTGGGCTTCAGGGCCTGGTTAACGTTGCGGAGTAGCGTCCATTTGCCCTGGTCTCTCTCCTGATCTTCCATCACCTCAGCGCATGGTTGCATGAAAACGACTTTCTTCCTTTTCAGCATCTCCAAAATCTTTCTGTGGGATTTGTCCCTCTGTCTGCTTTCTACGTGTATTCCACCATGAATGCCAGAGACCTGTGGCCGCTTTGCTTTAGACCTCCAGCATGACCATGCCTGCTCCTTGCAGGACACCCTCTGACCTGATTCACAATATGGCTCTTGGGAAAGATCTTCTTCTAGCACAAAAATTTCCACACACCGGCCATAGTCCTGGACTGGCCAGCTAGCATGCTCACTCCATACATCCACCACTGCAGGATTCTCAAAGCAAACTGAACAACTTTGCTTCTCTTCACTTAAATTCTTCCAGTCTCTCCAGTAAGGGGTGATACTTGGTCGGAGACCTGAAGGACACTGCAACCACTTGTTCTGGAAAAATGACTGCAGGATTAACAGGAAACCTCTTCATTTCCCTGTGACTTCTCTCCGTTACCTTCCTTTCTTAGTGAAAAAAATGTCTGCCAGCTTGCAGACTTTCAGCACAGAACACACTCGAGTACTTGCTAATCCACAAATGCAGTCAGTCCCCATGCAACACATGGCATTTAATTAACCTAATACCTTTACATACCAAATTAACCAAAGCGCAGCGGGAACTCAAAACCAGAGGCCATCTGCATTTTCTTTAAACTGATCGCCTCAAGTAGATCCATAGCAGCTGAATTTTAAATAATTGAGTGGAAGGTGTTCAGAGCAGCACAGCCTTTGTGTCTGTAGGTGAGAGGGGTGTCTGGGCTGCGGATGAAAATGCGCTGAACATGAAGACCACGGAGATAACGAGGTGGCACTTGACTGCTCTACAGACCCACTTCTAAAATCTCTCCTTCTGTGTAGGGAGGACTGTTCTTGTGAGGACTAATCAGAACTGCTGGCCCAACCAGAAGAGCACAAGACATTTTAAGTCACTCCAGATTGGTTTTTGCCTGTCCTATCTTAGATATGCTTAAGATTTCTCATTTTCATCCAGGAAAGGTTCTTGTCCTCATTTAGAGAATTTAAGACCACACTAGCTGGGCCCCAGTCTCTTCCATAGAAATTCTGAATCTAAATTGGCATCATTTACACGGACCAGAGCAACGATAATTGCTAATAATGCCTAGATAATAGTGTAGCTGCTAAGCTTTCCACGCCATTCTTATTTATCATTGTTTTAATGCAAAACTCTACTAATGCCTTGATTCACAGAATCACAGAATCACAGAATAGTAGGGGTTGGAAGGGACCTCTGTGGGTCATCTAGTCCAACCCCCCCGCCGAAGCAGGGTCACCTACAGCAGGCTGCACAGGACCTTGTCCAGGCGGG
>Ga0065711_1007804_pt1 | contig 14077 bp, 7 predicted proteins | sample Hoacrofraction12_FD_59098 | JGI IMG/M metagenome (GOLD analysis project Ga0065711, IMG submission 59098) | Hoatzin crop microbial communities from Cojedes, Venezuela - Epithelial fraction 12 v2 (version 2) | ecosystem: Host-associated > Birds > Digestive system > Esophagus > Crop | place...
CCGCCTGGACAAGGTCCTGTGCAGCCTGCTGTAGGTGACCCTGCTTCGGCGGGGGGGTTGGACTAGATGACCCACAGAGGTCCCTTCCAACCCCTACTATTCTGTGATTCTGTGATTTAGTCTGGCTGCCCTGTAATTGAGGATACGACCAACCACGTTAGCTCTGAGTCACGTGAACTTCTCTTACCTAGGGCAGGTTGGTTGATGGGAAGATGAATGGAATGCCCCTGACCTCCTCTGACCTCCTGTCTGGCTCCTCACGTCAGCCGGCCAGATGTCTGAGATGCAGGTTTCACCGGATGCTTACAGTGCGCTGCTCGAGAGTGCTTTGTTCTTTTAATTTAAAACAGGAACCACGGAACGTAGAAGACCCAAAAACTTCAAAGGCAGTTTCCATTGCCAAAGGAGCTGCATTTCAACTCAAGCTCATTCTTTAGATTAAATATTCAAATCTGACAGTGTGGGAAGATGCTCACACCTTCGAGAGGACTGATGATTTCTAAGGGATAGAGAGATTTAGATTAGTTGGCTGTAAATATCAATGTGGTAAACTGAGCAGTACAACCATTCCTAAATGGGAGTTTTATTTTGAGCTCCTAGGTTTGAAATTAATTTCTAATAATACCACAGCTTTGCAGATACACAGACAACATCAAACATCTTTCCTTTACCCTGATACACAGATCTGAGTACTACATTCCCCTCTCTTTCATACTGTCATTTGCTTTTCAGTATCCTCATTGCCAATTTTAAATTTTCACATTATATAGTTTGGAAAAAGGAAGAATTCCAAAGCTGCCGACCAGACAGGGCTCCAAAAATGTGCCTGCAGACAGTTTGCTGCTACTCGTCTGCTTGGTGTTCCTCCTGTCAATTCTCAGTTGACAGGAGCGAATGTTTCCATTAACTAGTATACACATTTTCCCAAACAAACAAGTTTTATAGAAATATGTTATGTCGTTGCCCCCAGGGGAAAAGTTTCTTGATATTCTTCTCTTTGTGTTTGTACTGCCCATTTAGCACATGCTTTAGGCATGCACGGATGCTGTCTTTACCATTCTGCTGACTACTGCCATGCTTCAAATACCCCATTTAGTCCCAAACAACACAGTGACACCATGTTCCTTGTGTCCACCCTCCAGCCTCACCCACATTTTTACATTTCAAAACCAGAAAACTGCTCTGGCTGGATTCACCCGTTCACAGGCAGTCATTTCCCAGCAGAACCAGCTCTTCAGACCTCACCATTTATCACTGCTGGCCATATGGCGGAATAGGGACAGCCCAGGGCAGAGAGCAGTAAGATGGAGGAATGCTCTGTGTGAGATACCACTATTGTGGCCATCTGTTAGTATAACTAAATGGGATACGGCTCCACTAAGCCCACAGGTCTCCAATTCGAGTTGAAAAATTCAAGCTTACAGCCTACATTTTAAAAGGCTCAAACTACATATTCATGTCTATACATACACATTCACATCTTGAAACACTTCTTGTTTTACATATTTTAAAAAAGACTTGATGACTACATAATCTTTCTGTTTTCCTCTATTTGCTTCCCTTTTTCTCTTTCTTTGACACTCACACTTCGGTTTCCTTATGTTTCACTTCCTCCTTTGTCCTGTTCCCTATGTTTTTCTTTTCACGTTTAATCACTCATGTCCTTATTTTTCACATTTTTTTATCTTCCTCATCTTTCTGCATTCACAGACTTCTCCATTTAAAGCTGTCCTAGCCAGCTTGTCTCTCTTCCTTCTCCCCAAGATCTGAGTGGGCAAGCTTGAGTCTTTTTCACACCACTCTATAGATGCAAGATATACAGGAGATACATAAAGCAGATGCGAAGCAAACACAGAGCACTCAGAAAAATCCATTTATTTGTCTGCCTCAACATGAAAGATCTAATGTTTGCCTATCCGCAGTCCACAAATGACTCATATGGTCCAGCAACAACAGGATCAGGTCCTCTAAGCACAGACTGGTCTACCACCAGTTTCACAAACAACTGAGCAACAAGCATTGCCTAATTCAATACTCATCATGCATTCTCTCGTCTGCTTTCTGCCAAAAGACAGTATTTTCTTTAAAAATCATATGTTTTCTTGCTCCTTAGGAAATCTAGAGTGTAAAGGCGAGTTTGAAAAAATTCCTCATTATGAAACCCGGGTGATGCATGGTTTTCTAAATCTGTGCAGAATTTGGAAGTTACTTTTGGTGACAAGCCTCTAGACAGATTCACCTCTGGACAGAAACTATCATCCCAACAGATGCCTGTTCCATAAAGCTCTGTATAAATGGAAATTTGAGGCTGTAAATGAACCTATATTCCAAACTTAACAACAGCGGCTGATATTCCTTCCGGTATTACCAACACAGCGCAGCTGGGATAGCACGGTCTGTCAGGGTACGTTAGGAATAATACATAAACCATGTCTAAAACAATCTAGTGTGCATTGCTCACTAATTCTTAATATGCAGTGACAGCGCAGGCAATAAAAGCTCCAGAGCCAGCATATGATGTGACTGCATATGGGGTATACTACGCTGGCGCTGGTGAAATTTAACTGTTCTAGTGACACAAGATACCAAATTGAAAAAGCCAGGGACATCCAGCACTCCTCAAAGACCTGGATTCTGCATAGCGTAAACCAACATAACAATTCAAAGAGATGAGCAACTATTAAAAAGGATACAAACTGTGTCCAAAGCAATAAAGCCACAGATAAGACATCCTCATCTTTGCAGAACAAAGAGCAGTAAAACCAACCAGAAAAAACCCACACAATAACCACCACACAAACCAACGAAATTCAACCCCAAGTCCCCATATCTTTTATCTCCCTGTTCTATTTCAGCTTAATGATACTGTTAACAATTGCAGGTGACCTCCTCCTCCTTGCAGATGCATTCCCACCCATAGACAGCCCCAGCTCTACGTATACCGTACTCACAGACTGTATGGCTGCATTTACCCAGTGAGAAAGGCAAATAGGATTCGCCTCACAGATTTGTTTTTATTTTTGCTTATTCTGTTCAAGCATTTTGCTCTTTCTTCTGTTGTTCTACAAACAGAACAGCAACTACTGTACTTCACCACGGCTTGAACAAAGCTCACAACAGATGAGTGTTGCTGCTTATCCTTTCCAGGCTGAAGAATCATTGGATCAGGGAAAATAAGTTAGAATTAGACTGAGGTTCAAAGTCCAAAGAGCAGGACACGTGACTAGCACAGTATCTCGAATGCCTGAGGTAAAGAAGCCTTCCCCGCTGACAACCAGACTAACACCCCGTACAGCTAACAGGAGCCACCACGTAGTGTATGAGGGCACTTCAACCTGACAGGAAAGGGAGCAGAAGCTTGGCCACAGATATAGGGACTGCACCAGAGAAGGAAAAAAAAAGAAACAAACGTGGGTCTAATATCAGGATATTCTGATTTGCTCATGGCAAATCCACACAATATTCCCATTACGCAATCTGATTTATCAGACAGCACAATGCAGACAAAATTGTTCTGACAGGAAGACAAGGGTTCCTTTAATCTTTGACTCTCCAAACAAATTATGCTCTCTAATTAATACCTGAATCCCGTTAGTTATGCACACAAACTGGAGCTTGAATTTTCTGCATCACAGAAGCTCCCTCTTCCCATACACCCAGCTAGAATGAGCACACGCGGGCGTACCTCCAGCCACCGACCCTTCCCTCCAGGTCGGTCACAGCCACCGCACACTCACACTCTCCAGAAAAGGATCTCTCTCTCTCTCCATGGCTGTTCTCTAAAAATTTGGAATATTACCCATGAAGATTATTCTTCCTATCACTTTGGCTTTTGGTAAAAACAGTACACGTGAGACAAAAGACACTGCTTCACAGGCCTGAGAATGGAGGAATTCTTTTACCTGTGTGATAAACAGGAAGAAATTATCTGAGTCATGAAAGAAATGAAGTGACAGCAGTAATACCTCACGCGAAGCCAAAATTTACCTTGCCTACATTTTAGGATGCTTCCCCTGTACCGAAGTAAGAGGTACAGAGACAACGGACTGTGATGTTCACGTGGTACTTTTCCCTTCCAGGAGGGATGGCTATTTCAATCTGTCATTCTTGCAAAATGTAGACCACCTGCTTTCAGTGTAACCCCGTCTCTCTGCCAGCTCAGGATGTGAATTTTGCACCACTCTCAGAGAGCGACATGGCTTTTTGAGAGTCACTCCTGTTCAGAATCCCGCTGTGGGATGCGGCATGTCTTCTGAGATCCATGTTTGGTAGCGAGAGAATCTCCCTGCATAAGTTTCCATCTCGCATCTTAGGCATTTTCCAGCATCCACCCAATGTGCATTAAACAGTGAGCAATTGAGAGTTCAAGCAAGTGATATGGAGGAATGGATAATTAGCCCCTAGGAATGCATCCAGCTACAGTTATACTCCATGAAGGTTAGAGGCCCAATTCCTCCTCATTTAAATCTGATATTGAAAGAATTTACAGAGCTTTATCCAAGCCACTAATTTGCAATTTTACTGCAAACAATTTACAATCAAATGAAGTGAAAGCTAGGAGCAAAGAGTACATTAATGACTTTATTTTCCTTTTGCATTTCTCTTCATTTTATCTTCCAGTGAAGACCAATCTCAAAAAATAGGATAATTGGGCACCAAATAAATACAGAATTTTTTCTTTTAATTATTACTGCATAAAAACTAAATTGCTGATATGAACTACAGTGTTGTCTTCTGCTGAGGACAGTCCTGTACAACTAGCCTCCAGTAACAGAAACTGGGAAAACATCACTATTTCTCAGACTGAAAATCCATGCTCTAATAAAGCAGTACAAAAGTATCACAGTATCTGAACACAAAATTTAGAGTTCTGGGCCAGCAATATGCAATTTGTAAATTATACAGCCATGTGCACTAGAAGATGTTACTTAAAAATATAACTGTTCTGTCAAGAAAGAAGCATGAAGCAGCTTTTGTAACACTCCACTAGAGCTTCATCTATGCTAGGCGAGACCTAGGTGTAGCTAAACCAGTGAATTCTTTTTTTTTTTTTTTGGTTTAGAGGCAGTCTAAAGGCCCTCACTGGTCAAGTGCAAAACCTCCGTCCAGGGGAAGGAGCTGGGACAGGTTGTTGTTTCACAGGACAGCGGTCAGTCTGAGGCATGCTCCCAGCAGAGACACCCTGCTGCCCTCTGCAGCAGGCTCCAGGGCTGAGCTGACCTGCTGAGACAGTTGGAGACCTCACATTTGTATAAATAGTTCATTTCCCGGAGGTTTTGGGAGCTGACCTGGCTCGAGGGGGTCAGTTAGCTGCCAACACTCAGGAAGCAAGTGGCCAGGAGCAAGGCAGGTCTGCCTCTCCCAGGGGCAGAGAGCTGCAAAAACCTCAGGAGACACTGAGTCAGGCTAACATCTCAAAAGCTGTTGGGGAAAGTGAGCGTGCTGCCCTCAGCTCAACTCTTCTATTCCCACATCTCCTGTCTCACTTCTTCTCATGCTCACCTGACACCCAGACCCCACTCAGACGCTTAAACCCCTTTGGCAGCGGTGAGCTGTCAGATCAGCTCAGGAGCTCAAACTGCATCTTCTGACCAGCTTCACCATCAGCAAACATCACCATAACACAGGACCAGACTAAACTGCTTTTCTTAAAGAAGGGATGTGAAATTTCACCCTAACTTAAACATTCGTGGCTAGACAATAGCACAATCTCTGAACATCAAATTACACGTTGCTGTTAGACAAAGAAAGAAACCTTCTGAAGGAAATTTAATGTCTGGAAAGACCTCCCATGGTCAAGATACCTCAGCCTGCACATCCTCAAACACAACCTCTGCAGAGAAGAGGACTCAAGCACCTATACAGTAAACTTTCAAACTCCTCTCTGTGCCCAGTTGTGTTCAGTTGCACAATGCCACATGGGAAAGCAGGAGGCTGCTGCAGGAGCAGAAATCTCACACGCTGCTGAGGTGGTGTTCAATGCCTGGGGTGGAACCCGCTGCTTTTCCCTCCAGGTAAAACACCTGCACCGTGTTTGCTCATCATGAGCCCAAAAGAAATGCACAGGAAGAACCTGCGGTGACAGAGCTTGATCTCAGCATGGAGGAACAAGTCTGAGTCCGCTTAACATGTGAAATTGCAAGACGCTGACACACATAATTGGGCAGAAAGCTGGGCCTGGCCCAATTTGGCTGAGTAAAATAAATCACTATGCCATCAAGGAGAGTAATGCGGCAAGGTAAAAAGAAGTTTGGTTTGCAGAACACACTCTCTCCAATGGTTTGAAAATGAAATGCTTTCTTCTTTTAGCTAAGCAAACACAGTACAAAGCATTCCTCTGAACCAAAAGCATATGACAGAAAGCCAAGGTGCAATAAGCACTTTCCCATAAGTGTCTTCCTAGGCTGACGGAAGAGGCAGCGAGAACCTGTACAGCTGAATCAAGTGTTAGTACCCACAAAGAAAACAGTTTTAGCCCAGGTCTTGCTGGGCTGAGAAATAGAAGGAAGAACTGAATTCAGGTAACTGGAGCAGGACATTAAACATTACACTGGTGAACAAAGAACAGATATCAATTCCAACATCCAAATACCTGCCAAACTGGTCAAATTATCTTCAGGACTGAATCACAGAATGGTTTGGGTTGGAAGGGACCTTTAAAGGTCATCCAGTCCAACCCCTTTGCCATCAGCAGGGGCATCTTACACTAGATCAGGTTGCTCAACACCCTGTCTAGTCTGACCTCAATCACTTCCAGTGAAAGTCCATCCACAACTTCTTTGGGCAACTTGTTCCAGTGTCTCACCACCCTCATCGTAAAAAATTCCTTCCTTATGTCCAATCTAAACCTACTTTCTTTCAGTTGAAAACTGTTGCCCCTTGTTCTGTCACTACAGACCTTGGTAAAAAATCTCTCATTACCTTTCTTATAAGACCCCCTTATATATCTCACTAATGATCTCACTGGAAAATGCCACTAGGAATAGGCTAAGGAAATCTAGACTGGGAAAATACCCTGAATGACTAAAAAAGAAACGCCACTGTGGGACTTAGGAAGACAAACAATCTCAACTAGACAGAAAAAGAAGACACACCTTGCAAAACGTAAGCAAATATGTCAGATAGAAATTCAGAAAACGGACTTATTTCTCCATTGTCTCATATTCTGCAGGATCATTCACCCTTATACAAAACCAGCAAAGTGAACATAAGCGGCAATAAGGCTAGCAGCGCTTGTACAATAACGAAGGGCTGCATGAGGTGCACACCCTTGAGCTGAGGCCTATGCCCTCCTAAGAAGGAGCACTCGGGGAGGCTGCAAAGCCTGTCGTTAGCTCTGACCACAGAATACTTGGCAAAGACAGGGAGCCAAATGCAGTTACAGTTTTAAATCAACCTTTGCACTCTGCTACCCACCCTGGAGCTGCTTCGTGGTGGTTCAGCCTTCCAGCACAACGCAGAGGAGCTGAAAGATGCCAACTGCCAGTGGCCCCAGGGCTTGTTACAGCAGCCACAGGCTACCACAGGCTTTCCTCAGGTGCAGAGATTACCCAGATGCTCTTTCTCTTCCCACTTTCCCTTCTTTGCCATCACCTTTGAATGCACAACTGTTAACCTAACAGCTTTCCACTACCTGATAAATGTTTCAGTCATTTCTCTGTGCTAATGTGTCTTAAGACTTTAATTTAGCTAACTGGTATTTTGGTACCAGAGCAGGGCAAAAAACTTTCAGAAATGACCTCTGAAATGTATTTGTGAAACACAAATTCGCCAACTGCTTTGGCAACAAACTACCAAATGAGAGATCAGGCTGCACAGAGGCATAAGTGAAAAATATACATATATGTACAAGCAAAGGATCATTTTAGGACTATGTATTCAGTGCCAATCATCTTAATGGGGGAAAACAATACAAGGATTCACAGGGCAGGCGTTCAAAGACCCCAAGACACCTAAAATGAAGAGGACATAAACCCAGCTTACGTAAAATCTGCAAATACTTGAAGATGTGAAGGTAGAAATTTTGTGGGTTGAAATACAGAGAAAGATCTAAGCATAACAGGAAGAAATCACAAAAAATCAGACCATCGGGATAAAGACACTTCACAGTAAAATTTAATAGGCAGTGGAGCAGTTTCCCAAAGCAAGCAGCTGAAGTTTGACAAAATTTGGCTTTAAAAGTGCATCAGAAAAAAAATATCAGAATAGCAATTTAGATTCAAAACTTGGAAAACATGTAAGGCTGTGAAGCATTGAGAATAGAAGTGTACATGCTTTCAAAGTCTTCCACAAGGAAGCATCTCACAAGGAATGTGCCATGAGATACAAACACAGGTCTAAAGCTTTTCCCACTTGCAGTATGCAATTTGCTTTCCTTCCCCCCCCAAGCCAATATCAACTATTTCTACCATGCAGCAAAATGGGACATGTCCTAGTGCAATTGCTCTTAGGAACGCAAACAGTACTTCCGACACGCCGCTGTAATCTCAACGGTGGCCTCTAATGGAAGTTGTCTGCGTACCCCCATTTCCATTGGGATGGCAGCCTATGATGCAACTTCACTGTCAGTCTGGCCTAGACTGTTCCCCTGAGACCCCAGAACCATTCAGCGTGTTCAAAAAGTCATTTTAAGAATCACAGAAACATAAGTACATTATCCCTACTTGACTCCATGCTAAGGGAGGCGCACAAAAACCTCAGGATGTTTCAGTGTTAAGTATTATGTAACAGCCACTTTTCTGGAACTTCATTTAAAATCCTCACCTATTCAAAAATACCCAAACAAAACCCTCCTGATAATTAGAAAATCTTCACTCTGATAGCAAAGAAACTGCCACAACATAATAAGGTTTCTCAGTTTCTTATCTTCCTCTCCTACAAATGCAGAATATTTGATCTTCAAGAAAACTTGGTTTCTTTTCTCCTAGTTTTTTATGTGACGGTGTAGTCAGACCTGTTCCCTTCTGAACCACTATTCTATGTCACTAAGAACAGCTCTCTGCTATTGTAAGCACCAACACCCTTTAATCCCTTCATTAATTTAAACACATTCTAAAAGACACTTAGCTGTCTACTGGGACTCCGAGACAACCGCTCTATTAAGAGAGCCCTACACAAGCTTCACTTTCTAATTGCAAGACAACCGTCGCACTCGTTCCCTGGAAGCATCAATACTGGTGGATGTTTGTGCTGGGAGGCAGAACACTGACCTTCTCTAGCTCAGCAGGAAGACCCAATGCTGCAAAAGGAAGTGCCCATCTCTCATCACTCATTTTTGGGAAGAGACCTCACAGGTCTAGCAGTACTGAAGTCTCTAAGTGCCAGTACAAAAAGCTGAATGCATTTATTTTTTTAATGGAAGCCTGAAAAGGTTTCTGGAAAGTAGTGTCACTTACAGAATATAGCCAAAAGTCTCAGCCAAAGATCTCCAAGGGCTTTAAAGAAATACTAGTATCATTATCCTCATTTTACAGATGGAAAAGGGAAAGCATGGTAAGGTAATGCCAATGTCAGGGTCATCAGTTCCACACAGATTTCCTGGCATTGTTCACCAAGCCACAAATCCATTCTTTATCCAAATTTATTTAACATGTAATGAAATAGATTCCAGAGAACTTGGCCTTGCTCTAAAAACATAAAACTTCATATAACATTGGTTTTGTCTGCACAAAAATCGAGATTATATGTACTGTTCTCCTTATTCTCTATTCAGTGTTGCCTAAAGAGTGGTTAGAGAGAAAAAGTGAGCTTAGCAAAATGAAGCACATTACTTAAGGCTTGCACAATATAACCATACTTTAAATTCCAGGGTGAAATTCCTGACCTAACTGAACCTTATACTGATTTCAGTGGGGCAAGGTTTTCACCCCATAATGCGTGGTAAGAGAGAAGCAAGATAGCTTTGTAAAAGCACTTTAAAGAAGTACCACATTCAAAGGAGAGGAAAGTTAAGTCAACGAAGTATTTCATGTAAACTCAGCGAGCTCATTTCCCAGATGAGACAGATATCTGCTGAGCTTGCCTTCAAGGGCAAAAAGCAAAGATGGCTTCACCTCCTAAATGTGGCCTGGGGCACAGTTAGGATGATTTACCTTAGGACAGTTTAAATGTTCTTGGCTTATTCTGACTGAAGATCACGTCTCCTGACAGCCAAAGATACTGAGGCACTGATTTTAGGTCAGAACCTGGCCCCAAGACTCCAGAATAAAATAGAAATGGCACATCACAAACAGCTGAAAAGAACAACAGCCTTCATCTCAAAAAGCTGTCACAGAATAGCTTTGCTAAATAAGAGGGGAGCAGTAAGAGTAATTAAAAATGGTATATTAATTGAAAGGTTGACATTTTCTTGCACACTGACACCTACAAACAAATAATTACAAGGAAGCATAAGTAAAAAGTTTCAGCCTGATATAAACAATGACAATAACCTTGTAGTTGAGAAAAGTTTTCAAGAAAAGTCTTTAAGAACTTGTGGTAGACAAAGAGATACTTAAAGACTGGAAAGAGGTAGATACACAGAGCAGGAAAAGGAGAAGAGAGAGAAACAGATTTCAATGTACTCAACTGTAATTGCTGGCAAAGTTAGAGAACAACAATTAATCAGTCTGCAGACACAAGAAGATAGCAAGGTGATCAGTAACAGTCAACACAAATGACATCTTCCAAACTCCTATGACATTACTAGAAAACCTACCAAAGATGCCCTAACCTACCTCATGCAACATCTTCACAGTGAGCCAAAGAGAATACGAATAATGTAAAGCAGGCATATTCCTCGTTGAAGAACTATATTTGAAGGATAGCCATCACTAGCTTGTTGTCTTACTGAGACTCGTACTGTACAACCATTTCCTCAATGCCTTGGATGATGTAATACACCTGCTGCATTTGCAGACCACGTAAACTTGCAAAGGGTAAAAACTGCTGGAGAACTGGATTAGAATCCCAAACAATCCTAAGAAAATGGAGAAGTGGTCTGAAATAAATAGAATGTGCTTCAGTAAAGACAAACGCTAAGTGTTATACTTCAGATCTTGTCAGCGAGCTGAAGGTCACAACAATCAACTGCACAAATACTGGATGCAAAATGACCAGCTAGGAGACAGAAAAGGACCTGGGGTGGTTAAAATGGCTCAGAAATCAAGCATCAATCACCACTGTCACACTGCTGGGAGAAGAAAATAAAGCCCCCAAACATTACAGTGCTAAGAGCTAGCAAAGCCTCCTCTGAAGTTGTTTGTTCAGTTTAGGACTCTACATTTTAAAAAATGCACTACTGTATACCACTTAAAATCTAGAGGCAAGAAGACAAGGATGAGCAACATCTGGATAGAAGGCCCCTTGAGCAAACACTGAAAGAATGAGAGGTGCTCCATCTGAGGAAGAGAGAGACTGAGAAGTCAGCTAACATATATATAACATGTATATGAAGTGTTGCTGCAGAGAGGAAGAAGTAAAATGTCCTCCATATTCAGAGGTATAACAAACCAGCAGTGAATTAAATATGCTGCTTAGGAATATAGCTTAATTTCCATAATGGAAATCTCTTTGAAAAGGTTAGATAAACATTGGTAGTAATGTTTGAGGTACAGCTGAACTGCCCTGGAGATGGGAGTTAAACAGATAATCTCGAGGTCCCTATTTTGCATTATTTTTATGATACACCCTTGTTTTTAGAACACTGTGTATGATTCACTCACCAGGCATGTGTGTCATTTACGAATGACTACTTTAAATGTGTTTTGCCTCTTCAGAAAACAGAGCAATTTTCTTGACTTTGGTTTGTGATATTCCCCCTCACCCCCAGCTTCCATCTACAGAAGCATTTACTTTAAAACTTTGCGCATCAGCCACGCACATTTGAACAATATGCAGTATTCATGACACTATCCTTGCTGAGTAAGGCATGGAGCCAATGATACTCCGAGGGTGTAGGCAAGGGAGAAACAGGAGTGAGCAGAGTCAGCAGCGCTTGTGGAGGGAGGGGAATGTAGGCTGGGAAGAGAAAAACGAAAGGAAAGGGCCCAGGGCTAGTCAGAGCGTGAAGAATTTCAAAGTTATGGCAACACTCCAAATTTACAGAAAAGTGATCTGTCTTGTTCAAACACCCCACTGAGAATGCTGTTGTGCATTTCCATGTTTTTTTCTCCCCCCGCTCCACTGGATAACTGGAGAACAGAGCCATGTTTATACTTGCTCTGCTTATTGAACAGGATCTTAAAATTGCGTGAGGTGGATGTGAGACTGATGCTGAGCTGTCAAAGAAACTGGAAAACAGAAATAATCGAATTTGAGCTTCTCTGGGAAATGAAGTCAGAGCGGCTTCTGAGGTCTGTACTTTTTGTAATGGGCTGCAAAGAGGAGCTTAGAGGGAAACCAACACTTTGTTTAGAACTTCTTTCCCGATGGTAGGTATCCCATACCTTCTACCTTCCTAAGCGAATGGTGGCAGAATACCATGAAAAGAATAAAATTTGCACTTCTTTCTTACGCACTTGGCAACTCTGCCTCCCAATATACTGCTTCTTATTTAATTACCACTTAAAACAAAACTGCATTTTACCCACAGTCAATGCTTTCCTTTCCAACAGGCAGAACAACATTGTAAAGAAGATTTAGGGCACATCACTTCAACAGCCATAGGAAGAGAGTACAATATCCTTAGCAGAACGGGATAGAAGAAACAATGGAGGTGTGACAGGTTGCTTAAAGAGGGAGGGCAGGCAAGTTAGGGAAATTATTAGTAAGGACAGCAAAAAAAGGAAGGGCACACAGAAGCGAAAGGATGTGGATCTTGTCCCTTCAGCTTTTACGCTGAACACTGAAGGGGTACAATCTAAAACATCCTTCAAATTGATGCTAACATTTTATTCACACAGCCACAACACTTGAAATACTGCAGTTATCAAACTGGAAACACAGAGCAGAAGGCACTTGCTGTCTTTCGCCATTTTACTTAGTAAGCAGCAGCTACTACCTTATCTGCCTATCATTTTCCCCCTATTGCTCGGCTGTTGCAAGGTCCCACCAACGCCACCATTACGCCAAAGGAACAGAAAGGGCCTTAGGCAGTTTCTAGCATTTGTATCACTGTATTAGTGAAATCAGTGGAGGTTTATTTGATACAGCTAACGCATCAGCAGGCACAAGAGCCTTCTCTGCACTGCACCACCTGCCCTTCTGCTGTTTCTTCCTAAGCACTGCATGGATGCGTTATAACAAAGAGCCATGAAATCACCTTAGATGAGCAGACAGAGAAAACCTTTTTTCCGAAGTAAATATTGTTATACTGAGAAGTGGCAAATTTTGCCTTGATGTAGTAATACATGGATTGAGTTGGGATGGTATTTTTCTGCCTGTTTAAATTTGCATCTTTGCAACAGATGGAACAGAATAGTTGTAGCCGTAGGCCAAACTCTGAGAATTATTCTAGTGTAGGCAATAATAATGATCATAAATGGTAAAATGAAGCAAAAGTTCAGATTTAGCTCATCAATACATTATTCTCCTCCTTGCCACAGAAAACTTGGCAATAACTGCTCCCTGCTTGTGATCCGTTCTGAATACAGCCAAAGACTCAGTGTGGGACTTCCAAAAGTCACCTAAGGGACTTCAGAGCATAGCTGGGCAGGAATTCTCATGTTTCTACTCCACAAACAATACCAACCTTTGGAACACAGCTAGAGAACATTTGTTCCCTAAAGGAATAAAAATTTAAATTCTCTGTGTTTCCTCCCAAACAGGAATTTCAGGATTTCCTTTCAAGTGAGTCAATGCTGTTAGACTACTCTATAGCTCAGGAGCGTAGGAACTGAAGCACCTAGGGGCTGCAAGCTTAGCAGCTCTGGGAATTGAGGTTCATGAGGTGTGACAAGTCAGAAGCACAGAAGTTTCACCTGCCAACCAGCTGGCGCACAACTGAAGAACCTGGGATTTGGGGAAGATGACAACTCACCATATTGCCCTTAAAAGGCTAAGCAGATCACAGAATCACAGAATCACAGAATAGTAGGGGTTGGAAGGGACCTCTGTGGGTCATCTAGTCCAACCCCCCTGCCGAAGCAGGGTCACCTAC
>Ga0065711_1044480_pt1 | contig 14077 bp, 7 predicted proteins | sample Hoacrofraction12_FD_59098 | JGI IMG/M metagenome (GOLD analysis project Ga0065711, IMG submission 59098) | Hoatzin crop microbial communities from Cojedes, Venezuela - Epithelial fraction 12 v2 (version 2) | ecosystem: Host-associated > Birds > Digestive system > Esophagus > Crop | place...
GCTCTCTCGCAGCCCCTCCAGGCACTGGCAGCTGCTCTAAGGTCTCCCCGCAGCCTTCTCTTCTCCAGGCTGAACAGCCCCAGCTCTCCCAGCCTCTCCTCCCAGCAGAGGGGTTCCAGCCCTCGGATCATTGCTGTGGCTCCTCCAGCCCCGCTCCAACAGCTCCAGCTATGTCCTGTGCTGAGGGTTCCAGAGCTGGACGCAGGACTCCCGGGGGGGTCTCAGCAGAGCGGGGCAGAGGGGCAGAATCCCCCCCCTCGCCCTCCTGCCCACGCTGCTGGGGGTGCAGCCCAAGGGATGGTTGGGTTTCTTTGCTGTGAGTGCACATTGCTGGGTCATGTTGAGCTTCTGGTCACCCAGTACCTCCAACCCCTTCTCCTCAGGGCTGCTCGCAACCCATTCTCCGCCCAGCCTGGGTTTGTGCTTGGAGTTGCCCTGGCCCATGTGCAGGACCTTGCCGTTGACCTTGTTGAACCCATGAGGCTGGCACAGGCCCAGCTCTCCAGCCTGTCCAGATCCCCCTGGATGGCATCCCTTCCCTCCCATGTGTGACTGCACCATGCCAGCTCAGTGTTGTCAGCAACGCTGCTGAGGGTGCCCTCCACCCCACTGTCTGTGTCGCTGACAAAGATGTTAAACGTCGCTGGTCCCAGTACTGACTGCTGAGGAACACCACTTGTCACTGGTCTCCACTTGGACATGGAGCTGTTGACCACAACTCTTTGAGTGTGACCATCCGTCAATTCCTTATCCACTGAGTGGTCCATAAATAAACTGTGCAAGGCAACTGTAGCGTTTCAGTGAGAAGATGGACCAGTGGAACGTACAAATTCAGAGGGCGACTTTTTGTGGCTGGCTGTTTTGGAGGCATTGCATTGAGACAGTGCTGGTAGACCTCTGGCACGGGTGCCAGGTGTGGTGTTCATGGAGACTTGGACTGGCAAAACAGCAGGACATTGCGGTTCTGCACCAAAGAGTCTTAACATGGTATGTCGCAGTCATCAGTACAGTTCACTGTTGTCATCGCTACAAGAGGGCACAATTCTGGCTCCAGGGAGGCTTTTAGCCTGAATTGCTCTCTCTGCAGTGGAAGTGCATAGGCCTGAAATAAATACGTGTTGTTTTGAAATGCATCTTTGACTTGGTGAGAGCAAGGGTGTCCTCCCCCAGCCTCTCTCTGCCAGTGTTGCGTTAGGAGGGGACTGCTCCCTTACTTGTCAGGGGGTACAGGGCCTGGTAGTCTTCACATTGCAGAACAGCGATGGATGGGAGCAGTTGGTTTCCTGGAGTGATTTTGATGAAGAGTGAATATTAAGCAGCAAAATGAATTCTTAGTGGAAGAGAAATGAAGACAAAAGCTGAAATTCAGGGGAGTTGGAACAGAGGGAATGTAGCAGAGAGCAGAATTGGAGGCAGAGACCAGAGTGGAGTTCAGCCTGGCTTTGAAAGGTGTCCCAAGGCAAGAATGTCTTAAGAAAGAGTAAAGGGACTTGGACAGGAAGAAGTTATGATGGTAGAAGCAGGAAGGGGCTCGCTGTGGCTGGACAAAGGCACTGGGCACAGGAAGGTTTTCAGAGTGACTATAAATAAGAACCAGCAATATGTGCCAGCTATATGTGCTGCGGGTGCTCAACGGGAGGCTGTGTTGGTGCCAGGAAGGGTGCTAGCACAGACAGATCGCATGGAGAATGGAGAAGTGAGGACTGGGAGGAAGGATCGATGCCAGAAAGAAGTTATTCCCATTGGTGTCTATGGGGAGGGTGGGATGGAAACACTCTTTTTCATGAAGTAGTAGAAGAGCTGACATTTTGTTCTCACAGGACTTGAGCAACCCAAGATCACACACCTTGTGTTGGAACTGCTCAGCAGTGCTTCATCTCAGAGCCTTCTCCTTGGGCAGCTGGGTGCAGCTTTGACCTCCTAAGCTTCTATACCAGGAGGCAGATTTCCCTGTAGCGGTCAGGTATTTTGGTAACTTTTAGGAGCTTACCAGGCAGTTACAGTGAAATGGCTTTGAAAAGTCACTAGCATCTTGATCCCATGGGAAGGTTCTGAGAGTCGGGTATCTGCCTCTTGGAAAATGTCTGGTCAGGGGTTTTTTGGAAAGGGATGCTGGAACATTTGGACGTCCCAAATCAGACCTTTACTCTTGTCAGTTTTGGTTTAGATTTTCTTCAGTCTGTGTAGTTCTTTATAATTTTCCCACCAAAAATACGTAAGTGTTCTAAAAAAGACTGATGAAAGACAACAGCCCAGAATTTCCACAACTTCGTAGAAGCAGTTTCAGTGCTTGCGTGTTGCTGTGTGCTAGCAGTGTGTTACGCACAGCCTGTACCTGTGTTCACAAACTTGAGCTCGTAGGCAGCCGTACAATAACAAAGCTGTGTGAACAGTCGAAGAATAGCAAGAATTTCTAGACAGAAACAAAATATAAGCCGTGCAACTAAGGCGTAGAGAAGTTTGATAAAAAGCAGGAAAATCAATACTGTAATTTAGAAATAATAACACGCACACCTTCCCCCTCACCCCCCATCCTAAAAATATTATGCAGGAATCTTGAAGGGGTAAATGTTTTCAGACTAGGATTCCACTGTCTACTACTTTATTTTCCAAACAAATTTTGTCATTTCTTTGTTCGCATAATTCTGTTTGTACACTGGTTAGTATAGCAGACTCGGTACAGTGTGTAGTTCACACAAATTTGCCAGTGTGAACTTCCTGCAAATGAGTTTCTCATCAGTATTGATCTTTCCATTGTGTTTAGCACAGAAGCAAATTACATTATGTGATTGACGAAGTAATGTGCCACACTCAAATCAAAGTGTAATACAGGTGTGTTTCCCCTCTTCATTTTGCACAGAGCAGTTTTATGGAGGTTTCGCTGTGTTTAAACCTGCTATATAATGCTTAATCATCTTTGATTGCTGATATTCAAAGTCATTTTTATGCTAGGTGTAGTTGTTATTGTCTTAGCAGCTCAGACAAGAATAAATACATGGTTGAAACGGTAATGCTGATTTACAGCCTGATAAAATTGCCTAGTTTATATACTTGTCATGCTTATTCTAGCTTAATTTCTTATATCCCTGGGAGACTTTTTAAGAGGGTTATAGCCATTTAAAAATAGTTTTAAGGAGCAATAAAAAACATGTCTATTGTTGGAACCAGCTCCTAATGTGCAATTGAGGTAAACAAATATTCTCCAGCCTTACAGTTTGTAGAGACTCTCATTTTGCAGCCTGGCTTTCCTAGAGGCCAATTAACAGCTAGTCAAATAGGCCAAGCTGTTTAGCTCTCTGCTAGACCAGCTTCAAGAACCGCAGAGCAGGCTGCCGTGTGGCCATTCATCATCTTGGCATAGGGGTGTTACAACACTGTGTTACCGAAGAGGGGGAATGTGTCAGACTTACTCCCAACCCATCTAAATTTCACTGTGTTAAAATACCTGAACGTGGACAGAGCCAAAAGCACTCAAAATATACACGTAAGGTGGTCACTCACAGATGGTAGTGTTTGCTACTGATTTTGTTTTCTGGAATGTAAGAGAGTGTTTTAAGTGGCTAGATTAATTATTTTGTAAATAATCATAAATTGTTTTTCAGTATTGTGATTAGATTGATTCAACACAAGTGGAGTGTGCAGTGATTTTAATGGACGCTGTGGAAGAGACTAATACTTTCCTAAGGAAAATGTGTGCCTAACATGCTTAGGGTTTTTGTTTTGTTTTTGGAGGGGGATAGAAGTCTCTCAAATAATTTCACTTTGAACTGAAGAAATGGATCATATTCCAGAGAGAATTTTTCTTGCTGTACAGGAATAATTAAAAAATTTATTCAGTGGATTGTAAATTATTAATCACAGAAGTTAGAGCTGGAAATGCCTATTAGATGATCTGGTGTATTTCCCTGCTGGTGGGGGATTTAGTCCTCTGGCAGTGTCTGTATCAGATATTATGCTTTAAATTGATCACAGAACACTTCTAATTTCTTCCTTCCTTTCTTTCTTTTATTCCTCCTCCCCATAAGAGTTCATTTTACCATAAACGTGCAATGGAAAAAGTGTGGACACACACATAATGCAGTTCACGTCCATTATAATTAATAAATATCCAAGGATATCATAAGGAACGTGCTACTCTACTTCTCCATAAGGCAAAGTTTAGAAGATTTTTTAAAGCACTGTTAGACTTCCTTTACTGGCGAAAGGCACTGTAGATCTTTGCGTGGTATCTCTTGCTACATATGGTAGCTCTTACTTCTGAAGGTCTGTAAAAGCAGAGCCGTCTTGGGCAAAGAGTGAATTGCAGAGGCATGGAGGGATTTGCTGTGGGTTGGAACAGTGGTAGTGAGGCAATTAGGAACTCAAATTGAATATTAAAGATTGATATACATAATGGGAGCACTGCATGCATTACTGCCTTGTCTTTCACATTGAATTAACATTGGTAACAACTAAATTTGGTGAAGCTCAGAGTCTGTCAACAAATGTTGAGCAATGATGTCTTTAATATTCCCAGGCATGTGGCTGAAAACCTTTTGAAGGCTGAGGGGTGGAAGGCGCCTTCCTGTTTGTAAGTCAATTCTTTGCAAATTTTGTTTCCTGCAGTGCTCTCTTGGAAAAATTTGAGTTCCTTTATTAGCATATATTTTAGCATGGCTAATTTCCCCTGTGTTCTGTAATAGTGATAAGTGACTTGATCTCTTCTTTATGACAAATAACTAAACCAAAGGAAAAATTTTCTCCAGTGCAAAAAGGCCCTGGGGTTAAATGTTCTCACATTTAGGGGGATGTTGTTTGGTTTTTGCTTTTTTCCCCTCCCCCCCCCTTCTTTTTTTGGCATGTGTACCGTGTAACAGACAACACAGGGAGACATTTGGAAAGGTGCAGCATCACTGGATGCATGACCCGTAGCACCGTGCCGTTCAGATTTGCCAGCTACGTTTGTGTTGAATTTCAGAGGTCATAATTTTGGGGAATTGCCATGGAGTATTTAAATCCTACACCGTGATACATTTAACGGGACAACACAGTATATTTTCCTTTTGTTACATTTTGTTTTACTGCTCAAAGTGTTTGCATTTCCTGTGCCCTGGGAACAGAGGCAAGCTCTTTGACTGTCCACCTTGGAGACAGTTTTCAAACATGGGCGTCCTAGTAAGTCATCGATGTGCTCAATGCTTGAGTCACCCCGCAGGTGTTTCAACAGTGCCTGCTTTGCAGAGCTGGGTCTGAGTTTCCAGGTGCTGGATTAGTGGTTCTGCTTAGACTTTACTGTTTTTTGGGTGATCTGGGGTGGGGTGGTGGTTTGGTTTTGTTTTTTTTAAAAAGGGCTTTCTCAGATAATGCTCCTCTCTGGTGCAGCCCAGCTTTTAGTTAAAGGTGGGTGGACACCTCTTGACTAGGTAAGTGGTTGATATGCTTAGCATATCTTAAAGCAGCTCCTATAATCCCAGTGTAATGCATGCATGCCTGCAAAATGCAGATTTCTGTGCCACCAGGAGAAAGAAGTGTACAGTGTAAGTACAAGTGCGTGCAAGATGCATGGCATCCATTTATAACAGATCGCAATGCATATACATATGTTCTTGCATTTTAGGAGTTCCCCAGATTCTTCCTTGGTACAGTGATGTCCCATAGACAGAAAGCTATGTTGGAAAGGAAGGAAATCCACTTTGTTTTCTTTTGAATCTGAAATAATCTCACAAATACATAGTGTTGGAGAAATAACTTTTTGTGTGAGAACAACAGGTCTGAGATGTAAGGAAAAGTGCACAGCTTGACAGGATCTTTTGTCAAAACTCTGCTTTTCTGTTCTGTTTGTAGCAAAAGCTAAGTTGCTACCAAAATATCAAGTGTAAATTGTGTAAGAGATTTTTACTTTTAGTATGTATTTATCAATAATGAAGAATTTATTTGATCATTTGTTTAATCGAATTGTTATAAAGACCATTATCGAAAAAGATGTAGTTCCTGCTTGACTCATTTTAGATAGTGCTGCCATTTTGATAAAAATCATGTGATAGTGTTTAGGAAATTAAAAAAAACCCCACCTTTATTTTAACTTAAATTTTAGTGGCTAACATCTGTATGTGACCACCCTATGTTTGTACAGTAGGTAAATAGTACTGTAGGGGCCATCCATCAGTTTTGTGATTTCACAAGAACACAAACCCCTTCCTCTCACACCACCCCAAGAGGATACAAATTAGTGAACCAAGAAACGATGCTCTCATGGCAGGCAGGCAGGCAGGCAGGCTCCTCATTTGGTATGCTGAAGGCATACGTCTTGCTCGGCTCCCACCCTCCCTCCCTTCCCCCTCCCGCATACCGTTTGTGCTCTTGATAACACGATGAGAATGATGACCGACCCTTGTGCTGCAAACTTCTCTCCCTTCCCCATGGGCTGACAGTCTCGATCTTGCTTTCAGGTGCATGCCAAATTCCGTTATCCTTTCTACTATGAAATGTGCTGGTATGTTCTGGAGAGATACGTGTCCTGTGTGACCCAGCGCTGCCACCTCAGCAGAGAGTACCAGAAAGAATCAATGTTAATTGGTGAGTGAATGCTTCGAGTGTATATTCAGAACTGATGCTACCACCCTAGGCTAGTTACTGCCTTGGTTTCTGCAAAGCAGATTATAGAAGGAGTTGGAGAACTGTAGAAATTCAAACGAACTGTTTCTTTATTTTGGGGTGGGGAAGGTTTTGACTCTTAAGCATTTCCATGAAGTGCCAGCCTACTCTGAATTATATTTATTGAGCATTCCCTTAGCAAGTGGATCCCAGAAAAATAAATTTTTGGATGCGTTTATTCCTTGGTTTCAGTAATGTTTGTGTTGAGACGGTCTGCCAAGCAGTTGAGGATTTACTGCCATGTTTGGCACAGTACCTTAGTAGCCAGAAATGTGTGCATTGCAAATGTGCTCTGGTGGGATGGATATTTAGTCCTTTTATAGAGCATCTCCTCTACAGAATGTGTTATGGTCACTAAACCTGTCTTCTTGCTCTTCTTTAATCTCTACTTTAGTTCTCTCTATTTGGTGACTGACTTCTAGTTCTGCAGAAGAACAAAACCAAGAAAACACCTACACAAATCTATATGATCTATAACCTAAGTGCAGGGAGGTCAAAGAGACCTTTACAACAATAGCTGAAAATGGACCATAGCAGAGACAGATAGATGTGCCTGAAGCGGGAAGGCATTACCTGGCACTGGTGTGAGCTTTACATCACTGCGTGACAGTTCCAGTTGTTGCCTTGCTGAACTGCCCTCTTTTTCCTCCCTTTAATGGAACAAGATGGTGGGCCATATTGCCTCCCTGCTTTTAAGCACAGAATGGCCGAAAGTAGCACAAGCACCAGCTAAATCTTAAGTGATACATGTGAAGCGTGGAGGAGAACTAAAGTATTTCTGTGCCTGCTGCTTCCTGAGATGCCACTTGCAGTGAACCTGGCGCGGCTGGACCTGCCCCGGGCTCTGGACACAGGAGGGGAATGATCACCTACTAGCACAATTCTTAGTAGAAGGGAATTGAAGAAGTTAGGGGCAGACATGACTCTCCAGTGAGTTTTACTGACCAAGAATAACTTGAGAGAGCTAATAGTCTGTAGATAGAGATGGGAATTTTCTTGGAATCCGTAGGGATTTGAGTGCTTCACATTTTGTGTCCCTCCTTTGCTCTGTGAGACCCTGATCAGAAGGGTTAGTGAACCAGGAACTCGGTATGGAGAAATTTTTCTCTTTATATAAAAAGATCATCATAGAGGAAAGCATGAATTAGCCCCTTGGATCAGTTCTTCAAAAAGCAGTGACAAAGCTCTGATAACTGCGTTCCTTGGAAAGTAAGGAACAACCTGCTGTTGTGTAAACCACTGACATGGAAAGAGGCTCATCCTGCAGGCAGGGTGGGGGTGGCAGATAGCAGAGGTCTAATTTTGGAACAAATTAGATGTGAAGAGTGGATGGTTCAGGATATTGAGATGGGACCTTCTTCAGCGAAATCACAAGTGTGAATTCCAGCCCAGCTCAGTAATTACTGATAATGGTTTGGTGATCCCCATGGAATGTGCCTCCATCCAGTTACTAGCTGAGAGATACTCAAATCATATAAAAGCTCACTGGTAACCATGGCTGTCCAGTGTCTAGAAGGAAAAGGATTGTTTTGCGTGACCCAAGAGTGCCAGCTGCAAAGGCATCAGGAAAAGGAGCATGGCTATTTGGAAAATGGTTTGGTGACAACATTGTCTGGGCCTTGTTGTCTGCTGTGGTGGCTGCAGTTGTGGGCCTACTCGAAAGTGAATATTAAACTGTTTTGCTATTGTTGGGGCATGGTCTTATGGCCATTTCAAGCTACTGTGAGAAATATGCTCCTCTCACAAGACTGTTCTGTTTTGTGAACCCGGGAGGTTGTGCGCCTGCCCTGTGGTCTGAATCAGTTCAGTGATCTGACTGAAAATTGACCCTACTGAAAAATGAATAAATTTATTATCAGTAGGATTGATGAGCTGATCTGACTGGCAGCCCTACTGAGTGGCTGTGGGTGCTGGGTCGAGGTAGGTGCTGGGAGTGTCTGGCTGGACAGATCATGAGCTCTTGTTACTCCCTTGAATGGATCGGTACTTTCAGCTTACTGAAGAGGTAGCTGCTGACAGCGTGTAGGTCATGCGCCTGCCTGCTATCTCTTGACTTCTTCAGAGTATTAGCATGCTGATAAAATCTCTCACATCGACATCCAGGGCCTTTCCCTCCAGGAGAGACAGATGTATACTTTTTTTTTTTGTCAGAAACTTGCTGTTTATTTCTTGGCAGAATCTTCACCTTCAAATAATTATTTAACTGGGGATTGTGGTTCAAAAACCCAGATCTGCTATATCTACTGGATCTTTCACTTTGGCATTTGTCAAATTCAAAGGAGTAAAGGCACATTATTTACCTTTACAAAGCTGCACGACTTTGTTCTGCATGAATAATACTGTTTCAGATACTTGCTAGTCTTTTCTTTTAACTGGTCTCAGTGTCCAGCTTCTTGACTGAAATAAATCTCTACGAATTGTAATCCTTGAATTGCACTTGTTTGTTCTGTGGTGTCTATATCTTCATACCATTCACTTGCTGTGGCACAGGAGATCCAAATGAGGTCAGTGTTCCAGACCTCACTGCTTTGTTTTTAAGCTTTTTTTCAGAACTGCTAAGGTCCTTAAACTGCCTCTTCCTTAGAGACTTCTCTATCTGCAAGCAGTTTCTTGATTTCCCATGAGAGAGTATCCCTTGATGAGGAATTTACCATTATTCTCCTCAGGGTAATGAAGCAAAGCACTTCTGTGCAGACCCCTCAATAGACTTGTCGTCTGTCCTGCTTCGTTTAAGAAAAAATTCTTCACATCCTTGTATTCATTTTCAGAAATATCTCTTGAATAATCTTAATGTTTCTCCTATGTTTTTTAAATCATTTCCTTGACATAATTTGTTCTAAATGTCTACTTTCTAACTTTCCTTTTGGGTGCTAGAACTTGCTGTTTTTCACCCTTGAATTGTGCTGCTTTCTTTTCTCACATACCTTCCGATACAGTGGTCTTACTGGATCTCAGAAGAAGCAGCTGTTGATTATTAGCTGAGGAGGACATCCACCAGCGAGGGCGCAGGGTGCTGCCCATGGTCTCTGGGATTCACATGGTGGTAGTTTTCGTAGAATTGGTAGAGAACCTGTTCTCCTGCATGAAAAAAAAGGAGACTACTGTGGTGATAGAGAACATCCTTGTGGAACGCAGAAAACCGAGTTCATCAGCGATTGTGTTTTAAGGATATCTGTAGACTTTTCATGCTATGTTTTCCTTGCATAGTATTTATTTGCTTTGACGTGGAGGTTGCTAGATTCAGAGTGACTCTCTCAAGACATGGCCTACTCATGAAAAAGTATTGCTGTGATGGTGTTGTGATACCTCTGTCCTGATAGCTGTATGCTAGTGTAGAAGTTTGCATTGTTCTTTGTATTTCTGTTTTCTAAATGTCTCAACTCGCAAAACTTCAGACAGGAAAAAAACCACCTCGGTGTAGGCAAGGCTAAAACCTTGCACGTTCCCATTCCTTAAAAACAAAAAGTCTGCCCTTCTAAAGGAGTTGGAAGATGACGACTCTGGCTTCCTTGCCCATTCTTCAGGCCCAGAGTGAGTTTTCAGGCAGTTGCCTCCTAGTCAGTGTGTGAGACTGTTCTCTTCCAGATCTCTTCTGCAGGAGGGCAAAGACTCAGGGGAGTGATGACATGACAGCAGTCGCAGGCTGCTGCAAAAGCACGCGGTCTCTCTTTCTCTCTCTTTTTTTTCTTTTCCGTGACCTTCTCAACTGCGGCATTTGTCCTGCTGGCCGAAATCAGAAAGGGATCTTATTTGGGTTTCCTGCTAGATTTGAACATGCACTGTTTCAGGATGGCTGTGTCTTCATTATTTTTACTCTTATCATGAAAGAGTCTGTACTGGATGTTTTCAACCACAATTGACCTTCAGTGAGATACGGATCTTGAGAGTGAACTAACAAAGACTGGGGGAAGATACTGGGCTATCAAAAATGTGCTTTTCCTGTAGCCTGCAGCTTTTAAGATTCCCATCGCTAAAATTTTAACAGGATGGCTCTAACTGTACGTTAATCCTGATGGATGAAGAAAATCTGCCCTCTGGCATGGTGAAGGAGCCATGTTGTTGTTTTTTGTTAAACTCTTCTCAGGGGGTTGAATAGATTTGCTTATGAGAGACAGGTACTGGACTGTATCGAGTGATTTCTGTGTGGGGTGCTCCATGTGGTGATACGTTTCCAATATGCTCAGGGTTTTTTTTTTCTACTAATGAAAATGGCGTTGCTGTCTTTAGCAGACTAATAGCAACCGCTGCTCCCAAGTCACAGTGTCAGGATTTGGAGCTGGGAGTGGCAAGGTAGATATTACACACTGGACTGTTCCAAAGAGTTTAGAAAGATTTTGTAATTATACCTCACCACCCTCACTTTCTTTTAAATTCTGTAATACAGCAAGTTACTTTTTGGCAAGGAAAGAAATTGTGTATAATTATCCTTCCTGTACAAGTGGATGACTGTGGGGAAAGTTAAGTGATTTGCCCAGAACCACAGAGCAGTGAACTGCTATAGAAAAAAAGGTATTTCTAGCTCTCTGTCCTGTGGTCAAGCCCGTGCTGCTCCTGCTCCTCACTGAGTTATATCACTGACTGTTCTGTGTAAGCTGGTTTATTTGCTTTGAGGTAGTGCAAAAAGACTTTCACCCCTTTCTAAGTCATATGGGAGACCAGACTGGATAACTGCTCTGAAACTGCAGTTCTGGTGTTGGCTGGTGCATTGACTCAGAAGGAGGAACCACAGTTGCACTTAGCAGGAGCTCTTTTCCATGGAGAGACTTTATAGCCAAAAACCTCCATATCGGTGGAACCCTGGTAATACAGTGCTTAAAATACACTTCTCAGCAGAGTGAATGCAGATTATGCTTACATAGGGCCTCAGCTCACAGCATAGTAACTCTCAGTCAGATACTATTTTCAATAAAATGGATAAATAAAAATCATGGCATGTTGCATTAGGACAAAAGAAAACACAAAACTGAACCCTCCTCACGTGGACGTTACCCTTCCATTACTGAGTCCCTTGACTTTTTTTTTTTTTAATTAGCAGCAGTAGCAGACACTTGTTGTCTTTTGAAAGCAGTCCGCTCCTAATCTGATGGTGCAACAGGACTGTAATCCCCCAGCGCTCCGGAACAGACGGATAGACTTCAGGTTAACAGCAAGCCCTGTCCCCAAAGGTCAGGTTAGGCAAGGCATCGCGTAACTGCCCGGCTTGCAGAGAACAGGCCACAGGGCGCTTGTTTGGTGATGGTTCATTTTGAGGTTAGATTCAGATTATTTTCTGTCTGTCTGTACCCAGGTGTGGCTGGCACAGCAGAGCCTGTCTTGTGCAGACAGCCGGTGGCAGGGAAGCGGTGGCAGCTGGCAGAGCGGAATTGCCGTGTCCCCCCCTCCTCCGTGTGCTTGCTTGCGATGGGAGCAGTCCCCCAGTATGCTGTGGTGTTGCACTCCCCGCCTGCCTTTTGTTTCCCGAGATTAGAGCAAGAGACAAAAAGTGGAGATCTCCCTTGAAGGCTGTTTTCTCTTAGCAGCAGAGCATTACTTGGAGTCAATTATTCACACTTCCATAACGTGATCTCCCTTTCTTTCTTTGGGCCTTATCTACGCTTGTGATTTGCCCCAGTTACAGCCATTAGTTACTGTTCAGCAGAGCCACCGCATCGGAAGACAGAAACATAATTTTCTTTGTGCAGATTTTTATCAGTTTCTGTTAATGACACTGTACTGGTAGCGTAGGGATGGGTATCTGCTTTCGCCTTCTGTTTTAGCACTGGCATCTTCTCCCATCTAGACCGGGCTTTTGAGCTTCAGCCAACTGTGAAATAGCTCACCGAGGCAGTGTGGCTTAGAGGAGGGACTCCAGCCCTGAATCCAAGAGCCTGGATTCTAATTCCTGGTTTTGCCCCAGATTTGATGTGTGACAATGAGCAAATCGTGCTTTCTCCCAAGCATCTGTTTCCTCAGCTGTAAAAATGGGAAAATGACATAAGCTGATTATGTAGCCCTTTGAGGTGGGTAAGTGTGCTGGCTACTGTCTTCAAGGGAAAAAACAGTGTTAAACAGAAGTTGAATACCTAGTGGTTTTTAAATGTTCTGGTTAAGGTGTTTTCTGATCATGTTTCTTTTTCTAAGAGAAGCGTGGGGGTGTATTAGCACAGACCAGAGGGGAGGAGCTGCTTTGGAGTGTTGCATGCCACCACCTCAGCACACAAAATAAACTGTGCTGTACTTCTTCATGGTGAAGCTTTTTTTGGAGGGATGCAGGGAAGAAATTAGCCTGTGCTGTGGATGGGGTTGGATTTGGCTGCCACCAGCCTTGCTGGTAGCTGGTATTTTTTGTGACTGCCATCTTTTCACAGGCAGTTCAGCTTAAATGTGCCTTTCAGGAGTAATTTTGTGGCCATTTTGGTTCTGAGGGAAAACGCAGACGTGACTGAGGGAGTAGACTGGACAGAGATGCTTGAGTTTTGAAGGCACTGTAGCAACGTTTGCCCTGAGCAGTATAAAGTGGCCGACTCGTATCTCTTGGGCACGAACACGCAGAGGTGCAGCTGGGCTTGCAGAGTTTTCATTTGGAACTGCCAAGCTAAGCAGCTAGGCTGGCTGCCCTCGGACAGCTACTCCGCCGCTGCCTGCTGCGTCTTTGTTACCCAGCTGAGAAATACCGCATGTGTTTTGTGAGAAGGTGGTATAGAGTATGCAAGAGTCAAGGAGCTTCGCTGTGATAAGGATGAATTTGCCAGCTTGGAACTGGGCTTCAGAATTTGTTTTGAATCTCGCTGTTAAACAACCGGATGTTGAGTTTTTTCTTTAATGTCCTTTTAATCCTTCCTTAAGCATGATTCACATTGTCCTAATCCAAAGCTACTGCATTGCAAAGTACAAAAGCTGTGAAAGGAACTTTTCATTAATTGTTCGCTCACTTTTTCTGTATGGCTTCTGTTTCCTTTGCAGAGTGTTTTTGTTTGCAGCTTGATCTCATAACCATTTCAGCCACTGTGAAAATCCACGTTGACTTAACTGGGTGTTGCCAGTGTTAACTGTATTTTCCACAGAAATTCCTGCTGTTGCTAGCCTGCATTCAATGTTGTTCTCTTAGTAAAGGAAATTGTGTCTAATAAATAAGAAAAAATGTGTGCTTTAGGGAACCTTAGCCACTAGTTTTCTGCATTGCTTTCACTGCTCGATTGAACAGAGTTGTGCAACAGTTGGGATTTTTAGGGGGAAACTTAGTAGAAGACTAAGATTGATAGTTCTTTAGACTCAGAAACTTGCCTTTAAATTTTCCTGGGAAGTACCTAGAATGTATCAGGGAGGGCATTAAGAAAAACAGTAACTCTTGACAGTCCTCGCATTTCTTGGTGTATTTAGGCCTCTTGTCTGTAAAATAAGCGTAATTGTAGTCCTCTGTCTCAGAAGAGCAATGAGTATTCATGCAGTAACAAGTGAGGGTTCT
>Ga0065711_1044481_pt1 | contig 14077 bp, 23 predicted proteins | sample Hoacrofraction12_FD_59098 | JGI IMG/M metagenome (GOLD analysis project Ga0065711, IMG submission 59098) | Hoatzin crop microbial communities from Cojedes, Venezuela - Epithelial fraction 12 v2 (version 2) | ecosystem: Host-associated > Birds > Digestive system > Esophagus > Crop | place...
AAGACCCGCCTGGACAAGATCCTGTGCAGCCTACTGTAGGTGACCCTGCTTCGGCAGGGGGGTTGGACTAGATGACCCACAGAGGTCCCTTCCAACCCCTACTATTCTGTGATTCTGTGATTCTGTGATTTACTGAGTGAGTAAAAAGAATTTGCTCTTACAATCACAGTAATAGAATATTATGTTTTGAATCGATTCGCACGCACACGCAGAGGCCATCGTAAAAATTCCCCTCGAGTTCAGCAAAATACTCACTTCAAAGCCAACGGTTTCTCAACGGGTGAAGGCTGAGTCTCGAGGCGATCAGCCCAAATCATCCGCGAGATGCTCGGCGGCGCATCCCGCTCCGAGGGAGTCACTGGGCGCAGCCCGCTGTGGACCAGGAGATCTCAGAGGGTCTCCCTTGGCACCGCTGCTTGTAGGGTCTCGAGATGGTTGACCTTAGGCATCGATGATTTTCTGTCATGGTCACAACGTGATGCAATCCCGATATTTAGACAGAAACTACACAATTCCAGTACTACCCAGACTGTGTACCAGGTGGGTGCGACTCCAGGCAGCGGGAGATTCAGGGGTGGTCAGGGAGCGCCCGATCGCCCCAACTCACTGCTCTCGTACAAAGAGCGGGGAAAGGGCCAAGTCGTCCTGATTCACTGCTCTTGGAGCACACCAGCTGGCTCTTCTTGCAGCCTACGGAAGAACACAACGCTGGCTGGTTCTGGGATTGCCAGGGATGGGGGCGGGGCTGCACCACCACGACCTCCTGGAAGCTGTGAGTGGGATGGCACAGGATGCCCTGGCCTCGGGGACAGGGCTGCCTGGAGGAGCGGGTCTCCTGCGCTGGCTGGCGTGACGTCCCGCTGGCTCGCGCCTGAGCTGCAGGCTCGCTGCCACGTTGCTGGTGGATGGACACCAGGGCATGCTCTGCTTGCTTTAAAAAATGTATCCTGTTCCACGGGCGGTTTAAGATTTGGTCCAGACCTTGGTGGTGGAAGAAGCTGATTGATTAAAGCTTCTCTAAATCTGTAGCTCCTGGGCGCCTGTGTTTTGCATGCAGGTGGGTTCGCCGGTGCTGGAGAAGGTCATGTTCTGGCACGGAGACCAGCCCACTTGCCTGTGCTGCAGCGGTCTGCGTGCTGCTCCATCTGCTTGCTCAGACGGCTGCAAACAAGGTCAGCCCGGCGCTGGGGCTGAGCATCCTCGTCTCTGAGTTGGGTAGCGTGTCCCGGTGAACCGGGATGCTTTTGCTTGAGCCGCAGCCAGCGTTGCTTGTGACACTGTGAACGTGCTCACGGGCTGCTTTTATCCTTTACGTGCAGATACCAGAGGCCAAGAAAAGCAAAATGCCCAGCTGCTTGGCTTATTAGATGGTGGCTGAGGAGGAGAGAGAGATCCCAAAGAGCCGGGGACCTGAAATCATGACCTGGGAGCTAGCGGGAAGGTCTTCTGCATGCACATGGCCACCCCTTGTCCACCCCGGGGTCCATCATGTACCGGCCAACCCTTCCGTGGGGCTTGTGAATCTGGGATGCTCTGTCCGCGTGTCCACATGGCTGACGCTCACGTTCTTCCTTTCCTTCCAGTTTTCCACCTGTCAAGGAAGGTGACGTCCATCGTCCCGGAGAGCTGCCTTCTCATCCTCCTGGGGCTGGGCCTGGGGGGCATCGTGTTGGCCGTGGCGAAGAAAGCTGAGTACCAGCTGGAGCCCAACATGTTCTTCCTCTTCCTCCTGCCGCCCATCGTCCTAGACTCGGGCTACTTCATGCCCAGCCGGCTGTTCTTTGACAACATCGGTGCCATCCTGACCTACGCGGTGGTGGGCACGCTCTGGAACTCCTTCGCCACGGGCACTGCGCTCTGGGGGCTGCACCGGGCCAGGCTGATGGGTGGGTGCGCAGGGCTGCCCAGCTTGGACCACATCCCCCAAAAGCAGGTCGGAGGGTGCAAAGCACCCGAACGTTCAGAGCCCACTGCCCGGCTCTGCCGTGCATTCCCAGGAATTATTGCAGGAGTGGGGTCCTGGCGTCCTGGGAACGGTGCTCTGGCAGGACCGTCAAGCGTGCAGGACAAACGGGCCCTGCTCGGCACTGGGCTGACTCATGTCTTTGCTATTTTTGTCCCCGACCTTGGCTAGCTTTGCTGGCTCGCTGCCGTGTTCGCTGTCCTCAGTCGGAGCCGCTGGCCCTGGGCTGTGTTCTGAGCTCTCCTGAGCCCCGAGGAACGGCTCGACGCCCGGACCTGAGGTGGGGCTGCTGAGCCTCCTCCGGTACCTGTCTGCCAGAGGGGCTGGGTGCCAGGGGGGAAATCTGAGCCCTGCTTCTCTCATGTGACAGCAAGGGTGTGCTGAGCCCCGCTTCACCTGGGGCACCGCAAGGTCTGGGAGCACGCCCGGGCTCGGGCCACTGCACTCCAAGTTGGGATGCTGCGGCCAAGTCACCGGGAGAGGATGAGGGACAGGCTTGTTTCAGCCTGGTGAGGGGGGCTCCGGGGCAGACGGTCTGCGTGAGCCCTGTCCTTCTGTCCCAGCAGATCCAGGTGTTGAAGCTGGGCTGATGGATTTCCTGCTCTTCGGCAGCCTCATCTCAGCCGTGGACCCCGTGGCAGTGCTGGCCGTCTTCGAAGAGGTCCATGTAAATGAGACCCTCTTCATCATCGTGTTTGGCGAGTCTCTCCTGAACGATGCTGTCACCGTGGTGAGTTGGAGCTTGGGGGACCCTGACGAAGAGCCCGACAGGGGCCAGGGTGCTGGAGTCCTCTGGGGACGGGCAGAGGATGCAGGTGACATCCCCAAGCTGGGGGCAGACCCGTGCCATGCTCTTTGGGTCTCTCCTCTCTCCTGGCCCTGGGGGACTTTGCCTGCCGAGGTGATCTGTGTTGCCTGGCAGGTTTGGGGCAGGCGATGCCACTTCCGTAGGGTCCATCCTGCCCACGGGTGCTGCCTCTTTCAAGGCAGGGCAATACCCTGCCTTCCCCAAGGGATTTGCCTTGCCTACAGGTGCTCTACAAGGTCTTCAACTCTTTTGTGGAGCTGGGCCCGGCGCACATCCATGCCACGGACTACGTGAAGGGGGTAGGTGAGTATGTGCCCCACCAGCCCCTCCAACTCTTGCTCCGGGGTGGAAGTGTGGGGGGCAAGCATGGGTGCTGTTGTACTGTGGAGTGGGCACTGAGCACCACGGCTCTCTCATCTCCATCCCAGTGGCCAGATGTTGGCCATCATCATGGGATGCTTTTGGTGGGGAACCAGGTGGGAATGTGGGGCTTGGCCAGCCCGGCGTGGCATGGCCGTGGGGCACAGGAGCTGGGGGTTGCCTGCTTATGGTGCAAATGAGTCTTCTCCTCGCCCCACACCAGCCTCCTTCTTCCTGGTGAGCCTGGGGGGCACGGCCGTGGGGCTGCTCTTCGCCTTTCTCCTGGCCCTGATCACGCGGTTCACCAAGCGCGTGCGCATCATTGAGCCACTCTTCGTTTTCCTCCTGGCCTACGTCGCGTACCTTGCTGCAGAGATGGTCTCGCTCTCCTCCATCCTGGCGTGAGTACCCGCGTGTTCCCGGGGATGGGGGGCAGGATATTGGGGGTGCAGCGCTGAGCAGCAAGAGGCGGTGAGCAGACCCACTCCTTGTCCCACCGTAGGGTCATGCCGGCTCCTTCTGCCCCTCTGCAGAGTCACCTTCTGCGGGATCTGCTGCAAGAAGTACGTGGAAGCCAACATCTCCCAGAAATCCCGCACCACGGTCAAGTACACCATGAAGACACTGGCCAGCAGCTCAGAGACCATCATCTTCATGTTTTTGGGCATCTCGGCTGTGGACACCTCCAAGTGGGCATGGGACACTGCGCTGGTGCTGGGCACCCTGTTCTTTATCCTGCTCTTCAGAGCTGTGGGTCAGTCTGCCCCACTGTGCTTCTGTCCCAGCCCTTTTCATCCCCAAAAAGTGGTATCCCCCAAGAAAGGCTGGGGGCATGGGACCGGCCATGGCTCCTGGCCTGGACTTTGCCCCATCTCCAGGAGCAGGCAAGGCTCCGCCGGCATCCTAGGCTTTCCTTCTCCTTCTTCCCTAGGCGTTGTCCTCCAGACCTGTGTGCTCAACCGCTTCCGCCTTATCCCCCTGGACAGGATCGACCAGGTGGTCATGTCATACGGCGGCCTCCGCGGAGCCGTGGCCTTCGCCCTGGTCATTCTGCTGGACAGGGCGAAGGTGAAAGCTAAGGACTACTTTGTGGCGACGACCATCGTGGTGGTGTTCTTCACTGTCATTGTGCAGGTGAGGATGGGCACCATGTCCTCTTGCCCAGAGCTCACCGGGGGACCAGGACATGTGCCTGGGGCAAGTCCCTCTCTTCAGGCCACCTCCTGGCACCCCATCCATCACCAAGCTGGTGCGCAGGACTGCTGCGGCAGCTGTCGCAATGGCAGGGCCGTGCCCTGTTTTGTTTCCCCGTTGGCCTCTTGTTCTGGGACTCGCTCCAAGAGCAGCAATGGTGTGTGCCTGGCCGGGCTGTTCTCCTTCAAAGCTGCTGGTGGCCCATGGCCCTGGAGTTCCTGCATGCTGGGAAGGGATGCTGAGCCTCAGAGAAGGGGGACTGGGGGGGTTCGAGGTGGTCGCTGCCTGCTGGGACACCGGACTGTCGCCCAGGTCCTGTGCGCAGGGGGTTGGGTTGGTAGCGACGCGTGCGGCTGGCATGGCTGCTGTCCCCAGTCACTTCATGCTACTTCTGCTCCCCGTGCCCCAGCCATGCACCCTCTCACCCTCCCAGTCTTTCCCTTGCCTTCTCCTGCCATTCCAGGGCCTCACCATCAAACCCCTGGTGACGTGGCTGAAGGTGAAGCGCAGCGACCACCACAAGCCCACGCTGAACGAGGAGCTGCATGAGCATGTAGGTGCCGGCGCTGGAGGCTGCATGGCCTCGGCACCCGCGGGGCACCCGCAGCCTCGCCACCGCTCTCACCCTCTTCTCCTCGCTCAAGGCCTTTGACCACATCCTGGCAGCAGTGGAGGACATCGTGGGGCACCATGGCTACCATTACTGGCGGGACAAGTGAGTGTCTTCGCCAGGATCCTCCTATCCTCTGCTGGCCATCAGGTGGCTGGGGGGCTCGTGCCAGCCCTGGGGACATTGCCAGGTCCCCACTAGAGGACACCCCCACTGTGGGCAGGGCAGCAGGACCAGGAAGGCTGTATGTCTGTCCATCAGTCCGTCTGGACGTGGATTGTCCGGCTGCCCTTCTGCAGCAGACCAAGCTCCCGAAAGCATCATGGAGAGAGGTCGGGCAGGCGAGGCTGGGGATGCGCCGGGAGCTGGCATTGCTTGCCCGTGCCAGAGCTGCTGGGGGGCTGTGGGGCGGCCGTGGTGATGACAGCGGCCCCGTGGCCCCCCACGGATGGAGCTGTACTGGGCACTGAGGAGGGAACAACCTCGCTAAAGCCTGGGCAGTGTTTATCTGCAGCACGGCGACAGGAAAAGGCTGCGAAAAGCTGGTTTCCTGGCGGGGAAGCTCTCCAGCAGCACAGCTGCTCCGGCTCTGCTCCCGCTCCCATCGCCTCCCGCAGACCCGCAGGTCCCCGACTTGCCCTCGGGCAGGGACGAAGGGTCAGCGTGTCCTGTCCCCTCCTGCCCGCCCGGCGCACAGCCAGGTCCTGCGTGCCCAGCCTGCTCTCGCCACGCTTGGGGTGCTCTCAACCTCGCAGGGGTTCCCTGGCCGCGGTACCCCTGGGAGCTAAACCGCCCGTCTCTTCGTCTCGTGGCAGGTGGGAACAGTTTGACAAGAAGTACCTGAGCCAGCTCCTGATGCGCAAGTCTGCCTACAGGCTGCGGGACGAGATCTGGGACGTTTACTACAAGCTGAACATCCGCGATGCGATCAGCTTCGTTGACCAGGTAGGGACGAGCGGGCGCACGGTGGGGACCGGGCGGTGGGATGGCCCCGGCCGGAGCCGTGTCCCCTCTGGCCAGGCAGCGGGGGACCCCCCCTACACCCGGCTGGGTCCCCGCTGCCAGCCCTGCCCTTCCACCTCCCAGGGTGGCCACGTGCTCTCGGCCGCCAAGCTGGCGCTGCCCTCCATGCCCAGCCGCACGTCCATGTCGGAGTCGTCAGTCACAAACCTCCTGTGAGTACGAGCATCCCTCCGAACCCCTGGGCAAGACCTCGCTGGACCCCCGCAGCCACCCACTTCCTCGTGGGTGGGTTGTGCCAGGGCTGGCGGGGGGGCTGGCAGAATGCAGGCGCAGAGCCCAGCGTCTCCATCTCCACCTCCATGGTCCCTCCGTCTCCATCTCCCGCCCAGGAGGGAGAGCGGGAGCGGCGCGTGCCTGGACCTGCAGGTGATCGACACGGTGCGGAGCCGTCGGGACAAGGAGGACGCTGCCATGCACCACGTGCTGCGAGGGAGCCTCTACAAGCCGCGCCGGCGGGTGAGCGCTCCCCGGCCGTGGTGTGTGGCTGACCCCGAGGGTAGCAGCACCCGCAAGAGAAGCAGGGATGGAGGATGCTCCGCGGGGCCAGCTGCTCACCCTGTGTCTCTTTGCCTCTCCCTCGGCCAGTACAAGGCCAGCTACAGCCGTCACTTCATCTCTCCAGATAAACAAGAGCGCCAAGATAAAGAAATCTTCCGGCAGAACATGAAGAGGCGGCTGGAGACCTTCAAGTCCACAAAGCACAACGTCTGCTCCTCCAAGAGCAAGGCCAGGCTGAAGGAAAAGGGCAGGAAAAAGGCAAGCGCTCCCCAGATGCCTGCTCCTTTCCTAGCTCTGGGATTTGCCCTGCCCCGGGATGCAGACAGTGAGGTCCTTCGGGGCGTAGGCAAGGTGCTGCAGGGCAGCAGCAGCTCCAGAGCCGCTGTGGAGAGCAGCTCATCTCCTCTCAGTCCTGCGTATGCTGCCTGTGAGCGCATGGGTGTCACATGTCCGTGTGTCCCCACCATGCTGGCGCTGCTCTGGGATGGCTGTTCCCTGGGCAAAGCAGTCCCAAGCCCAGGAGGAGCCCCACGTTTGCTTTCTAAGAGCTCTGGTCATAAGGTAGCCTGAACATCGGTGCAGATCCAGGCTCAGAAGTGTGGCACTGAGACTTAAGCTGGGCCTTCGGTGTCTTGTCTCATTTGGAGGCTCTTGAAGCCATTGCAGCAGAGCTGTTTATTGTAGGGCCGTGAAGATGCAACGTCTAAGGACGAGGAGCCGCTGACTGCTGGCCGCTGTCTAGCCGGGGTGGGAATCTGTGTCCCTGGGGTTACCCTGGCTTGCAGGGCCACCAGGGTTTGGGTCAGGGGTTTGTGTGGGGCAGATCCCAGCTGGTCCCTCTTCTTTTGCAGAAGAACATCTCTCTGAGCAGTGATGCACCCAACGGGAAGATGCCCAGAAATGTCCCCTGGCAGGAGGCAGGTAAGGCCGGTGGCAGGCGAGGTTTGCAGGTGCTGGCAAGGGGGACCTGGTGGGGTGGGATGGAGCAGCCTGTCATGCTTGCCCACCACCAGCTCGGTGGGCATGACAGCACCCAGGGTTCCGGGTCCTTCTCCCATGGGTGCTGTCCTTCCCCCACCGGCTGCCGTATCCCCCCAGCCAACTCCTTCCATCTGGCTGCAGCTCCCGTCCTGGTGATGGTCAGCTCAGAGGAGGAGGAGAGTGATAGCTCGGAGACAGAGAGAGAGGACGATGAAGGGATTGTATTCGTTGCTCGAGCCACCGATGAGGTCCTGCAAGGAAAGACGACTCCTGGTAGGCACCGGTGCTCCCATGCCAGGGCAGCTGCTGTTGGGTAGCTTCTCCTTCCTCCGCCTGAGGAGTAAAGCTGCCTTGGCCTGGGCAAAACCAGAGTCAGCAGAGCACAAATGGGAGAATCGCTCTTCTCTGTGGCTCTGGGGGGACGGCAGAGCCTCCCCGGTGGCTCCCGCATCCCTGGGCCAGCTGGCCATTTGGTAGTGGTTGGTTCCGCAGTGTTCAGAGAGCAAGAGCGGTGCCAGATCCCTCTTACTGTCCCTCCTTCTGCACCCCCAGGCAGCCTGGATGTCTGCCCCAGTCCCTGCATCATCCCACCATCGCCTACCTTGGCAGAGAAGGAGCTGCCGTGGAAAGGAGACCAGGCTGATCTGGCTGTTTACGTCTCCTCGGAGACCACCAAAATCGTGCCAGTGGATATGCAGAAGGCGTGGAACCAAAGCATCTCCTCCCTGGAAAGCATTGCTTCCCCACCAGGCATCGAGAGCGGACCTCAGCACAGGAGATTCGCCTGCCCTGTGCTGGAGGAGCAACCCCAGTCTGCGAGCTCGGCAGTGCTGGAGCGGAGCTCCTGCTTCCAGTTCCCCAGCCACATCTCTAAGAGCGGCCGGTCGCAGAGCGACAGCAGCCCGGACGGCGCTGAGCAGCAGGAGCTGCAGCCTTTGATGGCCACGGAGGAGCAGGGCAGGGTGCTGCCCGCTGCGGAGCCCAGGTGGATGATGTTCAACAGAGCCAGCCACCTCTGAGGCTGACCACGGGTGGGGAAGGGGCTGCAGGCGGGCTGTGACCTGCTGACTGCTCTGCTGTCTTGCCTTGTGTCTCCATAAACTCCGGGAGCGGCAGGAGAACCCAGTGCTCCTCCTGGAGCTGCACTCCGCGGTGGGCTTTGCCCATGCTCCGACTGATGCAAAACTGGTCGATAATTGGGTTTCATGCTGCGACAGCAGGTACCAGCCCCCGTCCACCCAGGGAGGCGCAGACCCCAAACCTCTTTCTTCCTCTCTGGTCCCTACACATCTTTACAGCGCTGGGAGGCTGGAGATGTTCCTCCCAGGGCTGGGATCCCAGTCAGGCTTGGTCCCACCGTGGCCGTGCCGCCCTGCGGCGTGGGGGTGCCGGCTCACGGGCCGGGGCTGCCCACAGGTGTGGGAGCAGGAGCTGATCTCCAGCCTGGCTGTGAGTAGGAGACCTGCGGGGAGAGGGCTGTCAGCGGCGGCTGGTCCACGAGAGCCCGTCCACACCCGGAGACCGAGCCGTTGGCTTCGAGGTTGCTGCCGTGCTGGTTCCTCACAGCATGCATGGAGCTCAGCCGGAGATCGGCTCCTTGCCATGGCAGCAATGCGTTCCCCGGGTTATGGAGGTACCGCGGAAGCAAGGCCATGACCTTCTCAGGACTGGGAGCAGCGCTCCCGGGGCTCGGCTCCACCAGGAGCCGGACTAGTGAACCTGTACGCACAGGGACTCCTCTCGCAGCTGACCTGCTGTGCCAGCCTCGCGCCCTGTTGTCTGGATGTGCTCCCAATAGCGGCGGTGTTCAGCTTTCTGGCTTTGCTGGGAGGCAGCTGCCCTGCACAGCCTCCCTGGCATTCATCCTGCGCACATCCCAGTCCTTCCAGTTGCCTGGGGCCTGTCAGCTGGGAGGGCTGGTCATGGCGCGAGGAGTGGAGCGAGCAGCAGGTATGAATGTACATCGGGAACAGGGGTGATGGGCCAGAGCTGAGCGCATCTTAAAAGGTCTGTCCCCACCACTCGCCTCCCAGGTGCCCCCGGTCACTCCTGAGAGGGTGGTGGGACCCAGTGGCGATGGCCCACACAGTGAATTATCCCTGGCGTGACCCCCAAGGACCAAGAGCGGCCCCTCAAGAACTGCTCAGCGTGCAGAAGCTCAGCACGGCAGCTGGGCGCCGGCAATGCGGGAGGGTTGGGGGTGCTCCTCTTAAGGAAGAATGGGCCTTAATGCCCCAAAGCAGGTCGTTAATTATCTGTTCCAGCTACGTGGGCGTGCTGAGACAGCTGGGGGCAAGGGGACACTTGGATGCACTGGGTGGGTGAGCCCAACATCGGGCAAGTGAGCTGGCGGTACCCCCTGGTACTGTTAGCAAGGCTCAGGAAAGGCCGTTCTGCTCTGTACCTGTCCCACCGGATGAGCATGAGGTTTTTAAAAGGTTTTTATATAGTTTTGCATTTCTGGTATGCCTTATTCTGGTTTTGATTTCTGATATCAGGCCATACTAGATCTCTAGCTGGGTCAGTGTTTTCTCTAGCCATTGGGCACCACAAATGACTCAAGACTTAATATCTTATTTGCAAGAATATTGTTTTAATGTGAAAATATATGCAGAGTATTTTGTAATGTTCAATAAATCGGAGTTGGAGCAGGCGTCGCGGTCTGGTCTCTGTGCTGCCTGGGAACCTCTGCCCATGCAGGTTCCTGCAGCTCCCAGTTCAGTTCTCCCTGGCAGGCACCGCGTCCCTGTGCCTCTCTGCTCTTAGAATCATAGAATCACAGAATCATTAAGGTTGGGAAAGACCTCTAAGATCATCAAGTCCAACTGTCTTCACCCGAGGCCACAGCCCCGCTCTCGGACTCGACGTGGCTAACTGGATTTCCTACTTTCGATAACATTTGTGGAAAACATGAAATTCTTTCCAAACAGAAGCTTGCCTGCAGCAGTCGTTAGATCCTGCCGTGGGGAGCAGCCGGCAAGAGGCCAGCAGCAGCCAGGCCCTTGCTGCCCGCTGTTGTGGCTGCTGTGCAGCCGCAGTGCTGGGAGCCCAGACCTTCCTGTGTCCATGCTTCCTATCTCTTTGCCAAAAATGTGGCTCAAATGGGTCTGTTTCAGGGTATTCTGGATTAGAGGAACCTCTCTGCACTGATGTGTGCTGGCTCTGCTCTCCCCTCGATCTGCTGGCTCCCCTTCTCCTAAAGGAGAGTAAATGCGGTTTCCTTGATTCACAAGACCGATGTTTGGTTTGTATTCAACCCGGTGTCTACCATCCCCCCCAGGTCCTTTCTGACGGATTCCCTACACAGCTCCTAGCCTCGAGACCTCTGGAAGCTCTTGCTCCTCCTGACGTTTCCCATCCACCTCGCGTCCCACCGACCGGAGGTGCTGTGCGCACCGGACCTCAGCGCCAGCGTTCCCTGCAGACACGATCGCCTTGGCTGCGCACCAGGTTGTGCGGGCCAGGTTGTTTTCCCAGGAGTGGTGTGTCTGCAGCATCCAGGTCCTTGCAGGAGGAAGAGCAGACATCTCGCCTTTGGGAAATGCTGGGGCTGGCTGCTGCTGTCTCACAGGGTTATCTGAGCCTAGCAGCTCACGCGTGTGTGGGCTCTCCAGGCCACCAGCCAGCAGCTTGGAGCCCCCTCTTCCTGCCCTTGACCTCAGCCGTGCTATGGCCAGGGACGGTGGCTCCTACTATTTATTCTCATACTCCACTCTCCATATTTCACTTTACAGGGAGAGATAGCAGGCAGTGTCCTTCCTCCGCAGGATGGCTCCGAGCCTTCCAGCATAGCACCGAGCCGCCTCTTTCAGCCTAAAAATACTGAAGTGCTTCAGTGGAAAAACGCAAGAACCGGGCCAAACCACAAACACATGTGCCCAAACCTCTGCTTCTCCAGGACAGAGCAAGGCATAACCAAAGGAGCTGCTTCTCCGACTAACCCAGAACATACAACCCTCTGATTGCTATTACAACCACCCTGTCCCAGCACCGCCTGACTATTGCAGACTAGTCATTTTGCACACAGGCTTCTCCTTAGAGCCTGCCATCAAACCACACATTTTTTCCACAGTGATTTACTTTCTCCATTGCTCATCTCCTCCAGTTCCTCCGTGGCACCCGAACTTGTGAAGTCAGCAGGGGATGGAAGGCAGCTCTGGTGACGGGGGCATCAGCTGGATGGAAGAGCCAAGCTGTGGGCGGTGGATTGGTGTTGGCCATCTCCTGAGTCAAATCACCAGCTCGCCATTGCACAATGCACGTTGGAGCATCAGGTAGATTTTAGGCTGGAAGGGGCTCGGGAGGTCTGTGGTCCAGCCCTGGCTCCATGCAGGGCTGGTGGCAAAGCTACAGCAAGCAACTCGGAGCCTCATCTAGCTGGGCTCGGCAAGTCCCTGAGGATGGAGATGTCACCCTGTCCCAGAGCCACACCATGGCTGCGCCACTCTTGCGCAGAATAATTTTCTCCTTATGCCCAGCAAGAATGTCCCATGTCGCCATTGCCTCTTGTCCTCCCAGGTGCGTCTCTGAGAAGAACTGGGCTCTGGTTTCCCTGTGCCCCCTTGTAGGTAGCTCCCCTCTTTGCCTTGCCTTCCTAAAGCTGGTTTTCTCTGCTATATATCTATGATCTGTCTTGTTCCGGGGAGCCCCAGGCTGGAGCTAGTACCCAGCTGTGCCTCAGAGGTACCAACTCAAGAGGAATGATCATCTCCTTAAACCTGCCAGCTTCACGTTCTCCACTGCAGCAGGGGTGCTGCTGACTCATGGGCGGCCTTGTGCGATTTTTCGTGCTGCTCTATTTCTGGAGCACTGCTGACGCCCTCGTGGGATGCTTTCACGACGGCCTACACAGGCACAAGAGGTGGGCAGGCAGTGAACGGGAGCCCAGCTTCTCACCTCCCCCTGGACTCTAGCAAGCACAGAGCGTGGCAGAGGCTTTGGCCACGCTCACCTTTTCACAGAGAACAGGGGGAAGGAGAATCCAGGAGTTCAGTCTGATCGTATGTGGGTACGCGCATCTTGGAGACACGTCAGTCTGTTCCTTGCTCCTTCCTGCTCCTGTCCGTCCCTCCAGACACCCGTCTCACCTGGATACGATCAGACCGATCACCTCTCCTGACTCCTCCTGCGTTTCCCTCCCTGCTCTTTGCATGTGGAGCAGCCATTCCTGCTCCCTGCTTTCACTGGAAGCTTATTCTGCCTTTTGGTGGAGGGAACAATCTATTTTCCCTCCGGAATTCCCTCCGAAGGGGTGGATGCCAGCCCTGGTCCCACTCTGGCGAAGTCGTGCCGCAGTTGCTCGGCTGACGGGACGCGAGCCGGCCGGGGCCGGGCAGCGAGCGGCTGGTGATGGAGCCGGGATCAGCCTGCAGCCGGGGCGGATAATGAGGAACAGATTCGCGCTGGGCAGCAGTTCCCATGCTGCGTTCCAGGGCAGAGCGGCCAGGATGGGAGAGCCTTTGTGCTTCACGTTGCACCCCTCCGGCGCACGTTGAGCCAGCCCCTGGGCTCGCCCGTGCCTCCTCGCCGTCTGCCAGCAGTGAGCGTCCCCGCGCTCCCCGCAGAGCTGGGGACCCTCTTCATGGCTGTGCCACTCGCCAGGCTGCAGGGCTGGTCGGGAGGCTTTCCCTGTGCCCTGGGCTGAGGACAGACGAGATCAGTGGTATCTTTAGGTCAGCAGGAGCTGGGTGGGGTGATGCACACCCCCCTTCGTGGTTCAGATTTCTCTGCCTTTGCCTGGAGGAGCCAACGCGGCTGAGGGACTCCCTGCGCCGGAGGACTGCGTGGCCAGGCTGCTGCTCCCGGGGTCTCCCGCAGAACGGCCGGGATGGATGCCAGCACGGCGGGGGCTTTGATTTTACGAGTACCCCAGATCCTGGCGTCGTGATCTTCCCCGCAGCCAGACAGAGCCGTTCCCCACAGCCGTGTGGAAAGCCCAGATCCCTGAAGAAGCCACCCAGGCTCCTCTCGCCTCACCTTACCTGGGCATCCAGTGCCACGCAGCCAGACGGCCCCGAAGGTAAATGAAACCTGTGGTGGGTTAGTTGGAGAGGGAGGGTGCTGAGGACACTCTGGGGAGGTGGCCACCAGCCCCGTTGGTCTGGCCTGCGTCAGACCACAGGTTAACCCACGGGCAGCCGATGACGAAGGGCTCAGAGAGCCCAGGGTGCCCCGTCTTCTTGCCACGTGGGGTCCTGGCAGAGATCAGGCTCTGTGGAAGGTCTGCTGTCTTGGTGCTTCCCCTCTCTCCCAGCGGTGTGGGGAGATCTTTGCCCGTGCACAGGCTTCGCCTCCCCGAGCCCAGCTGAGCCGCTGGTGTTGAAGTTGGAGGGCTGGTTCACGTTTTGCTCTGGCTCCTGGCTGTCACACACCCAGCCCCGCACGTCGCTCCCCGGCGGTTCTGGGGCTCGGAGCCGCCCCGGGAGCCCTCCCAGGGGATATTCCCTTGCCTAGCACATAGAGACACGTATTTTCTGTAGGCATCTCTAGCCTTGCCTGTCGATGGGGAAAGCTGGCAAAAGCTTTGCAAAGGTAGCCCAGAAAGATGAAAAACAGAAAAACAAAAAAGAAAAAAAGAAAAAAAAAAAAAAAAAAAAAAAAAAAAAAAAAAAAAAAAAAAAAAAAAAAAAAAAAAAAAAAA
>Ga0065711_1044482_pt1 | contig 14076 bp, 6 predicted proteins | sample Hoacrofraction12_FD_59098 | JGI IMG/M metagenome (GOLD analysis project Ga0065711, IMG submission 59098) | Hoatzin crop microbial communities from Cojedes, Venezuela - Epithelial fraction 12 v2 (version 2) | ecosystem: Host-associated > Birds > Digestive system > Esophagus > Crop | place...
CAACCGGCGGCGGGGCACACCGGCAGTGGTGGCCGGGCCTAGCCCGGCTGCGGCGGCCCCGCGCCTTGCTGCTTGGAGCCGGTGTTTCTGGTCCCGCTGGCTGTGCGGCCGGGCTGGAAACTGGTCACCTGGCCCGCTGGTTCCCCCGTAACTCCGTTCCCCAGCGTCAGAAGCGTCTCTCGCTGCCAGTGGCTGTGTCTGCCCCGATCGATGGGACAGGGCGGTCCGCGGTCTGGCACTGAGGGCGAGCGCCTTGCCTCCCTGAGGCAAAACCCTCTGTTATCGGTGCTTCCCAGAGTCATTCGCGCGTCCAGCTCGCAGGGGCTGATGACCGTGGCCACGTCGTGCACAGTGCCGTGGCACTGCTCGGCAGACAGCTCGCTGGCACAGGCCCAGCATGCACAGGGAGCGGGCTAACAACTACAGAAGCTAATCAAATTCAGTCCCCTGTCTGAGTCCATATGCTGGTCATGATTGCTTTTGCTACTATAGGCTTAACCAGCATCCTCGCACTCGGACAGAGCTTTGGGCAAAGCGTTTACAGCTACCTTTTAAAAAACACGATTCTGGTTTTGATCTCTGACATTCTATTTTCACTTCAAAGTACCATTTTTTTTACTGTTAAAGTACCTGTAGATGGGCTGAATCCGTATCTGCTCATCACTTACATAGTCCTGGGCTGCATCAAAGGCAGCGTGGCCAGCAGGTCGAGGGAGGAATTCTGCCCCTCTGTTCCACTCTGGTGAGAGCCCACCTGGAGTCCTGCATCCAGCTCTGGAGCCCTCAGCAGAGGAAAGACATGGACCTGGACAACGGCACGGCAACCCTGGCCTGGGACGCTGGCCAGCCACAGTGACAGTACTTACCAGAGCACTGATACAGGGCTGCTTCCGCTGAAAGACAGGACTTCCAGACTAGCAGGCTGTTGTCTCCTTGGTTAACTTTGTGCATTTTGTAAAATACAGATGAAGATGAAAGTGAAAAAGGAGAGGGAGAAAAAGCAGAGGATGAGAAGGATTGTAATCAGTGGATGACAGCACGTCATTATTTACTTGGAAATGGAAGAAGCCAAGAAGCAAAGACAACGTGATGCAAACATGGAAGTACAGAAAATTCAGATCCAGCAAATGGTAAATAGAAGAGCTGTACCCTGTTGGTCCCTTAGGAAAGAAGCACACATCTAAATCCATAGTACTGGATCTCGTGGGTGGGAGAGACAGAGGAAGCTTGCTGTGGGTGTGATGTGTGTGTTTTGGTTTTTACCTGTATGCAACGCAGGTGCTGATGTTGGCAGCCAGCCTCCTCTCAGAGCAGTGGAACAGAAGTCTCTTCCAGGCTGACTTGGCCCGTGCTGCTGCAGGGAGGCTGCTGCTGAGAACTTGCCACCCATGATGCTGGTGTTCAGAGGTTTGGCCCAGAACAGCTCTAGCCTGGTGTCGGGGCTGAATGCCCATCACTGGTTGGAGCACATCTTCCTGTTTTAAGTTTTATCCAAAAGGTTCCAGCTTGTGATTGCTCTGTAATGTAAACCAAAGCACAGCAGGAACAATCGAGACTTTTTTCAAAGACTCACTTCTGACCTAAACTACAATGCTAATGTTGCTGCACTATCAACTAAAAGTCACACAGAGTTCTCTCCAATTGTCCTGGAATAGCAGATTTTTTGAAATTGTATATTAAGAAAAGAGACATGGCAATTAACTTGTGAAATTGTCTCTAAATACATTTTTTCTTGGTTCACTAATGAAAAAGTTATTTTCCCTCTCTTTGAGCCAGTGCTCCTTTTACTACTTCGAGCTTTTTTCAGCAAGCAGAAAGAATGAAAACTAATAAAGCCTTTTGGCTGCAGAAGCTGGAGCCTTGAGAAGAAGCATGGACTACAGCAGAAGTGGTGCTGAAATCTGCAGAGCTCAGTAACACTCCAAAAGCATCGCTAAATGCACATGCTCACTACCACGCAACTGGTGAGTAAATTGGGTGCAGTTTACCCCACAGCAGCAAGAAGCAAGGTGGACTGCAGCTCCATTTTCCACTCAGCTTCAAGAAACACCCTGTTCTGCAGATTACGTATGTCTGTATTTGAAGTCTACAGCCTGCTTCCATGTGCCTTATACCCCCCTTACTTTAAACATCTACAGAAATATCAAACTCAAGTACCAGAAAATTACTCTTCATTTCAGTACACCTAGAGTGAAGTAGGAATCCTGTGTAATTTTAAAGCACATTGGCTAAACAGTTACCCAAATCCACCATGAATCACGATGTCACTGTATTCCATTGACTTTGAGATGCTTATGCTTTGTGTGCTTGCTTTAAATTACTAATCCCAGTTAGTAATCCTCTGTAAAACTACGAAAAAAATGTTTTAAGGACATGAAGCAATCCCTGAAGTTCTACAATGTGCACTGATGAAGCATTTTGGTAACATTTCATTGTCTTTTACAGTTGTCATGCATGAAAGGAAAGAATGGAAAGCTGCTTGCAGGAATAATACAGAAGACTAAAATCAGTTTGATGTTTACGATATGTTGAAGAAAACCAAGACAGGGAATAGGCTAAGAGAACAGCTGCTTGTGCAAGCAGAAGCACGTGAAAGCTATTGAACAGACTGAGATGAGAAATAAACAGAGAAAGCTGGGCTCCTTCAGTCTGGCAGTAGGGAGACTAAGGAGTGATCTAACTAACAGCCTACAGCTGCTTGAAGGGGAGTTACAAATACAGCAGAGCCAAACCCTTCTCAGCAGAGTACAGTGACTGATGTAACAAATTGTCACAATGGAGCATTCGGCAGAGTAGTCAGGAAAACCTGTTTCACCAGGAGCATAGTGTGGCGAGGCTGCATCAGAATGGCCAGAGGTGGTGGAATCACCACCTGTGAAGGCTCTGAAGATGTCCCATGTAAGGCAGAAGGTTGGTCTAGCCCACCACCAGAGGTCCTTTTCAGCTGCCATTTAAAGATGGCAGCAAAATACCGGGAGATCAACTGCAGCTGCTAAGAAGGGAAGAATCTGCTCATTGAGAAGCACCTCTAATCTAATGCCTAGCATCACTACTTGTATTAGTTATTAGCTGAAGTTTTAATTAATAGCTAGCAAATCAGAATATGCTTCGAGATACAATTTGACTAGTGAATTTTAATTATTATTTTTGCTCAACAAAGCACCCTCTCAGGTGTTGTGCTGCTTCAGGAGGTTGTAGCAGATGGGAAACATAATAGACATTGGCCTGAGCAGAAGGCCAAGACCTTAGAAATGCAAGGCAGCCCTCAAAGGGACTGAAACAGAGACCTTAAATCGTTTTTTTTCCAAACCTGTCACCCAACTTCAGAAGTAAGAGCAGCAACTTAAGTTTGAACATGTGGGCCTCTGGGGTCTAATGGGGTGTTCTCCCAACAGTAACACAGCTGGTACCTGCGTGGCTGTGGTACCCACCTAAGACAGTACTGTCATCGTGGATCTAATACAACTCCTACCTAGGAAATGGAAGAAAGCAGCTTTCTAAAATGCCTCATACCCTAAGGGAATTTGAGTTAACTCACTGCACAGCCCTTCACTGTCAGGTAGTATTCCAGGTTGGAGTTACTAGTTCTGTTCAAGTTTTTTTAACATTACAGTCTTTGATATGGCTCAGCTCTAAGGAATTTTGAAGAGGACACCTACCTGGAAACAAACTACCCCTTAGGAGAAGAGTTGGCACCTCGGGACTATTAAGGCATGGACATTTTCATGTCCCAATACAGACTGGCTGTATGCTCCTGAAAAAGAAAAGAAAAAAATTTTTTCAAAGCTCACTGGTTGTGTTAGGTTAAATAATTTATTCTGTTTCAATAGCTAAATTCTTTCAGATGCCTGCTATTAACTTACACCTTTCTGGTATCTCTTGAATGGAAGACTGCTGTAACTAGTCTGTCATCTTCCTCCTTGTTCTGGCAGTGCATCCTTGCCTCTGATGCCCAGTCTTCCTTGTTCTCGCAGTTCATCTTTGAGAGAACGAAAATTCATTACTTATAAACAGCTCAAAAAAACAACCCCAAAACAATGCCAACACAAAAAAACCCTCATCTCTGAAGGCTAAGACTTCAGAGGGAGCTGAAGGCCAGTGTGACAATACCATATGAGATGTCTGCTTTGGAATTATATTAATTCCTTTCTATTTAAAATAAATGAAGTTGTGCTATAGGCTTTGTTAAACTTGTGTGTAGTCATTGCCTTTACACTCCTGCACTGCCACCACTACAATCTCAGCTTTTTGTTTTGGGGTATCATGGCTTTAGGCATGAAGAACTAGATACCTAAGTGGATATGTAAATGATTCAAATCTGCCCTCTGATCTGTTAAACCAATCCCTAGAAAGCAGTCTTGAAGCATAGTGGTTCATAGCTGATTGATACTGTCTTGCATAAACCAGCATGGTTTCTTTTTCTATGGGTTTCCTCATCTCCAGTACGTTACCCAGAGAAATGCACAATTCTGTTAGGTGCTGAGGGCCTTGAACATCAGAACTGCAGGTCCAATGAAATTCAACATTACATCTCTGTTAACATAATAGTAATGGCCCCCCTCAGATGAGTAGCACCTGGTCTGACTCCTTTTCTATGTGAAGGAAAAACAGGCAAAGGTTAGAAAGCAGCAACATGTACTGGAAGGCGGCGGCAATAATTGTTCAGCAGACCAGAGACTACTGGTATCAGACTAATGGTACCAGACTACGAACATCTGGGAAATACAAATCCAGCAACTGGTACAGTGGCATAGTGGACAAGGGAGAAATGGGACTCTCTTTGGTAAAGCTTAGTATTACATTACTGCTACCGGACAAGTATTTCTGCGTTAGTTTCAGTTACAACTTATCAGTGCATATACAATTAATAGCACAGTAGTTATTAATTATACAGTAAGACTTAAACTGTGTTTCTTTCTTCTTCAGAAATATATCTGATAACTACGGAAGTATCTACTAAGGAATCAGAAGCTAGCCACTGTCTCCTTGCAAGGTATAAGTGCCTGCAAAACCTGTCAGTGCCCAACAGCTGAAGCTACCTCTGGAGCAAGTTACAAGCGTGCTACTTGCCAGAACCTGCCTATACTTCAGCTCAAGAAACAAGGACCATAACCACAGCCATACCTTGCAACTGTACCCGTAACTACTCTAGGTTTATTATGGAACAAAACAGTAGATTCACTTTCTAGGAGGTCAAAAAGTAACTATCAGTTCACCTGTCCTGTACTTCTTGAGTGTTGCTGGGCCTCCAGGTTTAATTCAAACCTTATGTTTTGGCTTTAAAAAAATTCTGAGCAAATAATAGAGTAAGCTGTTTAAAAACATCTGCCTGTAACAGTAAGATCAATGTTGAGTGTACCTTTTATTTGTGATAGTTTTCTGCTTTCTTTTATTTTGGAGAATGCAGTGGAAGATAGGAATACTCTCTTGGGAAAGTTGTGGCACTGGCCAAGTCTTTAATCCTTTATGGGAAAGAGATGTCTGCAGCAAGACTGCGTATCTAGCACTCAAGATTCTAAACTGACTATAGGGAATGAGAAAAGCACTGTCCTGCTTTGTCCTAAGCACCCTGCTGCCAGCACAGCCAGGTTACCAGGCTGGGATCCTGGTTAGGTGACTTCTTGATCAAAATTTGTTCTTTCACTCAGTTCTAAACTGACTGTAACGTCCTACCACTACATTTAAATTCACATAATCGAACAGGTAGTTCTTCTATAACTAGTGAAAACTATTCTGCTTCACACACACAACACTCTTGTATTTGTATAAGTACAAGATCAAAGTTTGTAACTAGCAAAATAATTAGTGATAAGACACTAGGTCAGCTTCATTACATAGCTGCATTTTTATATATGTTACAATGTACAGATAGTGAATAGACTGTCATTTGTCATTCTGCAGTAGAAACTCTAATGCCATCTCTGACTCGATACTATCATCCAGTTTAGCATGGAATAATAAAATCTGACTATTCACATCTTCAGTAAAAGTGTATAGATCTTAGTTTAACTGAAGAGGTAGTGTCCCGACATCAACTCACTATACCTTGTAAATCTGTACAACCAGTACTACCCACTTTAAAAGGCTGGAGATTTGACACTCCCAAGCACATTTACACATAGGTTGCACCATATGACTCAGAAGCAAGTATTACTCTAAATACAGAAGATTCTAAGTAATACTGCAGGAAGCATACATGGCAGACATATCGAATACACTAACAAATATTCAAAAAAGCATTTATTTCTGAGAAGTACTTTAATATACAAATTGTACATTTCATATCAAGAACTCATTCTCCCAGCTGACAACTGGATCATCTTTCCTGTTGGAAACTGTAAATTACAAAATGTCCAAAAGACTGAGGTTTCCAAATACTCTCCTAAATACTACATGCACGATACTGCCTGTATAATTAACCACAGTTCTTTCAGCTGGTGAAGGAAACCAGTTACCAGCTAGTTCCTCGTACCACCGATTATGAATTAATAGGCCTAAATTCTTTTCAATCCTTCCAACCATTCATTAGCAGTTATGGCTAAAGCCACACAGACTCCTTTTTATATACAGTTATAGGGATATGTACAGGACACGTAGAAATGTCTAAATTCCTGCCCCAAATAGGAAGTTTCCTTAAGTGCTTTGCATGTTGCAAAATTTCAATTCAAAGTCAGGGTGCTGTATTAGTTCGGTTTATTTAGTCCTTCTAATGCTAGTGTTAAAACTTTTATGAATACAAACATAAATTTAAAACCAATCATATATATATTCAGAAGTTTAAGATCTGCCCTCTGAATTTACTCATGTTAACTGCCCTATTTCATTTGAACAATGACTTCACGATAAAGGACACTAATTTAATTCTTCGACGAAATGTACCTTTACCTTTATGCGGTTTTACTATCTAAACTCAACACTTTTATTATATTTTATTACTGCCATTCCTTTTGTAAAATTTCATACCATAATTAGAAAGCTTATTTTGGTATGATAGCTTCTTTAATTAAAAAAAAGCGGGTAAATTTTTGCTTTTATACAACATAAGTTTAGGAACACCGTGCTAACAAGCAACATGAATTGTTGAAAGGTGAGAATTAAGAATTACACTAAAAGTAGATATGCAACAAAATGGAAAGCTAAAGTTTTATGCTAGACAACTGCAGCACGGTACCAAATTCAAACTTTGCAAAACGCAGAGTTTACAGACTTTTTTATATGCATTTTCTTGAACAATTTAAATAGTGCATTAGGAAAATTACTATTTTCAGCAAGAGAAGGAAAGTGCAAGTAACTTCTTTACATTTCACTCACATTGACTCTAGAAGTGTGACGATTAATTTTGTCACTGGCATCCTCCAGGTTAAGTTGACAAAAAAAAAACAAAACCAAAAAAACCACCTTAACTCATGGCTGCTGCTAAAATACTACTGCCTTTTCCCATTAAGTTGTTCTTCAAGTACTGGAGAGAGAGAATATAAAGATTATTAAAGAGAGGTCTTCAATAAAGGATAGTACATATATCTCTAGGTTTTCTATTATGAGGGAAGACATAAAAGCAGGGATATAAATTTCTGTCAATCAGACAAGCAATGAATCTACTATGCCCCTAGAAAGTGTGTCCAAAAATACTTTATTTGCTTCAATAAATCAACAGTTCCAGGAAAGGCAGCTAAAGGACTGGTTCTTTTACGTTTACATTAATCTAAAATCCACTTGCCAGACTGAAACTATTACAAACTAAGACATTATTAGGGGATCAGTGCAAATTCTTCAGGGCATCTGACAAAGACCACAGGAAAAGTCTGTAGCGTAGGATTTCAAGTAGCAAATGAGAAGTTTCAGGTTAAAAATTTGACAACCGGATAGAACAAAGGGTTAAAATGTAACCACAGCTTTTTTTTCCTCCTTATCTTAAAAAAAAACCCAACAAAAACAAAGCAACAACTGAAACACTATGGCTGTGTCAAAGAATTAGCAGACAGAACACATCTTTTACAGGCAATAGTGTCTACACCACCTTATATTATACATCCACCCACCCTCAGTAAGAATTCGTGCTTCTGAGTTGATGGCATACGCAGAAAATCCAACACCAACTAATGGTCTCTTTCTGATAAAGTTTGGAAAGCTACTGCCAACACTAAGTTCAGCATTCCATGTATACATAGGCTGTATGGTATTAGTAAAATATCAGTATCTGTTGTCAATACAACAGAAAACACATGTTTATCCTTTGGAAATTACTTCAAGCCTGTACATACACTTAAATGTATGCTTACAAACTTAGTCCAGCACTCCCTGCCCTCATTTTTCCTTAAGCATTGAGGTTCCTAAGTTCTCTGGAGTGAGGTCAGTTCTTGGGTACTGACAGAAAAAGCTGTCCTCCCAGTGTACTACTTTTTTCCCCACTCGCAAGGAAAGCCCATGAGCATTCTTTTGATTACCTCTGGTACACCCAAGTATTGCTTTCAAACATACTTCCAGTTCAACTCTCTACGCCAAAAGCCAACGACCTGAGACGCAGCTGCCGAAGATGGCACTGAGCTACACTGCGACTACAGGACAAGGCAGTTTCTGCGAGGCTGGGAACAGGAGAGCTCTGCCGCAATGGGAAGAAACGGCTCTGGGACAGCAAGAGCAGTAGTTGGCATCTCAGAAGGCAGCAAGAGCGGACTGGTGCTTGGGGACATCTTGCTGTCCACAGGACTGTGCTTCAGTCCCACTGAATTTTTATGAGCATTCTCAACTGCCAGTTTGATAAAGAAATGCACAAATCTGGCAATTCCTCCCTCTTATAAGACCGTTAACTGTTTTGTTTCAGTAACCAACTTTTTATAAAGTACATTAAAAACAAGAAAATGAGCTTTGTGCCACCAACTCAGATGAATTTTAATGTGCTATGAAAGAATTAGAGCTTGTTTAATTTGTACAAATAATTTTCTGAACTGTAACAAAGAAAAAAATCCCTATGAAAGGGTACACAAGTGCATCTTTTAAAATAGTTACACACAACTGCAAACTACAAGGGGATACAATATCCATTTTGAGGTTTTAAATTAAAGACTTTGTAACATTTTTTAACAATTCCTATGGATTGCCTGATTTCTTGCATTTTTTTCTCCTCTTCTACAGCAGATTCAATACAGTTGAGGGTTTTTTTTGTTTGTTTGCATGTTCATATGAGCTTCAGTGGTATTGGCAAGAATATTCTCAATAGTGCAAACACACTTCTTCAGCAGTAGTTTGCTTGTGTGTCAGCTCCATAAAAAAAATGAAACAACATTACAAAAAGTTTTTAAATGAGACTCTAAAGCACGTGGCATGCATAGCACAGTATAAACGTACCAAGAAAGGCTTTGTGCAGGCTGCCACACAATTCACTCAAGTCTAACTTGCCTAACTTTTTCTTACTACAGTTCCCCAAAACAGGACTACAGCTTCTCCAAAGTCGGAGTTCAGAATGGCTTCACACAGTACAGGCCCACTATACAGGCCTTCAGTTCACTCCTATAAGCTCTCTTAAGTAAGAGCTGTATCATCCACCCACACGTGGGCTTGGAAAACATTTTTACACATCTGCTTAAAATGACCACTGCGATGCAAAATTCATACTAAGACAAGGATTTCCTGGTTTCTTATTCTGACACCCATTGTGAATTCTGGTAATCTGTTTCATCTCTGTGCATCCATTAATTAGCAACTGAGGCAGGGTAGTCTGAAGCATTCAAGCTGAATTTTCTGCAGCAGACAAACATGAATGCATGGAACAGAAAAAGGGAGGGGGGGAGGGGGAGAAATTACACTGATGAGCACTTAAAAAAAAAAAAATTTTAGGACAAAGAAATAACTCCCAAACACACGACTGCCTTACAGCATGAATGAATGCTACTGTTGGCAGTGAAAGAATTACAAATAGTGAAGATCTACTTAAATTAATTCACTTTGTGATTATGATAAAATGAACGTAATTTTCCCCTATCAATTAATTTCCTTAGGATTTATACCTACTGAAATACAGATGTAGGAACACAGGAGTGATGGACACCTTGCAACATTCTCCTAGATTTAAGATGACATGTAGTATACTTGCAGCTTTCTTCTTCACACATGAAATAAGCTTCTTCACAGGCAGTCATTGTTTGCACTAAACTAAGTTCATCACATGAAAAATAAGTGCGGCATAGAAGTTACCTTTCTATCTGCCAACACACAAGAACGACACATAAACCAATGAAATATTTAAAACACAGCACACTGTATTACACATATAATTTGTTTTTCATTTCAAGTTTATTAAAACTTTCGCAGTACAAATGATCCAGGTTTTAGATTATCAAAAGACCAAACTGAAGTCCACATCTTAAAAAAAGGAGTTCCCCAAAATGTCTCTAAAACTTTGACACAATGGAAACATTAAGTCCACAAACTCATCCGTGCCTGTCGTCATCTGTTCCAGGACTTGTTTCATGATCAGACTTTTTATCTTTACTAGGGGTACCATCTCTTTCCTGACTCTTTGATTTTTGGTTTATTTCTTTTTCTGCTGAGGATCTGGTCTTTTCCTTTTCTTTACTGCTGCGTGAGTATGATTTTTTTGATTCTCTTTCTTTGCTACTTGGTCTCTTTTTTGAGTCTGGACTTCTATCCTGATCTCTGCTAGACTTCCTATCTTTACTGGATTCAGGACTGCTGCTTTCACGGCTTTTTGAAAGCCTCTTCCTTTGGCTTTCAGTATCATTCCTCTTGTATGAGCTTCTACTTTCTCTGTTTGAATACCTCTCTCTGTTTCTGGTTTGACTTTCCTCCCTCTCCGAGCTCCTTGATTCTCTCCTCCTCCTATTTTCTCTTCCTCTGTATTTATCTGGTGTACCTCTCCTTTCTCTGCTTCTCGATCTTCCTCTTCTTCTTGTTTCTCTATCTCTAGTCCTTGAATAGTCTTTACTTCTACTGCGATCTCTGTCTCTGCTTCTCGATCTTCCCCTCCTACCCCTGTCTCGGCTTTTGCTTCGGTCCCTTGTTCTGCTGCTGGAACTATGTTTTCCTCTAGCATGGTCACGGTCTTTGCTTCTTGACTTACGTTTCTCCCTGTCTCTACTCTTCCTATGGTCTTGTTCATTACTTCTTGAGCCTGCCCTTTTACTTCTCTCCTTGCTCCTACTTCTTTCTTTATCTCTCCCTCTAGAATCATAGCGCTTTTCTTTTTCTCTGCCCTTCTCATGGTCTCTCTCTTTGCTTCTCGATCTTACTCTCTTTTCATCATGTCTACTGTGCTTAGAGTCTCTTTCTTTACTTTTTGATTTATCTCTGCTTTTACTATGGCTTCTAGATTTAACTCTTTTCTTGGCCTTGCTTTTGTTATGCTTGTCATCTTTTTCCGAATTCCTTCTTGTCTCTCTGTCTTTACTGCTGGATTTGTGATCTTTTTTCTTCTCTTTTTCCCCTCTTCTGCTTGGACTTTCAGAAGCTTGTCTGTGGTCTGAGACTTTTCTCTCTTTTCCTCTTCCTGGGCTTTTTTGATTATCTTTCTTGTTTTCAATTATTTCACTCCTTGGAGAGAGAAAGATACATATTTTTAAATATTCTGAATCCCCTCCACTCTGAAAAATTCAGTCAGAACTGAGTCAGCTTTGCAACTGAAACTTCAATCACATTAGGTCATCTACATTAATAAATAAATATATACAGTAGCATGACTAAAATCAGACACAGCTAAGTAATGGGATAACCAAGTTAGCGGCCTGTTTTTTCGGAAGTAATCCAGGACAATAGGTATTACTATTAAAAAAACTTTGATGCATATACTCTGGAAAGAAATAATCTTACTTGTCTCCTTTTATCCATCTTTCTCCACTAGACACTCTCATTCTTTGAGCTCTTTGCATTTCTTGCCTCCAATGTGGAGGAGTTTCACTGCGTCGGAATCGATCTCTTGACCTGGATCTGGAAGGTGTCCGGTAACGCTTGAAGGGAAAAAGAGAAAATTGGGTGCAAGTTTGAATTTCACATGCTGTGATGGCATAGCAATACTTTTATCCCTCGCAGCCAATTCTACATAGTCCTTAACTTGACAGTTTACATGCATATACGAAGTTTATACTGACAATTTATTAGCTTACTGTAAAATATATTTTGACATTCAGCTAAAGCAGGAATACAGAATATCTGATCAAATAAGTATCTTTAAGGTAACTTCTATTTCAGGATTTTTGTACTCTTCTGAGAGGTCTTCTCTTGCTTTTAATTAGCACAAATGCAACTCACTTTTCTAACAATGGAAATTCTTCTTAGCTTTGACAAGCAACGTGAAAACAATACTTCACACTTCTTCTATAAGGCTTTTAATAAAATTTGAGGAATAGAGACTCCTGCCACTAAAAACATTTGTTACAAGCAGTGCATAGCATATGGCTTCACAAAATCAGAAGAACCAATCTCACAGGGTTGAGGGTGACGGAGCACTGGAACAGGCTGCCCAGGGAGGTTGTGGAGTCTCCTTCTCTGGAGATATTCAAGATCCTCCTGGCCACGGTCCTGGTGCAGCCTGCTGTAGGTGGCCCTGCTTCGGCAGGGGGGTTGGACTAGATGACCCACAGAGGTCCCTTCCAACTCCTACCATTCTGTGATTCTGTGACAGTTCCCACCTGCTAAAAAGTGGTGGGATGTCTTCCCCACATTCCTGGCACTGATGCCATACTGGTTCTGGTGTTCAATAGAACCCTTTCTGAGCTAATTATTCACAGAATACCACAGTAACACAAAAAAAAGCATGGTTTTTTTTTTTTCCTCTCCCTGCCTGCTTCAAATAAACTTTGTACGCAAACAGGAAATTAATTTAGTTTTCCGTGTTGCCTTCCTTCAAGCCTCAGTCCCCAAATCAATTATCATGCCCCACAAATCCTGCCTTTTTTTTTCTTTTTAAATCAACCATCCTAACGAAAATGGTTAGTAGCACCACCAGCAAGACTGTGCTACCACCTTGCTGATTTTGGAGAACAAATTGTACACATTTACCCTTGGTCCTCTTCCTTTTATTTTCCTTCCAGATCTGGTCACTAACAGCCGCCTCTGGTATGTCGACTGTGAATTCGACAGATTACTAAAAATAATTTTTAAAAAAAGATACTGTTTATAACATGAAAGAAAGAAGAGAAAATAAAACAAATTTTAAAACCTCACCAGAAATTAAATTAAATGAAAACACACATTTATTTTTTTATGATTAGTGCAGACAGTAACAACCACACAGTAAAAACTTCAGGTTTTGTGACCACAAAATACAAGATTTCCAGGTTTTTCCATTTTTGAAAGAAGAATAAATTATCGATTCAGATTGGACAGTTCCAATATATTCTAAATGAAATTTCAATGCATTAAAACGACAATCAGTCGTTTTAAATTTTTCGTTCACTAAAACCATTTCCAAAGACTAGGCATTCGTTCTAGGACAAACACAACAGTTGCCAATAAACTGAAAAATCCATTTTTCATCCAGCAGCGCTCACAACATGAACCATTTAATAGGGTAAGGACTCACTTAAGGTTAGAGTCCTGAAACAGAAACATGACCATACCACTGTCAGCGCACAGTCAGACTCAAAACAGATACACTACCTTTCTCTTTCCTTCTCTCTGCTTTTCCTCTCTTTTTCTTTCTCATCTACCTTAGGAGGACTTTTTCTCATCAGGAACCGGTTTTCAGGTACAGGAGGAATTTCTTCAGGACGGACAGTAGATAACGGCTGTGCTTCAGGGTTTTCATCTTCACTTTCACTGGATGAGCTTTATTTTTGTATAAAAAAAATTATACTTAAAATGAGTTATTTGGATGAGGGAAGACCTTTCAATCTATTTAAATAATTCAGAAATTCTCTCAGTTCAACACAAAATGACACCACAAGAAAGTCAGGAAACAGAGCTATTTCAGAAGCAACTTTTGTTTTCCCCTCTATGATCTCTTTGCTCCAAAATGTACAACTGCAGATTTCTGACCAACATTTTTTATCTATGAATTCTAACGGGACAACACTGAACACCACCGTTACTCTCTATTTAGATACAGGCTTTCCCCCCCCCCCC
>Ga0065711_1044483_pt1 | contig 14076 bp, 13 predicted proteins | sample Hoacrofraction12_FD_59098 | JGI IMG/M metagenome (GOLD analysis project Ga0065711, IMG submission 59098) | Hoatzin crop microbial communities from Cojedes, Venezuela - Epithelial fraction 12 v2 (version 2) | ecosystem: Host-associated > Birds > Digestive system > Esophagus > Crop | place...
CCCCCCCCCCCCCCCCCAATCTTTTTTTCCTGTTTTTCTCCCTAGCCATCAAGAGCTCCCCTGATTTACCATGATAGTTTGAGCAGTAGCCTTGCAATTGCATCAGCAATTCTTGTGGCACTTTCAAGTATATCTAGTCCAGTCTCATGAATTTACACACATCCAACATCTGTAGATGATCTCTAAGCTGTAGTTCAGCCCCTTTCGCAAAAAGAGCGAAGTAGTTCAGGTTGCTAAAAGCATTGTCCAGTGTAGCATTGAATATCACCAAGGTTGGAGATTCCACAGCCTCTCTGGGCAACTTCTTCCATTATTTGATAAACCTCATTGTGCATATAGGGAAACCTGTTTGTGATTGGAATTTCCTTCATTGCAACTTTTGACTGCTGGTCCTTGCCCTTTGGACGTGCATCCCATGCTTCAGCATCCATATCATTTAATTGACTCTCTGCAATATGTTGATGTCTTGCGTGGACTGAGGAGTCCAAAACTGGACACAGTACTCCAGATGCAGTCTCTCCAATGCCAGGTAGAGGAAGATGATCATGTCCCTCAACTTGCTGGCTACTCTTGCTAATGCAGCCTTGTGTACACTTGGCCTACGTGGTTCCAAGGGCACACTACTGACTCATTTTCATCTTGTTACCCACCAGTGTCAAATGACACTTAAAACAGGTCTGAGTAGTGTCTTAGGAGTATATCCACTGTCTATTCTCTGTTTTTCTCTTCAGTCCATTTCTAAAGGCCATAAAGTTACAAATTAAAAACCCAACAATAAATAAAGAAAAATCCCTCACATCTTACATAAAGCTAGTACTAGGAAACCTTTTGGGATTGTCTCCGATGGGCAGTTTTTCAGATAACCTTTTCTTCTCTAGAGTGTAATCTTGCTTTCAGGTAGTGTAACATTGTGCATATCAGAAATTAGAAGTGAAGTTAAAAACTGGACAAGAGTCTGTGTGAACCTGAAAAGCCTACCACTCCAGTCCAAAATGTGTTGCTGAGCTTTCTTTTTTTTCCTTGCTTAATTTATGACTTTACGTTGCGCGTGCTACTTGTGAATGAAGAGTTGTCAGTGGAATTTGCATTTGGAGTTGTTCAATGAAATCAATTAAAAATGAACCTTTACAAATCATTTTATTGGTTTATGATGAGAAACTTTGTCTAAAACCTACTTTCTTGGGTGAGGACTTGGTACTCTTGCTACTTGGATTGTAAACACCTCTGAAAAGGGATGACAAGCTAAATGTTGACTTCAGTTGTTGATGTAACTGGGTTTCTCTATCAGAGCTGCTCTTGATTTCTTTCAGCTTCGAGTAATGAAGAAATGAAAGTGGGAATAGTGCATTGCAAAATATACCTTATTACAGTTTAACAGAATTTTATGTTCCAGTCACTGTAAATTAAAGACGACAACATGGCAAATAATGAACTAGTAAAGATGTCTCCTTTGGCATTAAATGATTTTTTTGGGGGGAAGTGGGGGTGAATTAGGGAGATTTTTTTGGGGGGAAGTGGGGGTGAATTAGCGAGGTGGGAGAGAATTGTGCTGTAATTGAAAGTACTCAACAACACTTCTCCCTTCCCTCCTGCAGCGTTTTCTGTTTGTATTATACTCAGTTTTTCCAAGGCAGTACTTGTTAATTCAAAATAAATAATTTTTCTGAATTTTATTTATTTATTTCTTCTGTGTGGCCTGTTGTTTAATTTGAACGTTTCAAAATTTCAGATTAAAACTGGGGGAAGTAAGGAAATGTTCTTTCTAAAAGTGCACTTTTTTAATGTAATCAAATGTAGTTACTTAGAGTTTCATTCAGATCTATTCCCTTGAAGTTGTGTAGCACTGAGAATTTTCCAGTGACTGTTTGTGAAGGTAGTGTCCTCACCTCATGGTCCTGCAGACTTTGTGGATCTCGTGCTTCTGTTCACATGCCTAAAACTTCACAAACTGACTAGTAAATAGAATTTGGATCCTTGTACTCAAAAATAAATGGTCCTTTTTCACTGAACAAAACCATTTGAAGGGTCTAATGTTTAACTAGACACTTTTGATGTTTTAAAGGTCGTGGTGGTATGCACCAATATCAAGTTTTACTGTGATAGGGTGGAGGTTTTTTTGCATCTTATTTTGTCATGTTCTCATTTTGCTTGAATTATCCTAATTCCATGTGCTGATGAATTGCTGCTATATAAGTTGTACATGAAATACTGACTTTTGAACTGGGGAAAGATCATATTCTTAAATCAAGGTGGTTGCATTTTGTCTTGTTAATTTCGAGATAAGGTTTGCTAAAATGTTTTCCTGCAGTGGCTGCATCTGAAGTCCTTGAGAGTTCCTTTTGAGAATTGCTGGCCTATAATCTGGGGTTTTTGTTTACTATTTCATTATGCTTTTTTCTTTGCATGACACATTTCAGTCAACTTCCAGGTTGTACTAGTTAGATACACTAGAGACTAGTCTATTAGATTAATCATTAGACTTAATTCTTTTGTTCCCCCCTTGTGTGTGACTTGAATTACAATTCAATTAAATTTGAAACAGATAAGTTGGATGGCACTTTCCATCACAGATAGTCATGTATTGATTAAAGAATGCATAGTCATTCCTGTAATGATTTACCAAAGTTTTTCAGCTCTGTGTAAGCCAGATCTGTGGCTTCAGGAGCCTGAAATGTGGTTCTTATAAGATTGGAAATATTTTGTAGAGCTTAAATAGCCCTTGAAGTTGATACAAACAGCTTTGTGGACTTACTGAGCACTGATCAGAGCTTCCAAGTGGTGCTGCTGCGCGGTCATGCTCAAACAAGGGCAAGCTTCTGACTCTGCATTTGGTAACTGCACCTGCAGTTGCAAATGGTTAATGGCTGCTTTCACAGATGCTGTGTGTGTTGTAGTTCATCTTGATGACGTTTTAATTCATAAGTAGTCATTTGATGAAGTGGATTTTTTACAGAAGGAAAGATGCAGGAGTTTGGTCAATCAGACAGTTCCAAAGTGAGAGACAAATAGTGATTTCATATATGATAAGTGGACATACCTTTTTTTTCTGGCAGCATACTCTTTTATTTCCCATCACTGTATACAGGTAACCAAATAATTTAAGGAAAATTATAAAGGAGAGCATAAACATTTGCCTGAATTGATCAAATCTTAATTAGCTTTAACTAACAAAGACTGACAAAGTCTCCTTTTTTACTACTTTGAAAATTTCTTGAGAAGTAGGTTATGCTGCACTTCAGATGAGGAGCCCACCTAGTGCTGGAAGTCAGCCTAGTAATTAGCACATTCCTTTTGGCCTCTGGTACTTTCTTTTGGGTTTTATTCTGGTTGTTTTTGTTGGGGTTTTTTTGATGGTTTTTAAGTGATGCTGCACTCCCATAGTTAAGGCGCATAGAATTGGCTAAGACATGCATACAGTAGTTCTGTTTGCTTGATATTTTTTCTTTTATTTGCTTTCAGATAGCTTTCAGCTGAAACTTTTAAGGGGACAGCGTGAATAAGAAATTTTAAATTATTTGCCTTTAAGGTAAAAGCGATCTTATTGTCCAATTGATGCCCATATATTTCCGTGCCAAAAACTGAGATGTGCTTTCTCATCTATGGTAGTACCATGTATCAACTTCTAGGAACCATTCAAATGTCAAATACTGATTTGGGCCTCTGTTTACTGGAGATGACAGCTTTTGGGGGAGGGTAGTTTGGGATGCAATTATTCTATAGGAAGGTATAACAGCAGAGAGCCAGCTGTGTAAATATTTGCTGATCTGTTACATTATCTCATTCTGTCTGACAGCAAACATGAGGTCAGCGTCAGAAGAGCCAGTCCCGTTACATGAAGAATTTATCTACTGCTGTGGAGCTGCTACCCATGTCTTGAAGTGTGGGCCCTGGAAAGACCTCTCAAAAGATGAAAGCAAAAATCTACCCAGGCTCTTATTCATGATTATTCCTGGTAAGGGCCTCTTCTTGTTTCAGTCCTTAGAAATGTGATGACTGGAAAGGATATCTTCAATTTCAGTTTCAAAAATCTCACTAGAGAAGTGGTAGAATTTGGCCTGTGCATGTGGCCAAAGAATAAATAGTACTGCAGTGTTGAAATTTCTTTGTTATATTTGATTACTACTGTTATCTGTATTTGTAATGGTGATGTAAAGTATAGCTTAGAAGTTAGGATGTCTCACTCCTTTGCTCTGTGGTGGTGGTGCTTTGCTGACAGCGTTGTGGGTTGTGTTTTTTTTTTCCATTGCTCTCTACCCATTTATTTCTTGCGTGTTGAAGTGGTACTGCAGTGTCAGCCTCATGCCAACTAAAAGATGAAAGTTACAATATTTGAGAGAAAACTCTGGATATGGTAGTTTTTAAAGTGTTTTTTTTTAATGGTAAATGTGTTTTAACTTATGTTTTTGTACTTGGATTTTTATGATAAGCCTCTTGAACTCAGTGAGCATCGTATAGTTCTGAGTTAAATTTAAATCTGGTCATCTTAAAAATGAAAGCTCTAAAGTTTCATTTAGCATATATTAAAATTAATGAAGAAGACCTAAATTCATTGAAGTTTGCCAATGAACTGTAGGAGTTCTACCTTTAGCAAAAGTAGAGTTTGAGCCCGCTCAAGCACAGATATTGTGACTTTTTCACTGCCTTAGACTTTGCAGATTTCTAATGTTTCCCATAATTTATATGAATGTTTTGGATGCTATTGTTACTTCCCCTAAATCAGTGATACAAATAATGACTCTTCTGATTATCCAGAGTTATGGCTTACTGTTTCTGTAAGAGTATCCTCTGGGCCAGTGTGCAGGTTGGTCCTTACTTAGTGGTGAAAGAGAGTACAGGTTCCATTTTTCAGATTTTTTGCAAGGTTTTGGAGGCCCCGTGGAATGTTTTATGTTAGTTTATTTGGGCACAATTATTTTATGCCCTTGCCTCCTGGAGTTGAATGATAGTGTAACTTTTAACCCAGTGACAGTGAAGTTTAAATTCTTCTGTTAACTGAAAAGAAGAAATAAGCCTGCCTTGATTACATCTTGCTCCTGTTTCGTGGGAATGACTTTTTAAGCCAGATACCATATCGTGTCACTTTTTAGTAAAAGACTATCTGCATGGATTCAAGTTGTCAAACAGTTTTCTGGAGGTACAAGCCTGATTTGGTGCTTTTCAGTTGCTGCTTTCTTCCATTTAAGGCATTTCTGGAAGGCTTAAATGAACAGCCAAGTTAAGTGTTTCTTTTTTTCCCCAAGCTCTGGAGCTTTCATCTCTCTTGGGGTTGTGATACCCTTGTATTTGGGTTGGTGGTACAGCCTGTAACTAGGGTAAATCTGTAAAGTTAGCTTTTATCGGTAGAAAGATTTGTAGGGGAACAGCACAAAAGTCAAACATTAGCATCCAAGGCAAGGCACGTCTGCAAGGCAGGTGAGTTATTCTGCTCAAACTATATTGAGTCACACAGACTTTATATGCTCTGTATTCATCACAGGAAACTTTGCATGCAGCAAAATGTAGTGGCAGGGCTTACATGGAGCTTATTTCCTGCAGAACAGTTCTGTGAACCCTCCTTAATGACATCTTACATGAACTAGATAGGTATCCAGAAATAGACATCAGTGAAATACTCAGAGTTCTTGTGTAACGGTCTGCAAGCTTTTGCAAGCAGCTGATTTATGGTTTTGCTCTTATTTCAGAATTATGTTGGTAACGAACTGGAGGTTCTCTCACTGAGGAAACAATTAAAAAACACAGCAACCACAGTAATACTGTGTTCATTTTAGATACCCAAATTCAGCAGTGAATCAGGTTACCCAGGCCCCTTGCTGTGGCTGGCAGGGAGCTGCCTAGGACCTGGCATACCATAACACAGCTTTGCTTCTTGTAAATCAAGTGTTTTTTTCCTACTGGTATATGCCGCATTTTTAGCCTTCAAGCGAAATTCTATCTGCCAAAACAAAAAACACAGCCTGAGGAGAGATCTGGACATTTGGGTCATCTGGCAACATGTTCGTGTACCTAAACAGGATTAGATGGCATTCCCCTCGTGCTTTTGTAGCTTCCTGAGTGTGAAATGTGGAACCCTTTTGGAGTCCAGCAATTTTCACACTTGAAAGGCATGTATCCCTAGTTGAGATTCCTTATGGAATGAAATAGAGGAGCAAAAGGATAGCTTGGTACAGGTCGAGGAAAGAAATACCCAGACAAAGGCAACCCTGACTCAAAAAGGAGAGTGTGCACAGCCAGGTGTGTTCAGGGATCTGAACCAATCGTAGTTAGTCCTACTGCATGGGGTACGTTGTTCTGTATTAACCTGCTCTGGAACATACTTTTCCAGTCTTAAGGAGATTCATGCATATGATTTTGTTTATATGTTACAAACAAAACAGGGTTGGGGGTGGATACAGAAGAGAGAGATGATAAAATTTTTAGCTTCTGCTGGAATTGAGTTGTTACCAGAGACTTGAGAATAAATCCTGTATACTTTTTTTATTTTTGCCTTTTTTTGTCAAATTTCATCGTAATAGGGAAGATTTCTGTCTAGTCTGACTTGTTTTTTTAAAAAAGGGGGGTGAGGGAGGAAGCTGACTCCAAAACATTCTTCTACTCTGAAATCAATGGCAAAATTCGTACTGCCTTTGAATGAGGCAGGATTCTGCCTCCTGAGGACTGACAGCTCGCTGCACTTGAAGCAGCTGGAATACAGAACGTGCAGGGGAGTTCAATCTCATTCAACTACAACAAGCGAATGTTTTTATTAATGGCAGTCTATGTGAACTTATAATTTTAATAAAGTTTTACTATGTTAGTCATAATGTTTAATGTACGCTTCTTTGTTCAGTAACATTTTTTTCCTTGTGTAAGGAAAACTTTTGTATAGGAGTAATAATCTGTTTACTGAGCAATTACTGTGTACAAGGCCCAGTTCTTCCTCAGTCCAGAATATATGCATATACTTGTTTGCCTTTCTTAATATGAATTCTTTTCTATTAAAATCTATGAGATTTACTCAGGAGAGTAAAAGTAAATGTGTACAGTTAAGGATCAGGTCCCTGGTTTTCTGGAAATGTAGGTGTTATGGAAAGGACAGGAATTACTTTTTTTTCCTCTTGTGTCAGAAAGGTCTGTTTTCCCTTTTGCGGTGTTTGTTTAGTGTAAAATTAGCAGTGAAGTATAAAATCTACTACAGCAATATTTAACATTTCTTGGGTTCATTGAAAGCCAGGATCCACAAAGTGTAATGGAATATTTTTTTACTGTTTTAAGAGTATCTGTCTATTTGTGTCTCTGTATTTATGAAACATTTGACTCTGTAAATAAATACAGTACAAATTTTAAAACCGCCATGCTGTTTAGCTCATGAAGTTTTGCTGTTTATCGAGTTGAAGTGCACTGCAGTACCTTCGTTCCAGGCTTCATAATTTTTGTTACCATTGCCATAAACTAGACAGTTTTGTTATTTGCAATCTTGTACTCGAGAAGCTTAGTTCACAGTTGATAATGTATAGTGTAAATAAAATTTTTTGTGGTAAAGCATGCTACACAAGTTCTGTTCGTTAATTGACAGAACTAATTTCAGAATTTGGTGCTTTGGCATGCGTGCAGAGTACTCCCTATGCTTGCCAAGTTGCTTGATCTGCCTGCTTGCAGTTGGGTTGCTGCTGGGTGATTGGATCATCTTATTGTTTTACCAACTCATGCAGTGACTTGGTGATGTTTAAGGCCTATGAGGACTTAACCAGACACTCTTTTTAAAGTTTACAGATCTAATCTCCTGAGCTGATCATCTGAGTCAGGAGTTTCTTATGATTTTCTGCACAACAGAAAGTGAGGGCTTGGATTCTAATCTTCTCCTAGGAGTAGTTACCATGTACTTACATCAACAAGGCTGTTGCCACTTGAAGAATACTTAACTGTTTTTCAGCAGTGAAAATGGTGCAAGCAATTTGCCTGGATTATGACAAGTCTTTAATGTGTTCTCCCTTGGAAGTGAGACGACTTCTTAGCTTAAAAATCTTTGAAGTTCTATTTTTGACTAATGAAGAGACTCTGGAAAGCTTTCAATACATTATCTGGCTTTGTCTTCACCTGCTGTTTTCATATTTAACAATCATCACCCTTGACTTTTGCATAAGATAAGTTATATTAAGAATCACTGTATAATAATGCTAAAATCAGGTGTATAGCCCTGCAGCTTAGTTCCTTTGTATTTAGCTTTTTTGGCTCCCGCTAAAACAGCTTTTTTAAGTTGTGAAGCATTCATTCTGTTCAGCAGTCACTGGGATGGGATAGTTCTTCAGAGTTCTGCTGTCGCCACTGACACCAAGGGGTTGCTTAATAATAAAAAAATCTATTTCCTCATTCTACAAACTGTGTAGAACATATTTACTCCAATTCTCGTCAATTTGGTTTTAGAATGTGCTTTGATTTATACAAAATTTATGTGATTAAATGTGCCTGTTGGTACGTAATCTGTATGTCATAACCATTAGTCTGCAAGAACTACATTGGATCTAGTAAGGACTCATGGGATCGGCAGATTAGGTTGCAGTGTAAATCTTCTGGCAAACTTGGCCAGAATGTAAACCAGAGTCCTGTATGTGAATCGTGGTATTTAATGTGTGATTAAGATAATGAGGGTGCGTCAGAACTCTTTATCTGAAGCAAAACCTGACTGAGTTACTCAAGGAAGGTCCCTCCATCCTCTCAGACGCTACTTTAGAAGTCAGCAGCTGGTGTTTCCTTCCCCAGGACACAGGAGTGTTCACCGTTTGCCTTTGAAATACAACCGGAGGGAAGAGTAATGCTGCTGGCTATGGACAGCTGGGTTCAGAGTAAAGATGGCTTTTTACCTCCTGGACAAGGGGACTTGTGGGTTCTGGGTCATGTTCTGCTACCTATGGTTTATGCTCACAGCCACTGAATGAGCTCCAGCGACAATTCTGTGAACAAAGTTAAGAACCTGTTCTGTCTGAACGCATTAGGCAGCAAAAGCTGTTCTTCTCCTCTTTCTGGTTTTATGGTTTGGGTTTTTTTGACTGAATACTGCCAGACCATCAGCAGTAGGAAAAAATGTCTGTCCAGCTTCACCTCATCTTTCATCTCTGCAGTTTTGTCCCTGTCAGCCTGGTTATGAGAGCTCTTCTGTGCTGTGTTTTGGGGGTTTTTTTGTTTTATTTTTTTGTTTTGGGGTTGTTTTTTTTTTGTTAGGCTTGGTCCATGTCACCTGGTTCAGAAAGGGACTCTAATTTCATCCAGCCTAATATTAAACACCTAATTGAGATGCTAAAGTAAGAAGCATAAATTCCTAACTTCTTGGTGTAATCAGTAGCTAGGGATGGGTGCTGCCATGAGCATTTCTGCTTATGAAGAGGTTAGGTTACCTTGAGATATTTTAAAATCTCCAATTGTGGACATCATCGAAACTTGCCTGGGTGCAGACCTGGACAACCTGCTCTGGCTGACCCTGCACAAGCAGGGGTGGACTAGATCTCAGGTGATCCCTGCTGACTTCAGGGATCCTGCGAATGTGACCCAGGGACTGGCCACCCAGGCTTGTTGTCCAGGTGTGGATTCTGATGCGGGTTGACTTTTGGGATACCCTCAAAGATAGTAAAGATACTGTGTGGATAATCTTGGATAAATACTTGATTAGAATGATTCACTCTTTCAAGAGCTGTAATTTAAGGTGCCCTCTCCTTGCCTTCACAACCATACTGCATAGTCAGTGCTTTAACACTGAAATTGGGTTTGTTGAGTGTTAGGAACCAAATAGAATTAAAAATTGATAAGGAATGAATTATGGTACTTCAGCATAGTATGGAAAGAGTATGCCAGGAGAGGGAGCTGTTTTAAAGATTAGAAAAAAATATAATGTTGTTTGGAAAGCTTATTGCTGTAGTAGCCAGCTACACCATGGACTAGCAGGCTTCAGGGTGTCATCTGAACGCATAGGCAAGCACTGACTGTTTCTCTCCTGTATGCGTATCACAAAAAAATTGTTTTAGAAGACCATTCATGTGACAGTTATTAATTGGTTATGTTAGTTGTTGAGTATCATAAAAATGCCTATTACTTGCATTAGGAGGAGTGAAATTAAGGAAGTCCAGTTAGAGCAGAAAATAGGAGGACTGGAGTGCTGGAGCTTCTGTTCCCAGCCTTTCCACTGGGTTCCTTTTCAACAAATGCCCAGTTATCCTCACAAATTGTCTACCAAACCACCAAACAAAGCTTCTTGGTTCACATTTGCAAAATTTGTATAATCTATCACGCAAGTCTCTAAGCTAGTGTTCAGTTACAATTATCTAACACTGGGTAGATAAAGTAACAATAAAAGCACAGCTGGTTAGAGTGAGACAGCAAATACTTCTTCCTCTGGAATGTTTAAATCAGTGACCAACTCCTTGGGCAGCTCCACTCTTACTGATTGTGTGAAATTCTTGCGCCAGGATATATCTCATCTTCTGATTGTACAGCAGTACGTACCCAAAGGACATAAAGGAAAATAACTGATCACATTTAAGGACTTCAGGTCTTTGATAAAGGAATCATTCATTTAACTTTGGATTTTGGTGGTTAGAATTAAGTAATCCTTTTAGATGCCATGAAAATTTTTAGGTGAAACTCATGGCGTAACGTTGAAATAAGCTACATAATACTCCTGTTTACACACTAACTTGCACTTTATTTTACTTAATCCTGTATCACGTAGTTTTGATGAACTGAGGCTGAATAGCTGTTTTCTGTTTGGATGTATATTTTCCATCATATTAGTACTGTGCTTTATGTATTTATCTTCACTTACCTCTACTAGTGTAAGATACAAGAAGTTGTATGGGTTACCTGTGCTTATTTTGACCATACCTTCCCAAGCAGAGCAGTGCTGCTGTTGTCCATCCTCAGCTGAAGCAATGTAGCAGAGGAGAAGGGAAATTTAGGTGCTCAAAAATGAAGATGATGTTTAACGCATCTAGTCTAGGGAATCAACTTAAGAATCTTGTTTGGTTGAAGTCTTGGCTCACCTGACAAGTCTTGTGGAGGATTACGCAGCTCAGAATGGCATCTAGTCTAGCTGGCACACTGCAGTCACATGCAGCTAGTCAGCAGGAAGCAAAAAAGTCTCAATTTTGCAGCTAAAATTCTGTCCTGAGGTAGATGTTTATATCCAGACAGCTGAGCAGTATCCCCTCTCTCTGTGTACAGAGATATTCGCTCTGTTTATATTATTTAAGAAAGGTTTCTCTCTGACATATTAGCCTAGTAGCAGCATTCCTCTGTTCTCTGGTATTTACAGTGCCTGAAATTAAGCTTAGTCCTGAAGGTGTTATACTTGAGAAGAGTATCCACTGTAGAACATCATGCCTGACTGTGAGTTAGCCGGGAGAGAATGGCAGTGAATCTGCAGCCCTTTCATGGAGAGGGGGAGAGAAATGCTGTGCTCTTTTATCATGGCCTCTCCTGCATGATGACAGCACAGGACTTGAAGCAACCACTTCATGCTTTGAATGTATTGTATTGCCTGCTGGGCTGCTCTTCAGACTGGCTCCGGGAGAGCTAGCTGGTGTTCCTAAAATTTTCAAGAGTGTTTTTCCCAGTATCCCAGCTGTCTCTATTGTGATTCTGTATGATCAACTTCATGGAGCTGGAGTCCTCCTGGAAAGTCTCTACTATTCCCTGCTTTATCAGCAGGTGAGACTGAAGTAGCTGAACCTCTGTTTGGATTTGGGCAGCCTGTAAGGAGACTGGGTGGCAGGACTGGGCTATTCATAGAGCTCTTGCCATGAAGTAAGGTATAAAACAGATGTTGCTGAGTCTAAAAGTAGTGTGGAAGTTAGAAACTGTTTGTAGAGTGTTTATTAAGACCCACCAGGCACTGGAAATCTAAGAGCTTAGTGCTTGGAGCACTTACAAAACTTCCTAAGGCCATTATTTCACAATCCAAACTGTTCGTCAACAATACTGGCATAAGGTATTCCTGTTCCCACCACACTGTGCCACTCCACCCCTCAGTTATGCCAGAACAATAGTTTGAGAGATCATGCTGTGAATTAAATAAATACATACATTTATTTCTGAGGTCTTTTTAAAGCTGGAACAGTTCATAGAATCACAGAATCCCTGTTTGGGTTCACAGCATGGCCCCACGGAGTAGTGCCAGTGTAATTCAGGGGCTGGTGAGCCATGGCAGGGGGGTGGGAATGACAGTCAAGGGAGAAGGTGGGGGTTCCTTCAGCTGGACTTGCTGCAGAACTTTCTATTGTTAAATTATGGTGTCAGTCCACAACATGAAGCTCGTATATGTGGGTTCAAACACTCAGTCTTGAGACTTCTCTGGCAGGAGTTGGTGCCCACCAGTCACCCCAGGTGGTGGAGATTCGCTGAGAATGCCTCTCCCTTGCGGCTGCTGCTTTTGTCTATGCTGCAGCTCCAGTTTAAGCTGCCAACTCTGTGCATTTGGCCCCGAGTTCTCAGATTTTGATATGGAGAATTTGTTTTTTACATTGCTTTGATTTTTTTTTTTTTCCCTGAATAAAATAATTGACAGTGCGAAAGGAGCTTTCTTACTCTCCAGTAACTGGTATATGTGATGCAAAAGCAATCTGTGAGAACAGACTACACTGTAGAGTTAGAAGTTTGTGTAGCGTAGTAATCCAGGTGGAAGGGTCTGCATAGAGCAAGGTAACATGTTTTCCCCTTTGCCTGTGACGACAGGTGGTCTGATCAGTAGACAAGGTATTAAGAGCACAGCTTTCTGTTTTGGTGAGGCATAAGCACAGCAGAACACGTTTGATTCATGTGCTTGCATGGGAGATGTAATATACATGATCATGACTTTTAAATTTGCGGTTGAATGGGAGCAAAAGCGTGCAAAAAAACCCCCAACCCTGTCTTCCTGTTACTTCCAAAGCCACTGCTTCCAACTTTTCTAGCCACTTCTTTTTCTCTAGCGTGAATATTCATGGCTTAGTTATGAGTCTTATTTTCAGCTGACAATGTATTTTCTCCGATGACAATGCGTATAAGGTACTGTTAACTGGTGGAGTTCTTAGTGGTTAATAATGCTTTAATTTTCATGCATAGATTTTTTGGTCTATTTATTATTTCTCATAAAATGGGAGTAATGAAATCTGTGTCAAGTGCTTGAGGACCTGTCAGTTTGGTCTGTATGTACCAATCTGATTCTAACTTTTTTTAACTTTTAACCCTAATAAAATTTTGAATACATCAGTCAGTTTTCCCCAAATCTTTCTGAGAGATAGAGGACTCAAAATGATACCAAAAAAAAAGGTTTGGATAGAAGACATACGTGCTGGTAGAGTACCTCCTGAGGGAAAGGTGTAAGTATGTTCTATCCCGTATTAGAAAACTCAGTTCTTAGGAGACTGCACTCCATTATGTTTGCTGCTTATGGACTGCTTGTTTGTGACTAGTATTTTAAAATACGCTGACAGTTGTTGTGCTTTGTTTACTGGGTCAGCCCACCAGCTTCCATTGTCTTTCAAACAGAAAAAAGAAATCCATTAAAAATAAAAACTTCCTCATGCAAAGAGGAGCTGTATGTCAGATCAGGCCTTGAAATATGCCACTTTTGTTGGATTTTCCACTGCTCCAGAAGTACCTCTGATGGGGGCTTGGCACGTTGGAGCTTGTTGAGTTTGAGAAGACAGAGTAATGACAGGATGGTTGAACATCCCACTGTGCTCGACAGTGTTCCCTCCCACTGAATCTGGGTGGCAGATGTGGCTTACTGAAGTGACTTACCGAAATTTCTCAGTCCGCCATCTTCTCTCGGTGTCCTCTCCCTGCTAGTGAGGCGTTTTCAGCATGGGTCCTTCCCGCCTGGCATAATGGGGTGAGGGCGTGATCCCTCTCCTGCAGCATGCAGGGCCTTGAGTTGGCCGGAGTTATGGAAAAGTTGTCGTCTTGGGTATTTTGCTTGATTTACGATGACATGACTGGCTGGGTAGACGAAGGGAGAGCTGTGGATGTTGTCTACCTAGACTTCAGCAAGGCTTTTGACACAGTCTCCCATGATATCCTCCTAGGGAAGCTGAGGAAGTGTGGGCTGGATGAGTGGTCGGTGAAGTGGAT
>Ga0065711_1044484_pt1 | contig 14076 bp, 8 predicted proteins | sample Hoacrofraction12_FD_59098 | JGI IMG/M metagenome (GOLD analysis project Ga0065711, IMG submission 59098) | Hoatzin crop microbial communities from Cojedes, Venezuela - Epithelial fraction 12 v2 (version 2) | ecosystem: Host-associated > Birds > Digestive system > Esophagus > Crop | place...
CACCTTTCCTGGGATGGAGGTGAGTCTGACTGGCCTGTAGTTCCCTGGGTCCTCCTTCTTGCCCTTTTTGAAGATTGGAGTGACATTGGCCTTTCTCCAGTCCTCGGGCACCTCTCCTGTCCTCCAGGACCTCTCAAAGACAATGGAGAGCGGCTCAGCAATGACATCCGCCAGCTCTCTCAGCACTCGTGGGTGCATTCCATCGGGGCCCATGGATTTGTGGGCGTTCAGATCACTTAAGCAATCCCTCACGCAGTCCTCCTTGACCAAGGGAAAGTCGTCCTCTCTGTGGCCTTATTCTCTTACCTCTGGGGTCTGGCATTCCTGAGGGCCGGCCTCGGCACTGAAGACTGAAGCAAAGAAGGCATTCAGTAGCTCTGCCTTCTCTGCATCCTCCGTCACCAGGACACCCGCCTCATTCAGCAGCCGCCCCACATTGTCCCTAGCCTTCCTTTTACTACTTATGTACTTGAAGAAGCCCTTCTTGTTGTTTTTGACATCCCTTGCCAGCTTCAATTCCAGATGGGCTTTGGCCTTCCTCATTGCATCCCTGCATGCTCTGACCACATTCCTGTACTCTTCCCAAGTGGCCTGTCTCTCTTTCCACATTCCACGTACCTTTCTCTTCCACCTGATCTCCGCTAGAAGCTCCTTGTTCAACCAAGAAGCAGAGTCTGAGATGTTAAAAAGGTCAGGGAAAAGAAGGGGTGGACAGAGAAAAAATAAACTTGTGCGAATGCAATATTAAGCTGATTTTAGGGGTTCCAGGGCTGACAAGCACACAGGTATTATTCTCAGCCAGACCGAGAAGATTCCTTAAAGAGATTAGTAACATTTACCTGGAGCACAGGAGATGCTCTGAGAATTCACCACTTGAAGCCTACAGTGCTGAAAACACAGCATGTTATGGCAGCATTAAGTACTATTAGTGTGCTTACCTGCAGCTCCTGTAGCCTACCAGATGGCACCCAGATTTTATTTTTCTTTCTCTTTTAAAATTACAAAAAATTACCCAATTTGTAAGCAGGTATTAGAGCCCTTTTGGTGGCATAAAAATATTAAAATGACCATTTTGAAGAAAATACTGATGCTTGAGGAAACCTTTTTTTCTTCCATTGGGTGGGTCAGCCTTGGTATGCACGCAGCATATAGGAAGAGAATAATTCACAGTATACTCTTAAGTGAACAAGACCTTTGAGGCAGATTAAGCTACATAGGCATAAGAGGGGGAGAACTGAGAGCGAAAATACCTTGCCAAAGGCTGTGGACTTTTCATGCTTTTTAAAAAGAAAATTGTGCCATAGATACACAGCCATTTAATAGATACAACATTTAACCAATTCGTGCATTTACTTTTATGTGTAGTGTGTGTGGATAAAGTGGTTTTAAAATATGATGGTTAATTCTTAGTTTTTCTGTCATTTCTCTTTGGCTGTAAAAAGAAGAGTTTTATGACACCTTTTTTGGCAAGTAGATTTAGCACCTTGGAGTACTGAAGTTCATTCATTAGCATAAGCTTTTATTAGAAGCCATAATCTCCTCTTTATTTCAAATGCTATGGATGAGGACATCTAGACACCATCTCTCATCAGTGGTAGATGGAAACATCTCCCATCTGACTTCACTCTACAAAGCACGTATTTGGAACTTTAAATGCAAGCATCCTCATATTTTAACAACTATAATTAACACAGCAGCATGTGAAATTCAGATTGTGTCAAATATATTAAAAAAATGAACACTAAAACATGACAACACAGAAATCAGAGAGAAAAAAGACTCATTTTTTATATTTTTAAAATTATGCAAGTTTAAAATAATTGTCCAGAAGTCAGTAAAATTTCATTGGTACAAAATTTATGTTACGAAGGAACAAAGTCTCATTGATTTCATAGTTCTTATGTCTGGTTTATTTTGTTTGTTCTTGTGACTAGAATACCATAATTTTCCTTTGCTTGATATTTGATTTTTATCATTGATTCCATCTCCTTTATGAGGAGGGAATTTTTTACAATAGTACCTTCTACAAATCTGATTATTGTTACTAGGACTATTGGTGCTGCAGTCATGCCACCAAGCCTGAACCATGGTTTAGGATCCTATCATGGCAGGACAACCACTAATAAAAGATTACAGTTTTATAGAATTTAAGAGCCCATATCCTCCCTACAGGCATCAAATCACTTTCTTCCTCCTTAAAACCCTCAAGATCTTTTCAAAGGAGCAAGTGCTTGGACAGAGTAATTTCTCCTTACCCAGCTCTGAGCTACAACCCGATCTCTTCACTCCCCTTGTCAAGTCTAAGTGTCATTGTACTGCTGCTACAGATGTGTTTTGGGATTGATATATAGGTCTTCTACTATTTCTTATTCCTGTACTCCCACACCAAGAAGACCTGATACAATAGAGTTGTAACAGAACCTGACAAAAGTCCAAAAATTCAAAGCGGAGGATGACACTTCGTACTTCACTTAGACTGTGGTGAAAAAGACACATACAAGAGAACACGTTAATGATAGAACATCAACCTTCACTTTGAATTTTCTGGATTTTGGAAGATTCCCCATCTTAACTCTATTATGTAACACAAGTATCTTTATATTTAATTTTAAATGCAAGACAGTTGTATGTCAGACAGCTTGCATGCTTTTTCCAGGTCTATTGTTCTAACATATCACCTGTCCCTCTAAACACTGATCTTCTTACATCTTCAGATGATCCCAGTTTCAAACAGTACCATCATCAACAGTACAGAGAACTGAATACCAAAATGTGCTTTGCAGTATCCCTGAACTGACTACATAGATACACCCCACTGGCCCAACAGGTGTCCAAAGCACCAGGGAACCCCAAGAACAAGTGTGGCCACTGCTGCTGAAAGCTGGCCAAGTCTTAAATATTTGGGTTGGCTTTTGGATTGTGTCCCTGTCCCTCCAGAATGGATGCAACTAGAGACCAAAGAAGAATTATGAGGCAGAAGACAGACAGTACACACTGCAAGAAGTACTGTTCCCCAGCAATTCCAGGTGATCTATATTTAATCCCTAAAAACATATAGATGGGCGTTTCCAAAAGAACTATGTTCCCATTTGTTTTATAGGATAGTGCAGGCTTATTGAGTTTTAATGGACTTTGGAAAGTGTTTGGTTTTGGGTTTTGTTTTTTTTTTCCCAAATAAACTAAACAAATAATTATGAAAGGAAAAGGATTACTTGTAGGATAGGGGATAGGCTGTTATACAGAAAGAGGAAGCAATGCTATATACCCAGTGGGTTTTCCCCAAGAAGACAGCTGCCAGGAAAAGGGTTCCCATCTCTTAATAACAGAATCTACATCATATGCCATCTTCAGTTCTACACTATCAAAAGTTCAGTTACTAGTGTTAAAATACAGAATGTTCACTGCAGCTCTTTAATAAACTCTAAACTGTATTTTTCAGGATACTCTGCTAAACCATTACAATCATTAAATAAAGTCTACATGGATAATTTTTTTATAATATCTGAATTAAATAAATACAAGAACTAATATACTTTTTTATCTGGATATTCCAGTTTACCCTTTTTTTTTTTGTTCGAGAAGTAAGAACCGTAATGACACTTTGTTCATTAAACTGATATGTTCCATTTTCTGTGGTGTTTGGTAAACTTTCTCCATATGAATCTAGTGCAATTTGGTTCTTATTAACACTAGTCTTTAATAAATTCCCTTTGCTTTAATACCATCATGTGTATGCTGCAGGTTATTCTTTTTCTGAAAACAAGATACAAACAAGAGAGACCAGTATAAAGACTTCTTAGAAGTGTATTGCATTTCAAGAGAAAGCAATCAGAGACACAATTTTAGTTTATATTATGTTGCTTCCTAAAGACAATGAACTAACACGAAAAATGTTGCTTCCTTTTATTTTAACGTTCATTCAAAGAGGGGAAAAAAGAACCATCAAAATAAACTTGTAAAGATTATAAATCTTGCCTGGATAACAAATGTACAGTGTTACTGTTTAATATTCTTGTTTCTGTTTGTTGTTAGGCGTTTGGAAAATGGAAAACACTGCTTTGCTTTTACTTTACAGAAACGTTTCACAATTTCGTATACATAGTCCATCAGTACCTCCATTTATAAGGATTACAAGTAATAGGATGAAGATGACAAGGATACAATATCAGTTCAGTTTCTCGCACTACTCTGAAAGAAGTATCATTATGTGTTAGACTACAGCAGTCATATGTCCTGCGATTTTAAGTATTATTTTCAAAACTTCTCCCTCCATCAAAAAAGTCACATATTCTTCCCTCACACCTATGTGAAGCTCCCACTAAAAGTAATGAGAAATGAGTACTGTGCTTTTCCCCAAAAAAAAGTGTTCTCTGATAAAAACAGAGATTACAGGATAATGCCTTCCATTTTCAAAAGAAGGAAGAATTTAGGAAGCTTTCTAGGATTTTTATCTAAAATACATTTGTATGCTACTGTGCTCACAGCAAGCACAAGGAAATGTGCTTTCCTATATTCCAGCACTTAAGCCCCACTCATAAAAATTAGGTGCTTAGGAACCAATTAAATAACTTTGCTCTAGCTAGCAGTGTACTACAAGTGAGAGAGAATAGTCACCTGTGGTCCCAATTTGGACTCATATTTCTCATTAATAGTTGTTTCTCATTAACAGTTTTCAGGAACAGAAAAAGTATTTTTGAAATTTAATCACACCATCACTTTCAGGAAGACTGCGCTAACCCATTTTAAAGGTGAAGACAGAGAACTGGGTAACTTCAGGGACAACGAAATGCAATATATTACAGGGGCTACCTTGCACACAGAATCACACACAGATTCTGAGAATCACTCTCAGAGCAAACTCATAATTAATTACATGTGAAAAAAATACGAATTATTTTGCATCGTATGCAGAGTTTGAGCACAAAGGGCTAATAACTTGGAAGTAACATACATATTTTCTGATTTCCTGATTTGTTGAGTTGATGCCATGTGAATAGGTTGTACTTTGTAGCTTTTATGTTGAATTTTCATCAGAGGCAGGGAAAAAGGAGGAAAGTGAGTCAACAAATTTATTCAAGGAATCAATGTGGCATCCTCTTCAGGGTCAACTTCACCCATTTTTGGCAGAGGTTAATTACCTCCTATACTATAACATGAGTTCTTCATATTTTGAGTTTAGAGTCTTTTGGCCCTCAACATCCATGGAGATGATGTCATATTTAGGGGGAAAAAACCCACAGCTGTCCTACTTGCCTACCATGTCTTCATTACTACTACCTCCAGATGAGACTGGATTCTGCTCTAGCACAGAACAAAAGATCGTAAAATACATATTCACAGCAGAACAAAAATTGCATTGGTAATAAAAATTTATCTTCTTTTTCTCTTTGAGGGCTACTGCATAGATAACCCATTATTAGTGGCTCACAGCCAGCAACTGGCTGTGAATTGCGCTGCTGAATTATTCAGCCTACCTACATAAAGACTCAGAATCCTGGGTATGCAAGTATGCAAGAGAGGTCCCAAACAATGTCCACTTGGGTGCTTTGTATAAGTATTCGACCATTCACTTCAACTTAATTCATTTGACCATCAGGTTGGGAACTGATAAAAATTCTACTTCCTCATATAACCCCAGCATAGCAATGCATCTTCCATATATTTAAAATATGACATATCCATTGCCAAATATATTGCATTTGTAGTTGAACTGCTTCCTCACAACAGGGAGAAGCAACTAGGTGTATTCCTTGTTTTCTTTATAATTCTGGCATGTAGTGTTATTTGTTACCACTTGATTAATCTTCACATTGACAGTAAAGTTGCACAACTACTTGTGGTCTGACTTTCAGCACATTCACAGGTCTCTCCAGACCTTTTACCTGATGATGATCCAGAAACATTTCTTAGTGCTTAGTGATGGATGTATCCCTTTCACATTTCTTGGCAGAGGATTAGAGAAAAAGATATCACCATATGCAGGTGAGATCTTCCCATAAATCTAACAAAAGTTAACATCCTTAATTTGAATGATGGATAAAAGTGGTAGGACCCCAAGAACTCCAGATCGCAGGTCACCTTCCTTCTGTTGCCTTAGGAGATATCCTAAACCGAACTTACTCCTGCAGTTCCAAAGAACATTGATTGGCTTCTCCAGAGGTCTGCCTCCAAGCACAGAAACACTTTGGGAATTGTTCTAAAAAGTTGTGATGAGTAGGTGTAGCGCAGAAGTAAACATAATAATCAGATTGGTCCTTTGTTGCCAGTTTCTGTGAGTCTGAAAATTTGTGAACAGTTCCTAAACAAGAGAGGAATGTTATAGACCCTTTGTATTAATTGTAACACAACTTCCAAACAAATCTTCCCAGCTACAAAATAGTTAACGCTTCTTTCTTGAGACTTCTGCAATTCCCTGATGGAAAAAGTGAAGCATGAGTGCAATGCCTTTTTTATTTTTTATTTAAAGGGCAAAAATACAAACCCTAAAAGAAAAAAAATATTGTCTATGAATGCTTCAGCGGCCTCTTGTGACAATTGAGATTCCTGTGGAACAACAAGCAAAATCCAGAGCATTCTGGAGTAATACCTAATCCACCTCTTTGTAGACTAATATTTTAAATCCTCTCTGCTCTCCTGTTAGTGTTTAGTGTTGAGGTCCAGTAATTTCTTATAGTGTAAATATCATCTTGAAGATTTCTTTGTTTCTGTATATGAAGAATCAGAATAATGGGCTCCCTGAGAAATTAAGGAAATTTTCGCAGCACACTGGTAGCTCCAGATGTCACAGACATGTCCTCTGTACTCATGGCAGTTGCTTTCATCTTCTGTAGTGCAGTGCCACTTCTGCTTTCAAATTCAGGAGGAACAAAGAGGCTTTCATTGGCTGCAGTTCCCAACACAGCGGACAGCAATTCTGCAAATCAAAAACTTGCCTTCTACACATCCTTATTGAGTTTCACTGCTCGCTCTCTCTGTGCTATTTACTGTACATTAAATGACCAAAGGAAATGGCTTTTGGCACGTTTCTCCAAAGCATGCTCCGAATGTCCTGGATGTGTAAAAAGATTAGGAAGATACTCCGTAAGACAGTGTATTACCAGAGCAGCAGAATTTGTTGGAAGACTGCAATACTGCATTGTCAGTTCCCAGTTTTAACTTCACATGGTTTTCACCAGAGCAAGGCTGGAACAGAACTACTGTTTTGCTGTGCTGATGTCAGGCCAAGAAACTTGGCAACAGAACTAAACTGGTCAGTAACACACTCCATGTTCTTAACTGTGCATGCCACCCACAGTCTACGCCCACTGAGAATTTGCAGTCACGGCAATGAGCAAACTGCAGGACAGCAAACTTGTGACCTTCAATATGTAGCTGTGAAAGTGGGAGACTCTTCCATCTACTGCTTTGTGCTGTCTCTAAAGGCTTCATGCAGCCATTACAGCGCACAAGGTGCTAGACGAGAGCGATACAAAGACACAGTGCTTGCCATTTTGGACAGCAAAAATTCCTGCCATTCCATCTTGGCCAAAATCTTTGCTACCACTCCACTGGGAAATAATAAGAAAAAAATAATTAAAAAAAGAAAGAAAACGGTATTCACATATCTATCTTGATAGTGCAATTTGTGCAGAAACCTCCTGAGAAATTTTATGAAGCTGCAATGTGTCCATTGCACTCACCTTAAGGTATATTTGATAGCAAAAAGTAATCTGGACTGTGCCTCACCCAGATTAAAAGCTAATTTGACTGGAAATTCAGCAAACCCAACAGCACGCCTGACAATGCTCACACAAGAAATCTGTCCAATAGCTAAAGAAAAATACATTTTTATGACTAACACAGCACAGGTGGTCATTTTTGTTTGTTTCCAGAGGCGGATGTTTTCTCTGTGTCTTTGAACTCATTAGAAATTTTCTCCTTACCCCATAAGCTGGCAAACAAATGTGACTTTAATATTTTTTCTCCTTTTTTTAGACAGGGCATTGGCTTCTGCGTTTGAATGTTTCAGGAGTATCACTGGGGCCTGATGCTTCGCCTTGTGCTAGCTACACAAGAGCTTTAAGAAAGTGCTGTGGATGTTCGCGCTGTTCCTATGTGAGGAGCAGCAGAACTCCATTTAGAGCTTTAGGCAGACAGTGTATTAAACTGTTGAAATGTTTGTGCCAGTGACAGAGGATTTTCCTTTCATTTAGTTTGACAGCATTTGACCATCTTCACTACAGAATGGTATAACACCACTAATTTTACAGCCAGAGACTGTTCTCAAGCTGTCTTAGAAGCTTTCAGATTTTTTCCAGCAGAAGCGTGTTGAAGTTCTTCCATCTTTTTGACCAGTTATCTGCTACAATATGAAAATTTGCTTCTGCTTTATGTTTATGTCTATGGTAAGCAGCTTCCGGGTTTGCCAATATTTTTTTTCAAACCTTGTGCAGTTTATGTTATATATATTGAGGAACTTGATGGAATCATCACTTTTCATCAGTGCAGTCTTGACGTTTGCATTTGATAAAAGCCTAAGAGCTCTGCAAAGGCCTTGTATACCATCCCTAAGAGTTTTTCCCCATTTGCCATCTTCAACTTAAGTTCCATGATTGAAATATAGCAACACCTAGCATATAATCCATTTTCTTCTTGGTGTCTGCCACTATAAGTAATTAATGTTTTTTAATGTGTTTTGGCTATAGTTGTGAAAACAATGACGGAAGAGAGGACAGAACAACAAGCACGCACAAAAATAAATACGCTAGATCAGAAGGCTCCAGTCAGATTTGCAGAGTGTGGGAGAATGATGCCAGGAGCGCATCAAGTCTCTGAAGTCTTCCATGTCCCTCCCAGAAGCAAGACTGTCTGGAACAGCTCCTGTGAAGACTAAGGATGATCCTGCCTTTTGAACAACACCCTTCTGAACCAACTGTCTTCATGACTGTATCCAATGCTACTGCCCCTTCTTTTGTTTTAATTACCATCAAAGTAAACAGACAGAAAACTCACGCAAGAATCTGGGATAATAATATAACAGCAAGACCACTTTTCATAGTCCTGTAGGACTTTGGAGCTGCATGGAATGAAACAGCAAAGCCATGTGTCCATACTGACAGCATTTTTAAGGTAATTCTGCTTATCGGCAATTCCTCTTGATTTGTACAAACACATTACCTATATTTTCTACGTGGTCAATAACTCTTTCTTTTTCTCCCATATTAATTCCCAAAATACTAAAGTATAAAAACGATTATACAATTTGTGTCACAAATCTTTTTTGCAAAATACGGAAGTTCCTTGTATCACAGTATCACGGTATCACAGAATGGTCGGGGTTGGAAGGGACCTCTGTGAGTCATCTAGGCCAACCCCCCTGCCGAAGCAGGGTCACCTACAGCAGGCTGCACAGGACCACGTTCAGGCGGCTCTTGAATATCTCCAGGGAAGGAGACTCCACAACCTCCCTGGGCAGCCTGTGTCAGTGCTCCGTCACCCTCAGAGGGAAGAAGTTCTTCCTCATGTTCAGATGGAACTTCCTATGCTTCAGTCTGTGCCCATTGCCCCTTGTCTTGTCACTGGGCACCACTGAAAAGAGTCTAGCCCCATCCTCCTGACACCCACCCTTCAGATATTTATAGGCATTTATAAGGTCCCCTCGTAGCCTTCTCTTCTTCAGGCTAAACAAGCCCACCTCCCTCAGCCTTTCCTCATAGGACAGATGCTCCAGTCCCCTCATCATCCTCATAGCCCTCTGCTGGACTCTCTCCAGTAGCTCTTCATCTTTCTTGAACTGGGGAGCCCAGAACTGGACACAGTACTCCAGATGGGGCCCCACTAGGGCAGTGCAGAGGGGAAGGAGAACCTCCCTCGACCTGCTGGCCAGACTCTTCTTAATGCACCCCAGGATCCCATTGGCTTTCTTGGCAGCCAGGGCACACTGCTGGCTCACGGTCAACCTGTCGTCCACCAGGACACCCAGGTCCCTCTCCACAGAGCTGCTCTCCAGCAGGTCCGCCCCAAGCCTGTACACCAGTTGGGGTACATGGGGTTGTTCCTTCCCAGGTGCAGGACCCTGCACTTGCCCTTGTTGAATTTCATCAAGACTCGTTCTTCATCCACCCCCAGGCAAAGCTCAATGCATTCCAGTTGCTCCCTCAATATACTTTCTATAATGTCAAAATAAAATTATATCTGCACTAAAAATTAGATGCCAGGGCCATAATCTTCTGGATCCTTTTTAGCCAAGCACTTATAATCCATTTTTTCTTACCAATCTAACTATCACAAATAGTTGCTTTTGTGAAAGTGACATAAAACTAGTGGAATTGTGTTGTTGACATTTTACTCTACATAAACTAGCAGAGGATAGATCCAATATGGAGTTGACATATGATATTTACAGTAGAGAAAGAACTTGTTACAACCTTTTCCTGTCCCATGAGGGACCTCTCCCTGAGGCAAGTCTATAGTTTTCTGCAGTCAAAAATGGCACACCTTGCTATGAATGGCTCTTGCTTCAGGGACATGGACTCCTCTGTCTGCTCTTGTTACCTCTATCTTGCAGCAATTCTTTAAAGGTTATTCATTGTTATTACATCCCAAATGCCCCTGATTTCCTCCCCCTCGCTCTTACAGTCCCCAGTGAAACTTGAAATGGTATTAACACCTCCCAACAGCACTACAGTATTTCTGTCCCTCACTGGCTATTGTGCTTTAAGTAATTTTCCCTCAAAATCTTCTCAGAACATCCTTTTCCTCCACTATTCCCAAGCTGTAACATGGATCATAAAGGTGGGTAAACCCAGCACATAATATATACAGATGCCACATCATCCTTTCAGTATCAAATGACCCCTCAGATATGAGATAATTCTCATCTGGACTGTTGCCACCATCAGGGCATTTTCATTAATTTATCACTTTTATTTCTGCCTCTGGTTTCTCTTCATAAATATTTCCTTCCTTGCTAAAATTATCTTTTAAATTTATGCTGAGCAGTAAGACAACGTGTTTCCCGTAAATAATTTAACAAGGTAAAATATTTGATAAAACTCATGGGGAAACTAGTTATTTACATAACCAAACTTTCTAACAGACATGAAGCTGACAAAAATACTTGCTTTATCATCATAAAACTTCAGAGTTTTTGTCATTGACCAGAACTCCATTGTGCCAAGTGCTATACATGAGATTCTGTGTAAGCACAGAACAACAACATAGCTCCTGCCCTAGACAGCTTACCATCTGCAAGACAACAGAGGAATATAGACAGATGGAGAGGTATAGAAGGTGACAAGATGATTGTGATCATTGTGGTAGGCAGTAGTCAGAGCAGAACAACACAGTTGTCAAGTTTTAAACAGGCATCATAGAAAAGAAAGGTTTTAGAGAGATACAACTCTCCTAAACCACTGGAGTATATCAGTGACTTGCCATTTATTTCTAAATTTTAATTTGAACTCTCCTTTTTCTCTCTCCAAACTCTCAGGTTCTCTTTGAATAAAAACTTGTAAACCACACAAAGAATAACCACTACCTTCACTTGCAGAAGCTCCACTTGCTGGTAAATTCCCATCATCTCATTTAGAGCAAAATGTAAAATGCAAACAGCAGTATGCACTTGTATGAATCCAATATTTTTACCTATATTAGTGTTGTTAACAAAGACATAGCTTGAATTTCAGACCTAAACCACTCTGGCAGAAAAAAAAATTGGTGAAATGACCAAAAAAACTTGATGATGATGTAAAAACTGAGCTTTAATCTGCTGTAGTCTATGCCTACTTATCAGGCTAAATTTCTCCCCAGCCTGCACGGAACTCCTGCTAGAGACACTGAACATACCAGTAACAGCAACACTGCATATAGACAAAGTGGATTATAATTTTGTATAGCATTATAAAGCTAAATTGGCTGTTTGTATGGATTTTTACAGAAACTGGTGAGTTAACCTTTTTATAACCACTCTAACACCAAGCCCAATGGCCACATAACCTTAGAGAGCCCATCTGGCAGCTGCAGAACCCATACTCTAGCAAATATCTTGGAGGAACCATGGCAGAGGTGTCCTCAGAGACTCCTCAGTCACCTCTCCAGCAGCCTGTTAGCTGCACCTGCGTGAGCTCTTGAGGAACTTGCCTCTCAGGCTGCCCAGGGGTCAAGCTTGCTGATGAGCTCCATCAGTTGCCTCATTTTGCTGGAAAGTTTTGTTTCTACTTACTTCCTCTGCTTGCATTTGTACTGCCTCCTATAATAGATACAGATGAGTTATATTCAAGGTTTTTAACAAAGAGAATTTATAGCTCCAGTAAATCGATATGTATAGGAGGGAGAGAAACATACCCCCCATCTCTTCAAATTATCTACATTCCGGTAATTTAATAACTCGGTTTTATTAATGAAAGGCAAAACATACATCTTTTAAAAACTTGCACTGCTTGATATAGCAGATTCTTAATAGTCAAAGTCCAACTATTCTTTAAGTGTGTGCAATTTAAAGAGGAAAACAAAGCAGTATAAGTATTTAAATTAGCACTTACATTTCAGCTCTGAGAAGTAACAGAAAAGAGTAATTATGGGTCCAAACCAGGGGTGTACACTTTGCAGATACAAACATAAACTGTGGCTGTATGGAGGAGTCTGGGTGTAGGCATCTTCATTTTTAGTCACAATGTATTTGCTGAATTAGACCATTAACGCATTTACAAACAAATTGAAAACCATAAATCCAATTTATAGGCATTTATGTTTCTCCTGTCAGTCTAGGCCCTTCATCTTGTCTCAGACTGAAGCGATATCAGCACAAATCATCCTGCTGACATAAATATCAACACCGAAGCAATACTGAAGGATAAAACCAAACTATAAGTAGATAAATACTTTAGTTTTACTATTTGGCACAGTCTTCCCCAAATTCCTGTGCATTATTCCTGTCTAAAACCTCTTTATGCAGTCGTATGTCACAGATGCCTTTGACAAGGCAAAGACAAAGCAAAGACTTTCTATAGATTGGTAACGTGTACATTGCAAAGTAACATACCATGGTGTCCAGTCTCAACTGTGGCCTCAGGTATTACAGCTATATACATTTTACCTTACTAAGTTGTAATACAGAATTCCTGTCTTATCTTTTTCCTTATTAAAATGTGCAGCTGCTATAGTCTCTTTCACTTTTTTCATCCTCATCACTATCCTGTTTTATTTAACAGTGGTAATATCTCCAACTTGTAAAAATAACTTGCTGTTGTCACAAGCTGCAGTGGTGTATATATTGCCTTCCAGTGTCTTTGCATAGCCCAGGCTCAACATAAAAGGAAAACACTTCCATCCATGTGTCAGCAATATGATAAACAGCAACGACGGAAGACAGTAAGGAGGCCTGTGTGTTTAAAGGAATTTGCGTAAAACTTCCCCCCCTCCCCTCTGATACATCAAAGAGCACTTGGTTCTCTGAAGTGATCACAAAAGGCAAGCCACGTGCTGCTGCAAGCTCTGGCAAGCCAAGGTCTGCTGTCTATGCACGCAGTATGAAACACGCAGCCAGAAATGCAGCATGGCCGAAAGGCTGGAAGAGAGGAGGAAGGAAGACAGAGGCATCAAGACAAGAAAGAAGGGAGTGTGACACGAGAAACTGAAGATGCAGAAGTCAGAGAGACAATAGGTATGGCCAGTATGACATATACAGTCAGACAGAAGGTGCAGCGTCTTTCCGAATGGTACTGGGCTGCTGCAATGAAATGGAGAATAAACCAAAATGACTGAGGAAAAAAAATACATGAAAAACATCAACAGAGAAGAACACGAGAGAAAAGAAAACAAAGTTGACTGAGATAGGAAGTAGTTCTAGAAACAGAACAAAAATCTCCCAGCAGCACAAATGCAAACTGGGGACAAATGGTAAATAAAAATGGTTTAGAGCAGGCCTCAGTTTATTGCTGGCACAGTTAATATGCCGTACCAGGTTGAAGGAATCACGGAATCACAGAATCACAGAATAGTAGGGGTTGGAAGGGACCTCTGTGGGTCATCTAGTCCAACCCCCCTGCCGAAGCAGGGTCACCTACAGCAGGCTGCACAGGACCTCGTCCAGGCGGG
>Ga0065711_1044486_pt1 | contig 14076 bp, 12 predicted proteins | sample Hoacrofraction12_FD_59098 | JGI IMG/M metagenome (GOLD analysis project Ga0065711, IMG submission 59098) | Hoatzin crop microbial communities from Cojedes, Venezuela - Epithelial fraction 12 v2 (version 2) | ecosystem: Host-associated > Birds > Digestive system > Esophagus > Crop | place...
CGGCGGCGGCGGCGGCCGCGACGGGGCCCCCGCTGCCGGCCCCGCCGCCCCCTTCAACCTGGCCGACATCACCGACGTGTCCCCCTCGGGAGGCTTCGTAGCGGAGCTCATGCGGCCCGACCTGGACCCGGTGTACCTGCCGGCGCCGGCCGCGCTGCCGCCCCTGGGCAGCCTGCAGGGCAAGTTCGTGGTGAAGGCCGTGGGCGAGTACAGCCACCCGGGGCTCAGCCCCAAGAGCGGCCCGCCCCCGGCCGCTGCCCCGCCGCCCGGCACCGAGGGCCCCGGGGCCCCCTACAGCCCGCTGCCGCGGGTCTGCCCCAAAATCAAGCAGGAGGCCGCCCCGCCGTGCACCCTGGCCCCGCCAGCGCCCCACGGGAGCAGCCACCGGGGAGCCCCCCAGCACGACTTCTCCCTGGGCCGCCCGCTGCCCACCCGGACTGCTACTTCGCTGGGGCCCGAAGAGATGCTGAGCGGCAGAGACTGTCTCCCCGCCACCTCGGGGCTGAGCCACCCACCGCTGCCGCTGCCCCCCGGGTACCCCCCAGCTCCTGGTTACCCCACTTTCCTGCCCGAGCAGCTGCCGCCCGGCACGCTCCAGTACCAAGGTGAGTCTTCCTGTGCTGCGGTAGTGGCAGGCACGCTGGGGTGCCCGCTTTGGCGCTGGCAGCGCTGGTGCTCACTGCTCCTTGTCCGCCCCCAGAGCTGATGCCGCCGGGGAGCTGCCTGCCTGAGGAGACCAAGCCCAAGAGGGGACGGCGGTCGTGGCCTAGGAAAAGGACGGCCACGCACACCTGTGACTACGCAGGCTGCGGCAAAACCTACACCAAGAGTTCTCATCTCAAGGCGCATCTGAGAACCCACACAGGTTGGTCCCAGCGGTGGGGTCTGTGGGATGCCTCTGCCGGGGGAGGGGCAGGGGGTGAGTCCCTGGGACAGTTGAAGAGGGGGGAGCACACAAGGAGGTCTAAAGGTAGCAAGTCGTAACCCTTCTCTGCTGGTTTCGGGGCTGTTTTTTTCCTCCCCCCTTGGCTACATGAAGTCCTGTGCAGTCTTTGCTTGTTGGCTCGGCGTCTTGCTTAATGGTTCAGAATGACTCAGATGTGGGAGCGGGTGGGTTTCTTGCCAAGGCAAAGTTTGTTGCTCCGCTCTTGCTATGTGGCTAGCTAATTAGCAGGTAGTTGGAAGTCAGCTGGGGTTTGTTGCTCTTGATGGTGTTGGCCCACTTCTGAGAAGAGAGCAGACTTCTCTCCGAGATGCTGCTTTCTTTGCTCGTGGTTAAGCGCTTCGCACACGCAGCCCTCTTGTCTTGGCTTGCTCTAGTGCAAGAGATCGTACTCCGCTGCAAGCTGGTGTTCCCTTTCTGAGGGAGGGGTGATGGGCCCCTTGCAAGTGGGGCTTTCGACTGCGTCGGCAGCACTGACGGGGTGCCTCTCCTACGCATGGGAGCACATCTTCCTCTGCACTAGCACCAAAGAGGCAGAGTTTAACGGTTGATCGGCTACTGCTAGAATTCGGATAAAATCTGCCAAAGTGTGTATCTGAGCCCGAGGTCAAACTTTAACCTTACAGCTGAATGTGATGTTGCAGTAACTGAGCTTGTGAAAGCAGGTACATCGTGTGCGGTTTTGACAGTGCAGGCATTCCGTAGCCGTGATTAAATAACCTGGGAATTTGCATAACTTAAATCCCTGGAGTGTAAATTTGATTCAAAACTTTCTCCTGAAGAGAGATGGGAAAGGGAGAAACTACTGGTAGCGTGATGGGCTACATCTTTAGCTAATGGGGGGGTACTGCTCAATTATGTGAGCAGTACTTCCCACCTGCCCTGAGCTGGTTATCACTGTCTCCAGTATATGTAGGACCAGGAGTTTGTAATTGGCAGGGAAACTCATCTTGCCATCAACAGTGGTTTTGTTGTAGTGAAGACAGTACGATTGAGTCCTTAATGAGGCTGAGCTAATGAAAACGGTTTCCAGCTGTTTTCTAATTCTAGAGACCTGCAATTATCTGAATACATTATGTCTGCTGAGCTATTTCTGGTTGCTATTTGATCATGTAACATTAGCTGGCAAAAATACACTATTATTGTCTGAACTTCTGTGCTGTGAAGCCTTGTGTGCAAGACAAACCCTGGAAATCAGCATTTTAGTGAAGATTTCAGTGACGCCCATGTTTGGTCGTACCTGTATATCTTGAACAGTCTTACTCTGTTACTCTTTGTAGTTTGCTTGCAACTACTTCAAGAAGCTCGTTGCATTTTCTTTGACATCACCCTTTTTCTTACCCAGGACAAGGTGTGTTAGTGCTTCTTGAAAGGTGGATGTTAGATCTGGTAGCCATGAGAACAGCCTACCTGATGTGGGTTTTTTCTGTGTTTTTTTTAAAGGTGAGAAGCCTTATCACTGTGACTGGGAAGGCTGTGGATGGAAGTTTGCCCGATCCGATGAACTTACTCGTCACTACAGAAAACACACAGGGCACCGCCCGTTCCAGTGCCAGAGGTGTGACAGAGCATTTTCCAGGTCAGACCACCTCGCCTTACACATGAAGAGGCACTTCTAATTGGAAGCAGTGGACCTTTCCCCAACTGCCATAGAGATTCAGTATTTACAGCACAAGGACTGTCTTCCGCAAGATGGGGAGAACACAGTTAAAGCACTACAGATAATCAAGGTGAAGTCTTCCAAAGAGTGGAAAAGAGGGATAATTGCATACAGACGTTGCAACTTTTTTTTAAATATATATACACATTTAAAAGAAGAGAGAACCAAAAACCTTGGGGTCAATGACTGGATCTTCTATCATTCCATTTGTAAATCCAACTTGAATTTCATTTCCGGACTACAAAATGCTAAGGAGTGACTGGAAGTCACGGATATCAGGGTTAACAGACTGTGTGTAGTTCAGAGGGTGGGGATATTACACAGGGAAATGACATTCCCTTAATTTTCTTTCAATGCAATATTAGATGTAAATGTCATCTTGTGCTTTCCTTTTTTTTTTTTTCCTTCTAAAAGCCATTACAATGTTAGAAGAGGAGGAAAAATTCAGGTACAGAATTATATTTTAAAAGCCTATTTCATGGTGCTTAGTGACTGTTGGTTCTAGAGGTACCAAAAACCGGAAGCCAAAGTTCTCAAACTGCTGCATATCTGACAAGGAAATATTTTTGTCTTCCGATTGCTGATTCTGACCTAAATCAGGTAAATAAACCTGGTTTATCTTTTTTTTTTAAAAGAAAATAACTTTGTGCAGACAGTCTGTAATGCACTGTGGTTTTGATGTGCAATAGTTTGTACAATGGTTTATTCCCAAATATGCCTTAAGCAGAACAAATGTTTTCTATATAGTTCTTTACATAGAAATATGTAATATAAATTTAAGCGAACTTTTATTTTGTATATTTGTAAACTACGAAGTAAAAGAACTTTTTGTTGGAATTTGTATTTTGCATATTCAAATGGAAAATAAGTTTTAAATAAACCTATAATATTTTATCTGAATGGCTGCTCTAATTTTTTTTTCTGTGTATGGATGTGTCCAAATAAAGTTAAGTATTTGTTAGTGGTTGAGTTTCCCAAGGCAGGAGGCGGGGAGGGTGGTGGTGGAGGCTTGCTGTCTGAAGACTCTGAAAGGTAGGGTTGTATAAGTGCTGTGCTGCTGTAATGCATGTTTTTAGAGGAAAAGGTGTACTGAAAATTTTCATTCTGAATATCGAATTGCCGCTTACCTCACCTGCATGATGAAACTGTAATTTACCATTAAGGTAACTCAGTCTGAATTATTTGTTAGAGGAGATACATCTGTTGGGGACATTAGACTTTCCATATTTAAAGATAACAAATCCTAGAAAATTTTTTGTAGTGGTCTTTTCAGTGTGGAAGATTGCTACCTTCATTTTCTTGGGTGTCTCAGATAAGCTGGTGTAACCACTCCCATGTGAATGAAGGAAAATCAGCTGAGTAAAGTCACAGAGAATAGACTCAGGGAATGAAGAGTGCGTGCATGGGAGACCTAACAGTAAACTGCATGGTGTTTCTTTTGAAGCCTGCTCTGTCCTGGGAACTCAGTAGTCGGGCAGTATGTGAAGAGCCAAAATTCCCATCGGAATCCTGGTGTGCACATGTGACTCAGGAAGGCTGACCATGCAGTGTCTGCAAACCGGACAGCTGTACACTGGGGAGGTGTGGCTGTCAGGTGCCCAGTGCGCCTTCGGTTGCGCTTGCTCTGCTGCGGTTCAATGCAGCGAGCCTGCTGCCTGCCTCGGGTTGTTACCATTTTTTGTTGTAATTGTCCTTGGGGACCTCATTGCTCTCGTTTCTTTACAGAAGTGTAGCAACAGGATGATTTCAACATGAATGCTTGATGAATAGGACCTGTTTTTCTCACTGCTCTTTGTAAAAAGAAGAAAGAAATGAGTCCTCTTCCACTGGTTGAAAGTGTCAACCAGGAATTTGGATATATGTAACATTCACTGAAGCTGCGTATGGAAAACAAATTACGGGCAAGAGCCATTCATGTTTTTGCAGTAGTTAAAACAACAGTGGCAAAAGCGAGTTTTTTGTTCCCAAATCTGCCTTAGGAATGCTATTGAATTTCACATTTTGATACGTTCTTTGTGTGGTGGCTGGTGCCACTTCTTTCTAAGTCCATGTAGGTAACATAATGATGCAGAACATACTTCTCACCCCTTATCTCCTAGGCATGCTTTGTTCAACTGAAAGCTATCTTTGTTGGTTTGGTTTATAGGTAACACAGGGAGCAGGGAATGTCTTGTTTGGTTTGCAAATAGCAAGTATTTAAAGCTGAATTGAAGTTATGAGTCATCCTTTTTCTGAAGCTTCTTTCGTGTGAACTTTTTACAATTAAACCAGTCATTTTTTACCTCCTCTGTTGCTCTGCTTGTGGATGAGAGATCCAAGGTCGATGTTGCAACTGGCACGTACTGTGTGCCTGAAGCGTGTTGCCCTGTCTCGATAACGCTGGAGCACGCCTGAGTAGCTGCAGGGTCGCCTCTGCCTGCGCAGCTGCTGTTCAGAACCTTTTACGTCTGCGCGAGGTCTGCGTCTTAACACATCATAAGTACTGAAATCTGAAGATCTCATCCAAGAAACTTGTTTCTTTCACTTTTGAAGTGTTCTGTCATTATGCAGCCTTAAGAATTTTATAAGATGCTCTAGCATTTAGTAATGCACTATCTGCTTCAGCCAGCTTCAGTTTCTGCTTGATGGTTTTATAGACCCTTAGGTTTATAGTTGCATGAACAATAGCATTCTTGAAACAGGGCTTTGTTCTCTTCTCCCACTTGATTTTTTTTTTCTTTTTTTCCTGATCCTCACCAAGCTGTCCTTGTGTATGACTTTCTTTCCGGACCTAAACAGGCACGACTGTAGCTTGGTATTTAAAAAGAAATGCTGCTGTTCCTTTAACCACTGCCAGAATGCTGCCTCTATATTTTTGGGACAGGAGCCAATACTCAATTTTTGCCATGCAGCCTGCAGCCCATGAGAGGCAGTCCTTGTTCTTAAGGAGGTCTTTGGGGGAAATACTGAAATGGGCAGTGGCACCAGTTGTGCTCTGGTAAGTCAGGTAGGGCTGGAAACAGCACATTGTGTTTGCCACCTGCTTCGTTGTGTCTGGCATCCTGGAGTTTCACTTAGGTGCAAGGTTGTGCACGGATGCAGTGGAGCAACACGCGTATCAGAAGGCACATCTCATAAAACATATGTAAAACACCAAGCAATCTTGTCAGGGTGTCTTGAAAAACGAGATTTGTTTGGCGTTACTAAAGCTATATTCATGTGCTACTTTGCTCAGGCCAGGGCATCTAAAAACAGGGTTTGAGGTTATTGGGGGGAGGGGAGGAGGCCTCTCTGACATGGGGCGAGCACCTCCAGGGCTGCCCCAGAGCACTATTTTGGCTGCCGAAGGGAAACGCTCTCGTGGCAGAGAAGGATCTCTGCAGTCAAACTACAAGCCATCCTTAATCCCACTTACCTCTACCCCAAATCTCTGTCAGGCACACTTAACGTGTGAAGATGGAGCTGTTTGAAACAAGACGGCACATGTCTGCCTACCGAGTGCCAAGTATTCAAAAGTGGCATCGCAATAAAAACCTTCTCAGAGCCACAGCGCTTCTGTGCACTTGTCTGCTACACACCACAGGCTGGAAGTTCGCACACTTCAGACTCAGTCGTTGGTTGTAATCGAGTACAAATGCCTTCAGCTTTCCCCTGTCACATGAAGGTGTACTTGCAAGAGAGCTGCTCATCCCCCATGGAGGTTATTGGATCCTGCCACTGCTGAAATCAACTGCAGATCTCATGAGGATTTATACTAAGCTGATATGAATCAGTGAATTTCATTCTTCTTCTTTTTAATAAGGGGAGATCAGAGACTCCTGCGGTTAATCACCCTGAGTGCTAACGGTTCAGCCGAATTAGTTTACACAGGTTTCCTATGGGAGTGTTCTAGACGTTAGAGCTAGCCTGCTTCCACTGCAGTCCCTGGCAAGTACTTTAACAGCATCTGAGTACAAGAATTTCCAAATTAACCCAGCTGCAAACTGTGTTCCTCCCTGGCTTTCCTCCTTCCTGAGTGTGATTGTGTTGTGTGCTCGAAGGCAGCAGGAGAGTAGGGATGGGTTGCAAATGTGGATGAGCAGAGCAGTAGTTACACCGTAGGTCTCTGGCAAGGGTCTGGATGCGGTAGGACTGCCGGTTGGAGGAAGTAAACTCAAGGTATGGTGAGCAAAACTCACATGGAGGGGAAGAGGAACGCCTCTGCCGCCACCACCACCATGTGTTGACTCGTACTTGCCAGGAGAGCTCCCCAGATCAAAATAGCTGTGTGTAGGCTCGATGGATTTATCTCTGGAGACCAAGGAGAGGAGTATGTACATAAAAGAGGGGAAGGCCCATCATTCACCGAAATTTAATTGAGGTCACACTGGCTTGGAGCCACAGGGTAACACACCCACATTCCCCTGTCTGCCGTACACCTGGATGACTCACGTTTCGTCTGCCCTTCGCTCCTGCTGTGACTTACTGGGGGACGTTTTCATTACTGCTGAAGGCACTGCCACCAAGTGCAGAAGTCACCTCTATAGCATGGAACTGGGTGATGGTGGTGTTTCTGCAGCCTTGTTCTCCACCCTGGCTGCGTATAGGTATCTGTTAGTCTCGTTTTCACCTTTGGATGCTTACCTGTGAGCCCTCAAGGCTATAACCTTAACGGTGTTGAAGACAGGAGGGGAAACAGTGGCTTGTGCTTTATTAATGTTTATTTAGAGCATGTGTGCCTAGAGTGTTACAGGAGACATGTGGCTTTAGTAGCTGCTCACAAGAGGTGTTGGGCAGCTGGACCTTTTGCCTGCGGTGATGCTGTGTGGACTCTTGGGAGCTATGACTCCTTCTGTAGCTGAGGTGGTGATTTTCACATGGACCTGGTCAGCTCTGGGTCAGCCTTGTGACATACTTATTAACAAGAAGTTTTATAGAACACCCCAAGCTCCTTTCACGCTGAAGTTCGGGTGAGCAGAAGGGTAATCATGTGCTGCTCTCACCGCAGCCATCTTCCTGCAACTCTGAAAAGTTTTGCATGGTTTTGCTTTGGGTACAGCGCGCTTGTTTATCAAGCACAAGCTAAGGCTTGCTGAAATCTTGCCATTCAGGTTCTCTGCTATTAAACTTTCAGGCTTTATTCAACAAAATGATACCGCTTCCCTGTATTGGTTGGCTGAAGACCCTTAATTTTAGAAACAGGTATCCTGCAGTTATTCAGAATGATTTCCCTCACTGCCACAGAAGCTAGAAATGGTCTGACAGGCAATGCTGCACCACCAGCACGCAGGGCTTTATTTACTGGGAGCCTCCTCGATGGTGTTCAGTGTTTGTTTCTGCACGTCCTGGTGTCAGTGCCTGCATGGCTGGCAGGAGCAGAGTCTCAGGTCTCCTTTGTCCTCCCACACCTAGAAAGGCGTGGGAAGGCTATCCGAGTTTGCTGGCCTAGGGAAGCAGGCTTGCAGTTGCCTCATGGAAAAACTTGCCTCCCCGAGCTTTTGCCACTGGCCTCCCTGAGTCCACCACGTGCCTCCTGCCATGTCCAAATACTGCAGGCAGGTCTTTGGTTACACTTACAAAAAACTGTTTCTCGAGGTTCCTGTGTGAGTTTGATTTGTGCGTCAGGCCTCTGGGAGGGTGGCACGGCATCAGTTCTGTTTGATGTCCAGGCCTCAGCTGGAGTCTTCCAGTGTGAGGGATCTCCTGGGGTCTAAGTGTCCATCATCGTTATGTTCCTCTTTTCTGACAAAAATGAATATTGTGTGTTAATATGTTGATAAACTACTAGGGGCAGATGGTGATTACTGAAGCATGTTGGAATTTACTTTTGAAGCTCTGGATGAGGTTTTTTTCTGTGTTTATGGTCCAAACATACTGAGTCAATAATGCTGTTGGCTACTCAATGAGCCTACCCAAAGGGATGCATTTGTCTTCGCAGTGGGATGTACTAGGTTTGGCTGTCCTTTCTCAGTTCCCACATCATACTGTTTCAGCAACAGGCTCCCCTGCCTGACAAGGGATGGCTGAATTTGTTGGCCGTGCAACAGATTATTATTTGTGTTTCAAAATATCAAAACACTTTCCAGTGGAAAGCAAAATATTTCACTGCTTTTGGCCTTCCTGCCTCCCCAGTAACTGTTCATGCCCCTTTCAGCCTTAGAGAATATTATAATGCTGCTGTCACCTGTACCCAAGATATTTGACAACCTTCCTTCTGTAAACACTTTCCGACCAGCATTTGCTTTGACGAAGTTCCCATGTTCACAGTGTAAAACTTACTGGCAAGGTTTCACATGCGAAGAGATCAACTTATTGTGGCTGAGGCAACTGGGTTCCCTTTAACACTGCTGTGGAGGAGCAGAGGAGCACAGGGCAGGCCAGTTCAGTCTGGCCGCTGCTATTCTGCTCCAGCCAGTGGCCAGAAATGTAACTGTAAGGCACAAGTAGCCCTGTGACGGGCATCTGTGGGGTGATCGCACCTCGCTTTCCCTGGAAAACTCCCTTCCAAGCCCTAATGATTACAGGTTCTTTAACGCTCAGGCGCTTGAGGAGCACAGATGCTTTTCCAACCTGTGTTTAGTTTATGCTACAGCTCTACAGATTCCACTCGCTCAGTAAATAACTGATCCTCTTTGGTGCTTTCCCAAGCTTCTGGCTTCAGGGAGACCTTGTGGCAAGGAGTTCCGCAGTTAATTATGAACTAGCCTAAAAATAGAGGTGGGGAAGAGAAGAAGAAAGTGTTTCCTTTCTGTAGTTTCCGAGGCTGCTGCCTTCCAGATTCCTGACGTTTCCTCTTTCCTGCATACTGCAGAGAAGGGAAGGATCTAACCTTCTGCTCTAAGTCTACCTTGGTTTTGTTGTTTACTGCCAAATGCTGGAAAGATTCAACTCTGGTTGTATTTTTTAATGAATTTGGAAAGAGAAAGTAATTATGAGCTTTTTATGTATGTGCATTTTTATGTATGGACAAGTTCATCTAGTCTACGGTACACTGGAAGAATGCCAGAAGAATTTCTTATAATACGATATTTCAGTCTATTTAGAAGATGTTTTGGCTTACTGTTTTTTTAATTGCCAGAACATCTGAGAAGCGCTCACCCATAAATTTTTTTTTGTTGAAGGATGGGTCTTTCTTTGCATCTTAGTCAAAACAGAAAAGACCCTACTTTTCAGAACTTTCTTTGGATTCATGAATCTTAGCAAGATGTGGCACTGTTGGTTAAAATGTTTTCTGCCTCACGTACCTAAACATCCACACTGGCTGGAATTACTCATTATTTATTTGTACACAGTTGTTACTAAGGCATTGTTAATAATTGTTGGGTTAGCGTATTTGCTATTGCTAAGTTTATTGTTACATGGAAAGGGAAACTGACCACAGTAGTGTTTATTGCTTCAGATCTAACCTTTCCAATATTAACTCCAGCTTTTTGTCTTTGATTACACTTTCAAAACCCTGCTTCTGCACGTCTTTCACTGTTGTTGTGTCCCAGGTTTTAAAAAGCAAGTGTCAAAAAACCAGTGTCACTTTGTACTGTGTACTGAAATTCATTCCAGGTGAGAGAATTTGCTCTCTAAGAAGTGATCAAGGTGTATCTTAACCGTCTGGGAATCCGACTACCTCATTAGCAAACCAAATTCGGATGGCTACAGGTAAATCCCCCTGGTGAGATGAGGTTAGGGTTTATGCTGATTTGGGGCTACGCAAATGAACTGCATAGGCAAATCCAAAGCATTGTAAAAATAGGTAGCACTTTGAAAAAGTTTAAGATGGGAATCTTCAGGGTCCAAAACTGGAAGCAGTGTGTGAACGAGGCAAAGGAGGAGGGGGAGGGGGTAGGGGGACAGGAGGTGTGTGAGAATACGGAGCAGAGGAACGATGTAAGTATTGCTCCAACCACTAGGCAAGTCAGAGGATTTCTCTGAGTGGCTTCTCGCAGCATTCTATTTTGTGTTAAACGTAAGGTGCCAGAGTTTACATCCAGTAACTCTGCCCAAGTTAGTCGTTTACATTAATATTGAGTGTCTGTGAATGCATCCCACTAGGGAGCACAGCAGCACAAGACAGAAAAGAAATCTCTTCGTCTGCAGGTGTACATCGTACATAAAACTTGATACATGAATTTCCTCCAGCCCGGGGAAGTCACTCTGCAGATTTTTCAGTCTTTCACTGCCTGCTGCTCTGGCTACTGGGAGTGAAGTGACAACAGAAAGACAGACTCTGGGTGTGCTCTGCTGCTGTCTGCACGGCTCCTGGGACAGGGATGTGAAAACAGGAGAGGGGTTGTAGGAAGAAAGTTTGCAGGCAGCCGAAATGGTTCAGCAGTGTTAGACGGAATAATAGAGCAACAGCTGTTCTGATTTCTTCCCCCTTCATATGTAAGTGAATCAAAACCAGAGCTGTTTTGAGCTGGAGATGGTAATTCTTCGAAGTGCACTATGTCTGCTGCTGTTCCAGCTCTTCCTCTCTCCCTTCCTTCCTTCTTTCTTTCCTCCCTTTCTTCCTCCCACCACCCACCCCACCCCATGCTTTGCAATGACAGCATTTAACTGTACCAGTTTCGTGCAAGGGAATTTGCAGTTGTGCTGTGGAGCCAAGCTAATGGTTTTGTATGGGAGACAGCGCTCGCACTTCGTGGCTGGGTGCTGCTCATGAAGATCCAGCCCTTGGAGTCCCGTGGCTTAAGTGAAATGGCAAAACACACTGCTGGACAGAGGAATTTAGATGAAAGGCTCAAAAACAAGACAAGAGGAATCAGAAATCAAGTGGCAAGAGGGCCTCACTCAGCAGCTGGCAGGAGCTCTCTGTGTCCATTGGATGCAATGAAAAGTGAACAACACATCACCATTCAAGCCCCTGTAGGGTTTCATCTTATTTCCTTTGTTGCAATGAAGAAACTGTATAACGTGGACAGGATTTTCAACTTGTGGTGTGTGTGAAAGCTCAATTTTTTTCTCCAAATTCAAATGACATAAAAGTTCACAAGGTTCCCAGCACTCCGGATCCTCATTATTTAGTATGCACAAACAAGTTCTCAGGTGATGAGGATTCACAGCAGCAGCAGGAAGGAGAGAATGGAGAATGCAAATAAAGATGTGCCCACCTTGTGATTCTTGAGGTTGGCAGAAGAAGTGAGTCCAAATGAGCATTGGGTCCTATGTCAGAAAGAGGTGGTGGTGAGCTTTTCTTTCTTTAAAATTAAGGACTGTGCAGAAAACTCCAAGCAGTTTTTTTTTGTGTGGTTGATATTTTGGTTTGGGTTTGGTGTTGGGTTTTTTCCCATACTCTTTTGCAGATGTCTGGTTTTGCTCTGTGTTTCTATTTATTTATAGGCATTTCTATGGCACTCATCACCGTAGTATCTGGGCAAATCTTTCCTTTCTTGTATCATGTAATTAAATCTATACAAAATACATATGTTCTTGGCAGAGAAAAAAAAATTTAAAAAAATTAAGCTGTGCTTTTGGAAGGGATTTGTGCCCTGCAATTAAGCACTGCTTTTGCAATGCTGTATCTTTCCATGTACACGTGAGTGGGGAAATACACAGCCTTGTTAAGGCGGTATGCTCACACAGGCACTACCCTGCTGTGCAGGGCCGCAGCACCTGACTCGCAGCCTGGTGCGTGAGTGGCCGGCGTAGCACCAAGGAAGCGGGCACCTTCGGGATGGTTGGATGTGACACCTGGCTGGGGACCCTGAGGCATGCTTCTGCCTTCCTCCCTCATCCAGGCATGGCCTGCATGACTAGCAGTAGCCTGAAAGGGCACCACTAACACACACATACGCTCTAACTCTCAATGCGGAATTACAGAATCCCCATGAGACTCCTTTCAAGAGGGCAGCTTGCTATTTTTATGATATTTGCATAGCCAGGGATCCTGGAAAGGCCAGCACATCCCTTCAGACCAGGGTCTGCAGGAGGAGAGGCGGCAAGGGCTGGGAGAGGCTGGAGCTTCCTGAGGAGCAAGCGGCATGAGCTGGGACTGGTCACCTCCCCTCCATATGCGACTCTCCTCCCATCCTCTAAAGGAAGGTGACTGTGTCCTTCTCTGTGGAGTATTTCACAGTGAAATGTCCTTCTGGCATCTGGTACGATGGTTGTGGGTGTCCTGAAGAGCTGATCTGAAGGACTGGCAGGAGAAGCTCACAATGGGTCAAGCACAGATTTTCACTGGAAGGTGGAGCAAAGGTCTGCCAGTCACACCAGTCAGCTGTGTTCCAACAGAAGCCTGAATTCGACAGGGCTCAGGCCAGCACAGATGTCTCCCACAGCACTGGGTGAGGAAAACTCTGCTTTCCCATAAATACACGAGCAGATCTGAGCAGGCCGTGCACCAGCTCAGGTGACAGTCCTGCAGATGCTGCCCAGCTCAGGCGGGCAACCAGTGCAGTGGTGCCTGGCATGGCAGTTCTCAGGGGGCCGCATTCATACTCAGATGAGCAGGGGATGGTGTTCAGAAGCAAGATCTGGCTCTTAGAGACCGCCTCTCTTGAGCAGAGAAGTCCTCCTCCGGCCCAGCGCTGGCCAAAGACCAGATGCTGCTGTAACCTCTTGGAAAGGGATTTGGAGGATGTGCAGTGCTCCCACGGCAGCACCAACGTGAACAGGCTGCACACTCCTGTTGCAGGAAATTAATCTGGCCCTTTGCTTGTTGAGAGCAGTTAGTTTCTCCCGTTTCATAAGGAAACAATGGCTGCACTGCTTTGATGCTTAAAGATAATCTCATAAAGAGCCCTGCATCCTCAGAGTAATCAGCCACCCTCATAACTGCACATACCTCATCACATCCTCAGTCTCCAGGACATCCAGCACCATTAGCCACTTGTGAAAATCCTTGGGCACGTTTGTGTTTCTCCTCACATTCTGGTTTTATCAGGCACATATGTAACCCAGGGTTTGTTCCTCACCCCTCAGGTAGTGCCCACATGCATTGGTACCTGGCTGAATCAGGCCCTACAGAGACACAGTTGTTCCTGGCTCCTAAAGGCCAGGTGAGGAGAATTTGGCATGTCTGAAGCTCCGGCAACAAACAAGAGTGAGTTATGGCCTTTCTCCTAGGTGGGAAAAACCCGTATGCTGATTTTCAGGACTGAATAACCACAATACTAATTGAATGCTGAGAATAATCATGTTTCCAGATGTCTGAGTTGTTGAGTTGTGTGTTGCTGGGGTTTTTTTCTTTCCTTCTAACACTAGTGTTTTATATACGGGAAACAAGACGAAGTATTGCTGCTAGAATGAGAAAGAAGGCATTAGTACGAGGTACCACTTTCTGGGTGAAAGCCCTTTAGCAAGCATGAGCAGATCAGGCAGCATTCGCATCTGCCTGGCTCAGGAACGCAAGCTCTAAGGGATTCGGGCAGGCGCAGACCTCACCCCAGCAGCCCCTCGCTGCCGAGGGGTGGAAGGCGGCCGGGCCGGGCTGGCACCGACGGGGCTGCAGGGGCTCGGCAGACCACCGGGAGAGCAGCGCCGGCAGCGGGAGCGGCGGCGGCGGCGGCGGACGGGCTCT